>Ga0075011_10000164_pt1 | contig 34376 bp, 36 predicted proteins | sample TARM_MetaG_T_14_FD_72354 | JGI IMG/M metagenome (GOLD analysis project Ga0075011, IMG submission 72354) | Freshwater microbial communities from Pennsylvania, USA, analyzing microbe dynamics in response to fracking - TARM_MetaG_T_14 | ecosystem: Environmental > Aquatic > Freshwater > River...
GGCGCGGTCGGCAAGCGGCGCACGCACTACAGCAAGCGGTTCGTGGTCGATTTCTCAGGCGGTCCGCTGGCCGATCCGGGCAAGGACGCCAAGGTCAAGGCCTCCATCAAGACCTCGGCCGGGGAGGTCGAGCTGGCCTCGGTCCTGCCGCTCCATTCGGTAAACGGCTACCGCGTCCGCTTTGACCTGGTCCCGCCGGACGAGACCGAGAACCCGATCAACCTGCGCATGATCCTGACCTCGGGCGGCAAAACCCTGTCCGAGACCTGGACCTACCAATGGAGCCCGCCGCCAGCGGATGAACGCGAGCTGCACAACGCCGGGCACCTGCAATAGGGCACCCGAACGAATGAAAAGGGCCTCGTCTAGAGGCCCTTTTTCAATTCTATCCATTTGTCCACCTGCGGCGGATCGTATTCCGCGAACAGGTCGATGAGTTCGCCGGGGTCGGGGCTGGTCAGGACCATGCGCCGGTGGTCGGCCATGAGGAATCCCTCGTCGACCATGCGGTCCATGTGCTCGGCCAGACAGGTGTAGTAGCCGTTCACGTCGAGCAGCCCGCACGGCTTGGCGTGGTAGCCGATCTGGTTCCAGGTCAGGACCTCGAAGAATTCCTCCAGCGTACCGATGCCGCCGGGCAGGGTGATGAAGCCGTCCGAGAAGTCGGCCATGAGTTGCTTGCGTTCGTGCATGGAGTTGACCACGTGGGACTCGGTCAGGCCCTGGTGGGCGATCTCTTTTTCGACCAGTCGTTTGGGGATGACTCCGATGACCTCGCCGCCCTCGGCCAGGCAGGCGTCGGCCAACCGGCCCATGAGCCCGGTGGAGGACCCGCCGTAGACCAGGCCGAGCTTGCGCGCGGCCAGTTCGCGGCCCAGCGCCTCGGCCGCGGCCATGTAGGCCGGGTTGTTGCCCGGGTTGGACCCCAGGTAGACGCAGATGCGGTTCAGTTCCCGGCTCATGAAATCGCCTCCATGGCCTTGCCCAGGTCGTCCACGAATTCGTCGACCATCTCCTCGGTGGTGGCCCAGGAGGTCATCCAGCGTACGGTCTGGTCGTGCTCGTTCCAGACATAGAAGTAGTACTTTTCGAGCAGGATTTCCGTGGCCTCGGGCGGGATGTGGGCGAACAGGGAGTTGCAGTCCACGGTGCCCTTGATGGTCACGCCGTCTATGGCCCCGGCCTTTTCGGCCAGCCGTTTGGCCATGGCGTTGGCGTGCTTCGCGTTGGTCAGCCAGAGGTCGTCTTTCAGGTAGGCTTCAAGCTGGGCCGAGACGAAGCGCATCTTGGAGACCAGCTGCATGGCCTGCTTGCGCAGGTAGGGGAAGCCCTGGCCGATGTCCGGGTTGAGGAAGATCACGGCCTCGCCCATGAGGCAGCCGTTCTTGGTCCCGCCGAACGAGATGAAGTCCACGTCGAGCGCGGTAGTCATGTCGAAGAAGGAGCAGTCCAGGGCCGCGCAGGCGTTGGCCAGGCGAGCGCCGTCCAGGTGCACCAGCAGGTCGCGGTCGTGGGCGAACTCCACCAGGTCCTCGATCTCCTTTAAGGTGTACAGCCTGCCCACCTCGGTGGGCTGGGTGATGGAGATGACCTTGGGCTGGGAGGCGTGCACGAAGCCGAGGTGGCCGAGGTAGGGGGCGATCATGCCGGGCGTGAGCTTGCCGTCCGGGGAGGGGATGGGCACCAGCTTGATGCCGCCGAAGGCCTCGGGCGCGCCGCACTCGTCGTTGTTGATGTGCGCCTGCTCGGCGCAGAGCACCGAGTTGTAGGTGTGGGTCACGGAGCGCAGGCCGAGCACATTGGCCGCCGTGCCCGTGGTCACGTAGTGGATGCGCGCCTGGGACCCGAAGAACTCCTTGAACACCTCGTCGGTGTGGATGGAAAGCTCGTCATCGCCGTAGGACTTGAGGTGGCCGGTGTTGACCCGGACCACGGCCTCCATGACGGCCGGGTGGGCCCCGGAATTGTTGTCGCTGGCAAAGGATTTCAAATCGTTCATATTCTACTCCAGTCCGAGGAACTCACGGACCGCGTGGGTTTGCATAAGATACTCGGCCAGGGTCGCGTAGCCCTTGGCCGCGGGGTGGACTTTGTCGTTGGCCGCGAGGGCCGCAGTGTAGGCGTCGGATTCACGCAGGAAGCCGGTCACCGGGACATGGGGCACGCCGAGCCGCTCGCACACGGACTCGAACCCCAGTGAAAGTTGGACGATGCCCGTGGTTTTGGCCGGGTCGGCCACGGGCATGGGGCCGATGAATAGGGTTGGGCCCAACTCCTTGGCTTTGGACAGAATGGCCTCGGCATTGTCGAAGGAGCTCTTGGCGGGCACGTCGTTGGAGATGTCGGCCACGCCGAAGGAGAAGACCAGCCGGGTGTTCTGGCCCGGCAGGAAGCGGCGCGTGACCTCTTCCTGCCAGCGCTCGCGAATCTTGGCCGTGGTGTTGGCGCGCACGCCGAGGTTGTACCAGGTCAGGTCCTGCCCGCCGTGCATCATGGCCGACGCGAGCCGTCCGGGCCAGCCCAGTCCGGTCTCGTCGCCGCACCCCAGGGTCAGGGAATCGCCGATGAAAAAGGTGATCATGGTGTCCTCCTATTCCTTGATCCGCGCGGTGGCGGACTTGATGTCGATGGCGTAGGCGGCGGTGATGGCCAGGGCCTTTTCGTTGTATGGCATGGCGCGGCCCGCGTACTTGAGGGTGATCTGGTCCAGCGCGTGCATCTTTTCGTCGTCGTCGAGGGCGCGCGGGGAGCCGCTGCCCATGACGGAGCGGAAGCGGTAGCCAAGCTTGCAGGCGTTGTCGTCGCTGGTTTTGAGCTGCATGTCCACGGCGGCGGAAAAGGCCAGGTCCGCGCCCGAATCCAGGCAGGCGGCCTTGCGGCCCTTTTTGCCCGAGTGGATGAAGAGGGTGTCTCCCTCCACGGCGAAATTCACGGGCACGCAGTATGGGCCGCCGTCATCGGCCAGGGCCAGCCAGATCACTTGGGCCTTGACCAGGATGTCGGTCACCGCGACCTTGTCTTCTGTCACGCTTTTGCGCATCGTTTTCTCCGGTCTTTATTAAAAACAGCAAACAGTCTATTAATCCCCCATGGACCCGATGGCAACCTCCGCACGTTCCATTTCCGTGATCATCCCGGTGTTCGGGGAGTCCGCGATCATCGAGCAAACCGTCCGTCAAGTGCGCGAATCCGCAGCGGGTCGTCCGGTTGAGATCGTGGTGGCCGACGGCGGATCGGGCCATGAGACGCTGGCCGCGTTGCCCGCAGAGGGCGGGCCCGAGGTGCTCGGGGTGCGCTGTCCGCCCGGCCGGGGCGTGCAGATGAACGCGGGCGCGGCCGTGGCCGGAGGGGATATCCTGCTTTTCCTGCATGCGGACACCCGGCTGCCCGCAGACTGGCCCGCAGCCGTGGACCACGCGCTCTGCGACAACGGCGGCCGCGTCCGTGCGGGTGCCTTTTCCCTGGCCATTGATTCCTCCCGCCCCGCCCTGGCCGTTGTCGCGACCTTTGCCAACATGCGCTCCCGGTTCGAGCGCGTGCCCTACGGCGACCAGGCCCCGTTCATCGACGCCGGGCTGTTTCGCGAACTGGGCGGTTTCGCGCCTATCCCGATCATGGAGGACGTGGAGCTGTTCCAGCGGCTCAAGCGGCAGGGCGAGCCCATCACCATCCTCGACGAGCGCGTCCTGACCTCTCCCCGGCGGTGGGAGCGCGACGGCGTGGCCCGGCGGACCCTCGGCAATTGGCGGCTGCGGCTGCGCTATGCTCTGGGCGCTGCGCCCGGGGAATTGGCCCGTTTCTATAAGCCCGACGGTGGGGATGAATGATGCGCGACTGCCTGCTTTTTTTCGTCCGTTATCCCGAACCGGGCAAGGTCAAGACCCGGCTGATCGGTCCGGCCTCGCCCAGCCTGGTGGCCGAATTTTACGCGGCCATGGTCGAGGACCTGCTTGATCGGCTCGGGGACGGGCTCGGCGCGGACTTGCTTGTCTGTTTCACGCCCGGCACGCGTCGGGAGGCCATGCGGGCATGGCTCGGGGAACAGCGTAACTTCCTGGCCCAGCGGGGCGAGGACCTGGGCGAGCGTATGGCCAGCGGATTCCTGGACGCGTTCGCCATGGGGTATGACAGGGTTGTCCTGACCGGCAGCGATATCCCCGGCCTGACTCCCGGCGTCGTCCGGCAAGGGCTCGACGCGCTTGCCCCCGGACGGGCGGCCCTGGGCCCTGCCGAGGACGGCGGTTATTATCTGGTGGGATTTCATCGTGACGGGGTTGTTCCGGCCCTCTTCGAGGAGGCGGAGTGGGGCGTTTCCGGCGTCTGCGTACGGGCCATGGAGCGGCTTGGCGAGGCAGGCGTGGGGGTGGCCGTGCTCGACCGGCTGGCGGACTTGGACACCGTGGCGGATCTGCGAACCATGATCTATTCTCCGGGGTGTCCCCTGGCCGGGCCGGTCCTGGCCCTGGCGCGGATGGTGGCCAGGCGTTGAGCCGGGCGAACGGCCCCCGTGACCTTTACGCGGAATAACCAGAGGGTGTTGCCCTTGATCGGAATGTCGGTATACTCGAACCAGTGATCCACAGAAGGAGTATTCCATGACCCGACCCGGCGACAGGCCGCTGCCCGTTCACTATGTGCTCAGTTCCTTTGACAAGTTTTTCCGCATGGAGGCGGCGGGCGGCATCGCGCTCATGGCCTGCACCATTATCGCCCTGGTCTGGGCCAACTCGCCGTGGGCCGCGTCCTACGAGGGGGTGTGGCAGACCCGGCTGACCGTGGGCGTGGGCGGCTGGGTTCTGTCCAAGCCCGCGCTGCTGTGGATCAACGACGGGCTCATGGCCATATTCTTCTTTCTCGTGGGGCTGGAGATCAAACGCGAACTGCTGGTGGGCGGACTGTCCACCCCGAGCCAGACCATCATGCCCGTGGCCGCGGCCGTGGGCGGCATGGTCGTGCCCGCGCTCATCTTCTTCGGCCTGAACGCGGGCCACGCGTCCATTGCGGGCTGGGGGATTCCCATGGCCACGGACATCGCGTTTGCGCTCGGCATCATGTCGCTGCTGGGCAGCCGAGTGCCGGTGGGCCTCAAAATATTTCTGACCGCCGTGGCAATCGTGGACGACATCGGGGCCATCCTGGTCATTGCCATTTTCTACACCGCCTCCCTGAATCTGACGGCCCTGTTCGTGGGGCTGGCCGGGCTGGTGCTCATGGCCGTGTTGAATCTGCGCTTGCGCATCCGGCATTCGATTCCGTATTTGGTGCTCGGGGTGGTGGTCTGGTTCGCCTTTCTTTTGTCCGGCATCCACGCAACCATTGCGGGCGTGCTGGCGGCCATGACCATTCCGGCCGGGACGCGCATGAACTGCGCCACCTTCGTGCAGGAGCTGCGCGAGGCGGCCGATGTTTTCGAGATGGCCATTACCCCGGGCAAGAACGTGCTCACCAACAAGGAGCAGCAGATGGCTCTGCACTCCATGGATCACGCCTACGAGGCGGCCACCACACCGTTGCAGAACATTGAGCACGCCCTGCACCCGTGGGTCTCCTTTTTCATCATGCCCGTCTTTGCCCTGGCCAACGCGGGCGTGTCTCTGGATGGGGAAGTCTTCCGTGAGCTGCTCACTCCGGTTTCGCTTGGTGTGTTCCTCGGCTTGGTCGTGGGCAAGCAGATCGGTGTAACCGGGGCGTGCTGGCTGGTCAGCAGACTCGGTCTTGCCGCCTTCCCGGACCGGACCACATTGGTCCATTTGTGGGGCGCTGCATGCCTGGCCGGCGTGGGCTTCACCATGTCCATCTTCATCGGCAACCTGGCTTATGACGAGGGCACTTCCTTGGTGGCCCTGGCCAAGATCGCCATCCTGTTCGCCTCCCTGGTCTCGGGGGTGCTTGGCTACATGGTTCTTCGGTACGTGGCGCCGGACGGCTCGGCGGGCGCCACGGAGAAGATCACCCAAGCCTAGCCCGCTCGCTTTTCAACGACAAAGCCCCCGCCGATCAGTGATCGGCGGGGGCTTTTATTCTGCAAAGGCGGGCTAGAAATCGATCAGCCCCAACGGGTCCAGTTCGGAGACCTCCACGCGCACGAAGGTGGCCACGTCAAAGAAGAGGTCCGAGGTGATGCCGGTCAGCCTCCACCGGCTGCCCGTGCCGAACGAGTTCCACAGTTCGGTCTGGATGCCCTGGCGGACCTTGAAGGACACGGTGTCCACTTCGGGGGCCGACCCTTCCAGATGGGTTTGCATGAGCGGCACCAGGCCGCAGGTGACGTGTTGCACGTCGATCAGTTCGGGGTCCTTGGTCATGGTTATTTTCCTATGCAGAACGAGTCGAAGATGGAGTTGAGCACATCGTTGGCCGCGATTTCGCCGGTGATGCCGGAGAGTACGTTGCAGGCGGTTTCCAGGCGTACGCTCAGGAGGTCATAGGGGATTCCGGCCCCGGCGTCGGCGCTCAGGTCGGCCAGTTCGCGGTCGGCTTCGGCCAGCACGGCGGCCTGTCGGGCGTTGGGCGCGAGTTCGTCCGGGTCGGGCTGTCCCGCTTCCCGAAGGATGCGTTCGCGGATACGCGCGGCCAGATGATCAAGGCCCGCGCCTGTTTTGGCGGACACGGCCACGGTCTCGAAGCCGAGGGCGGACAGCGGCGCTCCGTTGTTTTCGTCAAAGGCGTCGAGGTCCGCCTTGTTCAGCACGGCCAGCCCCTTGTCCGGGCCGGTGCGTCGAGCGGCGTCCAGGGTGTCTTCGTCCACGGGCGCGGTGCCGTCCAGAAGCACCAGAACCAGATCGGCCCGGTCCATGAGCTCGCGGCCCATGGTCAGCCCGGCTGCCTCCACGGCATCGTCCGTGGCGCGGATGCCCGCGGTGTCGGCCAGCCGGATGGACAGTCCATCCAGGTTCAGGGTCTCCTCCAGGTAGTCGCGGGTGGTGCCGGGCTGGTCCGTGACGATGGCCCGGTTGCGCCCGAGAAGTGCGTTCATCAGGCTCGACTTGCCCGCGTTGACCCGGCCCGCCAGGACCGCCAGGGCCCCTTCGCGCCAGGCGCGTGTACGGTCCACGGCCTTGAGCAGCCCGGCGATCTCGCCGCGTACGCCTTCCACGGTGGAGATGAGTTCTTCCGGGGAGAGGCATTCCAGTTCTTCGTCGGGGAAGTCCACGGCCACGGCCAGGTGGGCGCGCAGTCCTTCGAGCAGGCCGCGCAATTCGGCTATCTTGTCCCCGAGCAGGCCGGACAGCTTGACCTGGGCCAGGTGCATGGCCGCCTTGGTCGGGGCGTGGATCATCTCGGCCACGGCTTCGGCCTGGGACAGGTCCATGCGGCCGTTCATGAAGGCGCGGTAAGTAAATTCGCCGCGTTCGGCCAGCCGGGCCCCATGGTCGAGCGCCTCTTGCAGGACGGCCCCGAGCACGGCCCGGCCGCCGTGGCAGTTGATCTCGATCAGCGATTCACCTGTATAGGAGCGGGGGCCGGGCATGTAGGCGCAGAGCACATCGTCCAGGTGCGCGCCGTTCGCATCAGCCACGTGGCCGTAGTGCAGGCGGTAGGGCAGAAAGTCGGTGAAGGCCGGGTTCGAGGGCCGGAACATGGCGCGGCCGATGTCGCGGGCGCGCGGGCCGCTGATGCGGATTATGCCCACGCCGCCGTCTCCGGGCGGGGTGGCGATGGCCGCGATTGTGTCCTGAGAGAGCCTGGGGTCGAGCATGTGGATTCCTTACAGGAGCTTTTCCGGAATGGCAAAGCTGTTTCACGCACGAAAAAGGCCGCTCACAGAGCGGCCTTCATGAGTTCACGAGGCTTTCGGAAGCCGTGGCCCTTAGTCGCGGGCGCGGCCGTTGTTGTTCTTGCGGCTCTTGGGGACGATGAGCACGCGCTTCATGGGGCCGTCGCCCTTGGAGCGGGTGAAGACCGTCTCGTTGTCCTGCAAGGCCAGGTGGATGACCCGGCGGTGGTAGGAGGAAAGGGGCTTGGTGGACTGGGTCCGGCCCAGGCTGTCCGCCTTTTCGGCCAGGTGCCAGGCGATCTGCCTGAGCTTGTCGTCCTGGCGTTCGCGATAGTCGCCGGTGTCCACCTGGATACGTACCGAGGCCTCCATCTTGCGGGAGACCAGCCGGTTGACCAGATACTGGATGGAGGAAAGGGTCTGTCCTTCGCGGCCGATGATCAGGCCGGAGTTCTCCTCGTCATCGATGAAGACCTTGACCCGGTCGGATTCCAGGGTGACCTCCATTTTGGTCTCGCCCACGATGGGGGTCAGCAGCTCGCCCATGACCTCACGCACGGCGTTCTCAAGGAGCGTCGGATCGAATTCGGACATGTCGGTGCGGGGCCGTTCCTCTCGCTGTTCGCGCGGCTCTCGCTGTTGGCGAGGTTCACGCGGCTCTCTGGGCTCGCGGGGTTTGCGTTCGCGGGGCTTGCGCTCGCGGCCCTTGTTTTCGGCTTTGGGCTGGCGGGGCCTTTTTTCGCGGGGCTTGCGGGCCGGTGCGGTGTCGGACGGTTCCGGCGTGACCACGTTGCCGTTGACGTCGTTGTATTCTTCCACGGGAATGAGGTTGCCGTTGGGTTCTTCCTCGACGATCTCGATGGTTTCTTCCACGATCACCACGGTTTCCTCCACGACCTCTACAGGGGCGGCAGGAGCCTTGGCCTCGCGTTTGGGCTTGGCTTCACGCTTGCTCTCGCGCTTGGGCTTGGCCTGCTTTTCCTCGCCGTTGAGGATGCCGGTGGCGTTCACCTGGGCCCGCGGCCGGGCCTGAAGCTTGGCTTTTTTTACGCCCATGATGCCGAAGATGCCGGAAGAGCCTCCGGACAGGATTTCTATTTCCAGCCGGTCGCGTTGCAGGTTGAAGTAGTCACAAGCGCTTTCGATCGCTTCGTCCAGGTCCTTCCCCTGGAATTCTTTGAAGTCACTCATAGTCGTATCCTTCTCAAGCCGGGGTGATGAAGCCCCCCGGTGGCGTTAGTCGTTGCTCGCGGCGGCCGTTGCCTTGGATTTCCTGGCGATCATCAGCTGCTGTCCGATGGACAGGAGGTTGTTGAAGAGCCAGTAGATGACCAGGCCGGACGGGAACTGCAGGAACATGAAGGTAAAGACAAGCGGCATGAAGAGCATGATCTTCTGCTGCGTGGGGTCGCCAGCGGTGGGGGTCATCCTCTGTTGCAGGAACATGGACGCACCCATGATGATCGGCGAGATGTAGTACGGATCCTTGGCGGACAGGTCGGCCAGCCAGGGCAGGTCGGTGAAGGGCAGGTGGGCGATGAACGGTGCGTGCCGCAGTTCCACCGCGCCGAGCAGGGCCTTGTACAGGCCGAAGAAGACCGGAATCTGCACGACCATCGGCAGACAACCGCCCATTGGGTTGACCTTGTACGTTTTGTACAGGGCCATGGTCTCCTGGTTGAGTCGCTGCTTGTCGTCGCCGTACTTCTCGCGCAGCTTGGCGACCATGGGTTGGAGTTTCTTCATCTTTTCCATGGAAGCATAGCTTTTCTGGGACAGGGGCCAGAAGATCAGCTTGATGATCACGGTCAGGATGATGATGGCCAAGCCATAGTTGCCGATGTAGCCGTAGAAGAAGTTCAGGCCCACCAGAAGCGGTTTGGCCAGGAAGTCGAACCAGCCGAAGTTGACCGCGTCACTCAGATCGTTGGGCATCTGGGCCAGCATCTTGCGGTCCGTGGAACCGATGAAATAGGATGTTCTCAGGGTCTTGGCCACGTTGGGAATGAAGGTGGCCTTATCGGTCACGGCCATGCGGAAGATATTGCCCTGCATGCCTGCGGACAGCGAAGCGTTCTCGGTCTTGGGCATGACAGCAAACAGGAAGTAGTTGGACTCGATGGCACCCCATTTGAGGTCACCGGGAGCGGAAAGTCCTTCTTCTCGCAGGTCGTCGCGGTCACTCAGTTCCTTGCGGGTGTCCTTGGTCAGGTAGGCAACGCGGGTCTGGTTGTAGCGGTCGTCCTCGTCGGACATGGACTTGGCCGCGGCGGTGAAGGACAGGGTGCCTTCCGCGCCGGTGCCGGACAGGTTGGTGACCGTGGCCGCCTCGTCGATGAGGTAAGAGTCCGGATGGAAGGTCAGCACCCGTTCGATTTGGTAGCCGTCCACCTGGCCGGTGAAGGTCAGGGTCTTGGTCCCGTCACCTTCGGTCAGGTTCAGGTCTGCCCCCTTGAAGGCCCACTTGCCGCGTTTCCAGGTATGGAATTCCTTGCCGTTCAGGGTGAGGATCAGGCCGAGCGGGCCCTTGTCAAAGGCATCGGCACCGACCAGGTCCACGAACGGGGAGTCCTCGTTAATGGTCTCGCGGTACTTCTTGAGGATGAACTTTTCGAGCACGCCGCCCTGGGAGTTGAACTCGGCGGTGTAAAGCGGGGTATCCACCATGACGGACACGCCGTCGGTGGGAACGAATTCGGGAACGGGAGCAGTTTCCGTAGCGGATTGCGCTACGGTTTGGGTTTTCTGGGTGAGGGCGGCCGTCTTCTGCTCGGCCTCGGCGGCCTTGCGGGCCATCTCCGCTTTTTGTTCCGCCGAGGGACCCGTGATGTATTGCCATCCGAAGAGGACAATAAAGCTCAGGACCAGGGCAATTACAAGACGGATTTGCTCCTTCTTCTCCATGGGGTGAATCTCGCTTTGGTTTTTGAATCGGGCCAAACGGCCGGGACGGGGTCAAATCCCCCGCGGCATAGAGGCTGGCAACGAAGGAGACGCCAAAGCGTAAGAAGACTCCCCTTGAAGGCACCGTGGCGGATCAGGGCTTCCTTGGCGTACTCGGAGCACGAAGGATAGAACCTGCAGGCCTGCGGCAGCAAGGGGGAGATGAGTTTCTGGTAAAACCAAATGAGCGCCAGGAATAGTGAGCGCATCATTTCCTCTCTAAGAGGCCGCCGCTTTCAAGCCCATGCGGCTCAAAAGCGGGGTAAACTCTTCTTTGGCGAGGGCGAGGGTCAGCTGCTTGGCCTCAAGGTTCCGCTTCGGAACAACGACGATATCCAGAGGCATATCAAAATCGAATTGATGCAGCCTGAAATACTCGCGCACCACCCTCTTAATACGGTTGCGCGCCACTGCGTGCCCCATCTTTTTACTGACAGTCAGCCCCAGGCGAAAGCCGCCGTCAGGGGTGCTGCGCTTGCGTAGAAACAGGATGAAACTCTTTGTGAAATGCTTCTTGCCTTGCTCGTAACAAGCTGTGAATTCGGGGCTTTTGAGCAGCCGGCGCTCCTTGTTCCAAACTAGACGGCTAATCTCTTACGCCCTTTGGCGCGACGGCGGGCAAGCACCTTGCGACCATTTTTGGTGCGGGAGCGCACCAGGAAACCGTGGGTTCTCTTACGACGGCATTTGCTGGGCTGATAAGTACGTTTCATATCTGTGATCTCCTGAAGAGTAAAATTTGCTGAAAGTTGTGTTGAACGGAAGCATATAACCATTGGCCCTGAGACCGTCAAGCGGTATTTTCTCCGTGTCGGAGGGGAGCGTGCTTCCGGCCGGGCGGGTTTTCTGCTACAAGCTTTTTCACCGCTTGGCGAGTGAAAAAACGACCGTTTTTCAAATTGTCGCACAACATCTTAATAACGCATCATATATCGGAGGCCGTATGGATAAGCCCATGGACAACTACTGGAGCCTGCATCTGACCGATCTTGCCGAACAACTTGAGAAAAATGGCTTCGACGTCTACAGGGCCGACACGCTTGAAGGCGCACGCGACCTCGTGGTCAACGATATCCTTCCAGAAATTAAGCCTAAAACCGTGTCCTGGGGCGGTTCCGCCACCCTGACCGCCTCCGGCCTCTACGAATACCTGCGCGACAGCCCGGACTACGAGGCCCTGGACACCTGGGACAACTCCCTCTCGGCCGAGGAAAAGTACGAACTGCGCCGCCAGGCACTGCTCGTGGACTGTTTCTTTACCGGGACCAACGCCGTGACCGAGGACGGGCATCTGGTCAACCTCGACATGTTCGGCAACCGCGTGGGAGCCATCACCTTCGGTCCGCGAAACGTGGTCCTGCTCATCGGCCGGAACAAACTTGTGCCCGACCTGGAACGGGCCATGGAGCGCATCAAGGAATACGTGGCCCCGGTCAACACCATGCGCCTCAACATGAAGACCCCCTGTGTCAAGACCGGCTACTGTATGGACTGCGCCTCGCCGAACCGCATCTGCAACGTCTGGACGATCACCGAAAAATCGTTCCCCAAGGGCCGCATCAAGATCGTTCTCGTCAACGAGGACCAGGGCTTCTAAGGGGAGAGTGCCGCCAGGCTCCCTCATTCTCTTTTCTCCCTCTAAGCCTTTTGGCTGCTTCAGGGGGCTGCTGTGGAAAAGGTGTTCGTTGGCTGTGCGTCGTGTGTGCGTTATGGAGTCTGGTGTGGATAGGTTGTTCGTAAATATGTTCGTTTGGTGTTCCGAGTTTGGAACATCGGCTTGGAGGGCTTGGTAATGGCCGGAAAACATCTTTCCACAGAACGCGGGTACCGGCGCATGGTTCGGGCGCGGGATGGGGAGGTCCGGTTCCAGGTGGGAGTGGAGCAGACCGACCTGCTCGTGGTGGCCGAGCTGGATCTGCACGACGAGGTGGCCGCTTGCGTCGCCAGGGTGCGTGGCGAGATCAAGAATTGGATCATGTTTCACCCGGAGTTCGCCGAGAGCCTTGTGCCCGTGGCCGTGCCGGACAATGCGCCCGACATCGTCCGGGCCATGGCCGCCGCCGCCGAGCCGTGCGGGGTGGGGCCCATGGCCGCTGTGGCCGGGGCCGTGGCCCAGGCCGTGGGTGAGACTTTTGGCCCGCGCAGCCCGAACATTTTGGTGGAGAACGGCGGAGACACCTACCTGCGCTCCACGCGCGAACGGGTGGTGGCCCTGTTGGCCGATCCCGAGTCCGGGGCGTCGGTCGGGTTGCGCCTCGAATCCACTGCCTTTCCCGTGGCCCTGTGCGCGTCCAGCGGGACCATCGGCCACTCCCTGAGCCTCGGCACGGGCGACCTGGTGGCCGTGCGCGCCAAAGATGCCCGGCTGGCCGACGCCGCGGCTACGGCCCTGTGCAACATGCTTAATTCGGAGAAGGATATGGACAAGGTGCTCCGGCGGGCCCGCGAGTTGGCTCACCACGGGCTGGAAGGGGTCTTTGCCCAGTATGACGCCAAGGTGGCGGCCTGGGGCGACCTGGAGCTGGTGGCCCTGGACTAGGTCGTTCGCCGCCGGACTAAAGCAGCAGGCCGTATATCCAAAGGTCGGTCAGCTTTCCCCACTTGCGGACAACCCCTTGGCGCAGGCCCTCCTGCCGGAAGCCGGTCTTGTCCAGCACCCGGCGCGAGGCCGGGTTCCAGCCGAAACAGGTGGCCGTAAGCTGCTCGACGGCCGTCCGGTCGCGCATGAACCGAACCAGTTCGCCGACGACTTCCGTGGCCAGCCCTTGGCCCCAATGGGCCGGAGCGATCCAGTAGCCCACCCTGGCGGTGTGCGCCTCCACATCCGTGCCCCGGATGGTTCCGCAACCGCCCGCCAGCTTGCCGTCGAACAGTACCGCGAATTGCCATTTGTCCTCGCCCGCACCATCCCGCGACCAATAGACCAGCCGTTCCGCCGCCGCCTCGTCAAAGGGGTGGGGGAAGCGGAAGGAAGTGTTCCAGGATATCTCTCTGGTGTTCGCCACGGGCGAGATCAGGGGGATGTCCTCCATCCGCCATGGGCGCAGCCTGCAACGGTCGGTGTTCAGTTCGGTGTCGAGAAAGTCGTTCATGGTGCCTGCTCCTGTTGTTGCATGACCGCGGAGAGTATGTCCCGCATCGCGGATGCGGAGGATCCGTGTGTCTTTTGCGTCATGGCCCACGGCCTGGAGTTCCTGGTCGGCCAGCCCCTGGACGTTCTGCTGGGTGATCGTGGCCTCTGGGGTATTCCTTGCTGCCCGTGATGGGTGGTTCATGCCCGGGGGCGGTGGGGTGGTCACAGTCGCACCATCGAGTTGCGGCCCGCCTGCTTGGCCTTGTACAAGGCTTCGTCCGCCCGTTTGAGCAGGTCGTTGATGGAATCCTCGTCATCCAGGGAGGCCACCCCGATGGACACGGTCACGGTCAGGTCGCCGACGTCGGTGGGGATGGGCCTGGACGCGGCCACGTTGCGGAAACGCTCGGCCGCCTCCACGGCCTGTTCGGCGCTGGTCTCAACCAGCAGGGCGGCGAATTCCTCCCCGCCCATACGGGCAAAGACGTCGTTCTGCCGGAACTCTGCCCGGCAGCGCAGGGCGAAGGTGCGCAGGACTTCGTCTCCGATGGCGTGGCCGTGGGAGTCGTTGACCTCCTTGAAATGGTCGAGGTCGAACATGAGCACGGACAGGGGGTGGGCGAAACGCTTGGCCCGCGCCAGTTCGTTCTTGGCCCGCTGGAAAAAGGCGTGACGGTTGTGCGCCCCGGTCAGCTGATCGCGGGTGGCCATGCGCTGTAGGCGGGCCTCCAGCCGCCGCTTCTCGGTGACGTCGTGGACGATGGAGTAGTGGAGCTGGCGGTGGCCGAGGGAGACCGGCCCGGTGAAGACCTCCACGTCGCGCCGGGTGTCGTCCCGGAGGGTGTGCACCTGCTTGAAGTAGCCGCGCCGCTCTTCAGCCGCCTCCTTGAGCTCACGGTACAGTTCTTCGTCGGTCATGCAATCCAGTTGACGGATGGTCATGGAGGTCATTTCCTCGTTGGTATAGCCGTAGTATTGGCAGGCCGCCGGATTGACGAACTGGATGGTCGAGTCCAGGGGGTCGTGCAGGAGCATGACCGCCTTGTTCTCCTCAAAGAAGGCGCGGTGCAGTTCGTCGCGTTCCTCCATGGCCCGTTCCGCCTCCACCTGTTCGGTGATGTCCTGGACGATGCCGTTGAAGGTGCGGTCAGGGGTGAGGCGCCCCGACAGCTCGACCCAGATGACCGTTCCGTCGAGGCGGCGCATCTGTATTCGGTATCTGGACACTTTCCCGTTTTTGTTGAGAATATCCCAGAGCATGTCGCGTTCCCCAGGGGCCACGTAGTGGTTGAGGACATTGATCTTGGAAACCTGGTCTGTCGAGTCGAAACCCAGGATGTCGGCCACGGTTTTGTTGGCCTCGATGGCCCGGCCGTCGGGACGGACCAGGTAGATGCCCACCAGGGCGTTCTCGAAGAGCTGGCGGTAGCGCTTCTCGCTGTCGGCCAGGGCCGCCTCCTTGCGCGCGATATGTCTGAGCATGTCGTTGTGGGCGTTGATGACCTCGCCGATCTCGTCGTCGCTTTGCCAATCGGCTTCGGTCCAGCGGCCGGTCTCCCCCGTGGTGTGGATGGCCGTGAGCAAAGCCTTGAGCGGACGGCTCACGGTCCGGCTGAAGGCGTAGGCCGCACCGGTCAGGGTGACGCTGATGACCAGCAGAAACTGGATGATTCGCCACAGAAATTCCTGCCGGAACCGCTTTTCGGCAAAGGTGTACGTGTAGTGTATGGCCAGCCTGCCCATGTCCACGCGGGAGCCGTCGGGCATGCGCCGGTAGATGTCTCTCCATTGGGTCTTGAGCCTGCCTGCGAGGTCCTCCGGGGTGATGCCGTAGGACAGGAAGAGCTCGCCGTCCTGGTCGTATATCTCGGCCCCGAGCATGGCGGGGTTGCTCGAGATGGTAGCCAGGGCGCTGACCATTTCCTCGGTCTGGTAGCTCCAGAACAGGCCGTCCAGCACGCGGGTGGTGGCTGTGGCGAAGATTCCGACGTCAGTGTCGATCTTGTCCATGATGTCGCGCCGGGCGAAGTGGGCGAGCACGAGCATGAACAGAAGGATGCCCACCAGCAGGGGGGGCAGGATGCGCACCAGGAACTTGAAGATCAGGGACCTGGGATTGATCACTCCGGGCGGCTTCGGGCTCTTGTCCGCGGCCTTTGCGGCCTGTTTGTCCTGGGGCGCGTTCATGACAGACTAGCCTTAGGCCAGTTTGCTCTCCACGCTGTGGAGCTTCTGGTCCATGCCGTCGCGGCGTCCCTTGCGGGCGTCGACCTTGATGGTCATGTACAAACGGTCCGAATCCTTTTCCAACTCGCGGTAGCAGGCGTCGACCACCCCCATGACCTCGTCCCACTCGCCTTCGATGCTGGTGCCCATGGGGCAGAGACGGTGTTTCAGGCCGGACTCCTTGATGATGTTCAGTGCGCGAGAGACGAAGGCGCTCAGGCCTGAGCCTCCCTTGTCCAGGGGGAAAATGGAAAGATCAATGATGACGGCCATTGAATGGTCCTCCTTGGGATTGCTGATTCGTCCCCCGCTTTAGCTCAATTCTAGGCCAAGTGGAAGAATGTAATCAATTATTGTTTATGCCCGCGTTTCACTCTGCCCGAAAAGGGGCTTTCGGGCAGATGAAAAACATGGACGCCGACTCTGGGACCGGACATCTGCAACCGCCAATGCCCGTAGGTGGGGCATTCTGTGATTTTTGTCACGTGTTCTCGTCAATTCGCCTAGCTTGCCGATTCGCTTGAAAGTTTTTTGAAGTTGCCTATTGATTTTGTTTGTAAAGCGCGATACGACTTTGTTAATTAATTTTTCCGGGGGGTTATAGCACGAACTCGGGAAAAGAATGCTAATCGTGTCACGTTTTTGTTAAACGTGGCAAAGAGACGGTTTAGGTCCGAGTTCGGGCTTGTGCCCGACGGTTATGGCGGGAATAACGGTGTTCCGCGTCGTAACAGACTCATTTTATTACGGAGGTGTTCTATGAAATTTTCCGTAGGTCATGGCAAGGAAGGAGCCGTGGAACGGCTGGAAAAACGCGGCGTTTCTCGCCGTGATTTCATGAAGTTCTGCGGAACCGTGGCCGCAGTGATGGGCATGGGTCCGGCTTTCGCTCCGAAAGTCGCCGAAGCCCTCACAGCTGACGATAGGCCCGATGTCATTTGGCTGCATAACGCAGAATGTACCGGTTGTTCCGAATCCATCCTGAGGACTGTCGAGCCTTACATCGACGCTCTCATCCTGGACTACATCTCGTTGAACTACCATGAGACCATCATGGCGGCGGCGGGGCATGCCGCAGAGAAGGCTCTGTGGGATACTGTCAACGGCGGCAACTTCGTGGCCGTCATCGAAGGCGGCGTCCCGACCGCTCCGGCCGGCACCGCCAACGAGGCAGGCGCGTACGGCAAGGTCGGCGGTCATACCATGCTGGAGACCACCACCAAGGTCGTCAACGCCGCCAGCGCCACCATCACGTATGGTACCTGCGCTTCCTACGGCGGCGTGCAGAAGGCCGCCCCGAACCCGACCGCGGCCAAGGGCGTCGGCGAACTGTTCCCGGGCAAGACGTTCATCAACGTGCCCGGCTGCCCGCCGAACCCGTACAACCTGGTCGGTTCCATCGTGCATCTCATCACCAAGGGCCTTCCCGACCTCGACGACGTCGGTCGTCCGACCCTCTTCTTTGGTGAGACCGTGCACGACAACTGCCCGAGGCAGGAGCATTTCGACATGGACGAATTCGCGCCTTCCTTCGGTTCCGAAGAAGCCCGCAAGGGCTGGTGTCTGCGTAAGCTCGGTTGTCGTGGTCCCGAGACCTTCAACAACTGTCCCACGGTCAAGTTCAACCAGTACAACTGGCCTGTCCAGTCCGGCCACCCCTGCATCGGCTGCTCGCAGCCCGATTTCTGGGACGGCGCCGACTGGGATGGCGAATCCTACTTCTACGCCGACCTCACCGATATCTAATCGGCGGTCCGTATGGGTTTCGTCCAACTAACGCAGACAGAATCAGAATTCTTAAGGAGGACACAATATGTCTGGTTGCTCCCCTAAAGCTGCCCCCATGGCGCATGGGAAACACGATGTCGTAGTTGATCCGGTCACCAGGATCGAGGGTCACCTGCGCATTGAGGCCGTGGTCGAAGATGGCAAAATCGTTGACGTCCGCAGCAGCTCCCAGCTGTTCCGCGGTCTGGAGATCATCCTGAAAGGCCGTGATCCCCGCGATGCACAGCACTTCACCCAGCGTTCCTGCGGCGTCTGCACCTACGTGCACGCGCTCGCTTCCGTCCGTTGCGTCGACAATGCCGTCGGCGTGGACAAGGAACTGCCCCACAACGCGACCATCATCCGTAATTTGGTGCTGGCCGCCCAGTTCATGCACGACCATATCGTGCATTTCTATCACCTGCATGCCCTGGACTTCGTCGACGTCACCGGCTGTCTGTCCGCCGACGTCAACAAGACCGCTGAAATCGCCGCCGCCGTCGCCAAGACCGTGCGCCCCGATCCCAAGATCGTCTCCTCCAAGGAAGACCTTCAGAAGACCAAGGACACCGTCAAGAGCATCGTCGACTCCGGCCGTCTGGGCATCTTCACCAACGCCTACTTCCTCGGCGGCCACCCGGCCTACGTCCTGCCGCCCGAGGTCAACCTGCTTGCCACCAACCACTACCTGAACGCCCTGCACCTGCAGGTCAAGGCCGCTCGGGCCATGGCGGTGTTCGGTGCCAAGAACCCGCACACCCAGTTTACCGTCATGGGTGGCGTGAGCTGTTACGAAGGCCTGACCGACAAGTACATCAACGACTTCCTGGCTCTGTACGCCGATATCAAGGACTTCATCCTCGACTGCTACATCCCGGACCTTATCGCCGTTGCCAGTTACTACAAGGATTGGGCCTCCATTGGCGGCACCACCAACTTCATGAGCTTCGGCGAATACCCGGCGCAGGGCGGCGAGGCCGACCTGAACTCCCGGTACATCAAGCCCGGCGTCATCTTCGATCGCAAGATCTCCGACGTGAAAGAGTTTGATCCGACCAAGATCGAAGAGCATGTCAAGCACTCCTGGTACAAGGACGGCTCTCCGAAGCATCCTTACTCCGGCGTGACCGATCCCATGTACACCAGCCTGGACGACAAGGCGAAGTACTCCTGGATGAAGGCTCCCCGCTACGAAGGCAAGTCCACCGAAGTGGGCCCTCTGGCCACCTGCCTGGTCAACTACGGCCTGGGTCATCCCGAGTTCGTCAAGTACGTCAACTTCGTGCTCGGCAAACTGGAAGTCGGCCCCGATGCACTCTTTTCCACCCTGGGCCGCACCGGCGCCCGTGGTATCGAGTGCCTGATCACCTGCCTGAAGACCGAAGACATGGTCAACGATCTGAAGGAGAACATCGCCAAGGGCAACCTCGACATCTGCAAGGATTGGGACATGCCCGCCGAAGCGCAGGGCGTTGGTTTCGTCAACGCTCCCCGCGGTGGTCTGAGCCACTGGATCGACATCAAGGACAGCAAGATCGACAACTTCCAGCTCGTGGTCCCGTCCACCTGGAACCTCGGTCCCCGCTGCGACAACAACCTGCCCGGCCCCACTGAAGAGGCCCTGCTGGACAACACCCCGATCGCCGATCCGGAACGTCCGGTCGAGATCCTGCGTACTGTCCACTCCTATGACCCCTGCATCGCCTGCGGCGTGCACGTCATCGACAACAAGACCGGTAACGTCAAAAAGTTCCGCGTCCTGTAGTCAGGCAGGCGCTTACGCGCTTAAAAACAGAGGCCCGGCTTTAAGCCGGGCCTCTTTTTTTTTGGTTCATCCGGCCCAAGCGTACTTTTAGGGAGTTAAAACCATGAGCGCGCGTATAGTGGAGCTTGCCGGGGCCAAAAGATGCCCCACGCGGCCAAACGATGTGGGGACACGAGAAGCCCAAATCGCGTTCGCTCCGCAGAGCCGTCCGCTTTGCTCCCGGCTGATGCGCGGTCAAGGAGACGCCTTCGGCGTTATGACAAAAGGAAGAGGCGGCCTCTTGGGGAAAAGTATCCTCAAACCGGATGAGCCCTTTTTTTTGCGCTGGCGTCAGCGGCGGCTTCGGATGGACTTTCTACGAAGCTTCGATGCGTGCGGGCTAGAAGTTGAATGCGCACGGAGCGGGGAGGTCTTCGAGGGAGCGTGAGCGGGAGTGGCGTCCATGGGGGGGCATTGCCATTCAAGGCGTTGGAAGCGGTGAGTAGTGGAGGGTGGGTTTGACCTTTCAGGGGTTGTTGGCTACGGATTCGGGTATGCGGAGAGAGGAAAGACATGGCATCGTGGGGCGCGGGGCACGGTATGTGAGGGCTGCTCCGTGGCCGTATATGACCGGGGCCGGGGCGTTGCTGGCCGCCTTTGTATTGAAGGCGGCTGGTGCGGCGCAGTGGGCCTCGGGTGATGTGTCCGGCGGTGTGGTGTTGTGCTGGTGGGGTGCCTGCTGGCTGGTGGTCGCCTTTTTCGCCATGGCCGACGGGGTGTCGCGCCATCGGGAGTACCGGCGGATCAAGGCCATGCTGCTCAAGTACGGGTTCAGCGAGCGCATCCTGAGGCCATTTGCCCGGTCTCGCTGTCAGCGGGACGCCGCCATGCATGCGGCCCGCGAAACCGGCCACCTGGACCGCGCCCGCGACTATTTCCATGGACTCGGCTACCGCTGGTACCATATCCTCCCCGACCTCGTGATCCGCAATCCGTTGGCCTTTGCCAGCCCGGCCTTTCTGCGCACCTCGTTTTTACCCGGCAAGAAGCAGCGGGCCTGATACGACCCGAATCGGAGATATCATGGGATACGTCTATTTGGCCTTGGCCATTGTCTGCGAAGTCATCGGCACCACGGCGCTCAAGTCGAGCGAGGGGGTCACCCATCTCGGCCCGGGGTTGGTGGTGGTCTGCGGCTACGGACTGTCCTTCTACCTCTTCGCCCAGGTCCTCAAGACCATCCCCATGGGCGTGGCCTACGCCATCTGGGCGGGATTGGGCATCGTGCTCATCGCCCTGGCCGGGGTGATCGTCCACAAGCAGCACCTGGATTTCCCGGCCATGCTCGGCATGGGCCTCATCGTGGCCGGGGTGGCGGTCATCAAGGTCTTTTCCAAGACGGTGAGCCTCTGAATCAAGGGGCGCTTTACGGGGCTTGGGGAAATCAGGTTTTGAAGGCCGCGTTGCGGCGAGAGTCTATCCATTTCGCCTCCGGCGGGCAGGGATTCGCCCCCCTGCACTGGAGGTTGTTTTGTTTCGAGAACGCAGAAGGGCCCGGAACGCATTGCGTTCCGGGCCCTTCTGCGTTCTTTGCGTAGCCGCTAGAGCATCTCGTGTTGATATTCTTCCCCGCCCACGAGTTCGACCATATCGCGCAGGATCTTGAGGGTCTCCCGGGCTTCCTTGGGGTCGAGTTTGCGCAGGGCGAAACCGGCGTGGATGATGATGTAGTCGCCCAGGGCCACTTCTTCATCCATGAGCATGATGGATGCCTGGACCGTGGTGTCGCCTTCGCCCACCTTGCAGGTGGCGACGCCGTCACTGATGTCAATAATTTCCGCTGGTATCGCGAGGCACATAGATCTTCTCCGTTGCGGGGTTCTTGTCCGTCCGAAGGGTGTAGGAAGCACCCGCCTTCTTTACTTCCTCGAGGACCAGGGCCTCCATTTGCGGCAGCCGGCCTTCGAGTTCCGGGGACAGTGCGGCGGACATGTCCTTGTAGTTGACCGGTTCGATGCCGAAGAGGATCACCTCATCCGGCACATTGCCAATGATGCTACACTGGGCCAGCGTATCGAGCAAGTCGGTCTGGTGCAGGGAGTTCTTGAAGGCGCACGCCTTGTTCAGGTCCTCGCCCAGCAGGCGGAAAATCTCGCCCGGCTCGCCGTCATTGAGCACGATGTCCACGATGATCAGGTGGTCCGACTCCATGATCGGCCCCATGAGCTTGAGGCCCAGAGTGCCGCCGTCGAGTACGGTGACGTTGTCGGAAAATTCGTATTTCTGTTCGAGGTCCTCGGCCACGCGGACGCCGAATCCCTCGTCGGTGAACAGGATGTTGCCGACGCCCAGGATGAGAATGCGTTTATCTTTTTCAGACATGTCTTTCACTTAGTAAAGAGCCAGGTTTTTCGCAAGGTCTAAAACGGAAAACCGTGCCCGAAAACAAAACTTCGGGAGCCCGAAATCACTCAGCGCGTGGCGTAATACATGGAACTGACCTGGCCGCCGGGCAGGGCTTGATTGGACTTCACCTCAACGATGCGGCCGCCCGCCATGGCCACCACTTGCTCCACGGTTTCCACGGAGATGGCGTGGGTCTCGCTGTAGGGCCGTTGGGTTGCAAGCGGTGTTTGTTTTCCGGGTTCTCCAGAGGCCGGGGTGACCAGGATCGGTACGACGCACTGGGACTCCTTCTGGTTGATCAAGGGCTTGCCAAAATAGTCCAGGGCAGTGATGGCCAGCGCATAGTTCCCGGGTGCGGCCGGGGAGGCGGCGCGGTAGCCCATGGTCACGGAGTCCCCCGGCTGGAGTACGGTCTGGGGCAAGTTCATCCTGCCGTGGTTGTGTGCCATTTCGTCGGTGTCGATGTTGTACCAGTGATGGACGAGGCGGACGGGCGCGTTGGTCTGTCTGTCCATGCCGATGGGGTGCGCGCCGGTATTGGTCACGGTCACGGTCACGGTCTGCTTGGTGCCGTGCTCCATGGCCATGGCCTCTTTCCCGGTGGACAGGGCGCACGCCACACCCTCTTCGGGGTAGGCGAACTCGGCCTGGGCGCTTGGGCAATGGAAGGCGGCCAGCCCGCCGGGCTTGAGCACGCGGATGAACTCCGCGATGTACCGGACAGCCACATGGGGTCGGATATGCTGGAGCACGTGGGCGGTCTGGACCATGTCGAAGCTGCGGTCGCGGAACAGGGCCAGATCGTCGGCCTCGTTGAGCCGATACACGCAACGCATGCCGAATTGGTTGAATCCCTTGGCCTTGGCGAGCATGGACGGGGCGATATCCACCCCGACGCAGGTCTTGAAATGGTTGCACAGCGCCTGCGTCAATCTCCCGACCCCGCAGCCGAAGTCCAGGGCGGAGGCCCTTCCCTTTGGGAGACCGTTGGCCTCCATCCAGGTGGCTATGATATCTATGTAATGGCTGCCGGTTTCAAAAAAATCCTGTACATCCCAGGCGTTATCCATTTTGTCCGGAGCGGAGGCCACGGCCCACAAGGGGTCTTCCTGGCCAAAGGTATCCCAGTTCCTTTGTAGTTCCTGCAGGTACATGCTTGCTCTCCTTGTGCGCCCGGCGGATCGCGGCGCGCTGTTCGGGAGATATTTGCATGTCTCATGCCATGCCCTTTGCGGAGGTGTTGTGGGAGGTGGAGTGGGCCGGGGGGCCATGCCCCGGCCCGTTGGAGGAATGCGTCAGATTACGGCTTCAATGAGCCGAGGCCCCTTGACGCTCAGGGCGTCGCGAAGGGCTTCGGCAAAGGCCTGGGTGGTCTCGGCTCGCACAGCCGAAACGCCCATGCCTTCGGCGATGCGAACCCAGTCGAGGGACGGGTTGTGCAGGTCGAGCAGGGACAGTGCCTTGTCCCCGGTGGCCCCGGCCCGGACCAGCTTGAGTTCCTGATTGAGGACCGCGTACGAGCGGTTTGCGTAGAGCACAGTGACCACGTCCAGGTTTTCCCTGGCCTGGGTCCACAAGGCCTGCACCGTGTACATGCCGCTGCCGTCGCCTTCCAGGCAGATCACCTTGCGGTCGGGCGCGGCCACAGCGGCCCCGGTGGACAGGGGCATGATGCCGCCGATGGCCCCACCGGTCAGGGCCAGATAATCGTGGGATGCGGCCGTGGCGAGCAGGTTCGCGTAGGGCAGGGTGGAAGTGATGCCCTCGTCCGCGACGATGGCGTTCTCGGGCAGGAGCGCGGCCACGATGCGCAGGGCGGCTTCGGCGGTCAGCGGGCCGTCGTCCGGCAGGGCGGGCGGGTCATGGGGAAACATCGCGCAGTCGGGCGAGGCGTTTACCTTCGTGGCCAGGTCGATGAGTGCGGCGTTGCCGTCCTGGCTGGGGTGGGCCAGTGTCAGGATGGAGCAGTGCGGCGGTGTCAGCCAGCTCTCCTGCTCCGGGTAGGCAAAGAAGGAGACAGGCGGTTCAGCGCCCACGAGCAGGAGCTGCTCGAAACCGTCGAGCCGGGCCAGGACATCCTTGCCCCGGTAGGGCAGCCGTTCCACCACGGGCGTGCCCGCGCCGGAGCGCATGCGCGGTGTGAAGGTGTCGCAGAACAGGGTGGCCCCGGTCTTGGCCGCCACGCATCCGGCGGCATTGAGTCCCTCGCCGTAGAGCACGGCTCCGCGCAGGAGGACGGCGGTCTTCTTGCCGTTTGTCAGGGCCTTGGCCGCGGCGTCTATGGCGTCCGGGAACACAGGGGCCGGTTTGGGGACTTCCAGGGCGGGCGCGGGGCGCTCGGCCGGGAGCCAGGCCGTGTCCGCGGGCAGGATCAGGGTGGCCACCTGGCCCGGGGCCGTGCGCGCGGCGCGGACCGCCTCGGCGGCGTCCACGGCCACGGTGCGGGGGCTGCGCGGGCGGCGAACCCAGTGGGAGATGGCCTCGGCAAAGCCCTCCACGTTGGAGGTCAGGGGGGCGTCGTAGCGTACGTGGTAGGTGGCGTGGTCCCCGACGATGTTGATCACCGGAGACTGGCCCTTGCGTGCGTTGTGCAGGTTGGCCATGCCGTTGGCGAAGCCGGGGCCGAGGTGGAGCAGGGTGCAGGCGGGCTTGCCGGTCATGCGGGCGTAACCGTCCGCCGCGCCCGTGGCCACGCCCTCGAACAGGCAGAGCACCCCGCGCATGCCGGGGATGCGGTCCAGGGCGGAGACGAAGTGCATCTCCGAGGTGCCGGGGTTGGCGAAGCAGACTTCCACGCCGCTGTCCACCAGGGTGGCGAGCAGGCTGTCCGCGCCGTTGCAATCGGCGCACTGGCCGGTTTCGCTGATTTCAGGGGTATGTTGAGGCATGATTCGACTCCTTTTGCGGGTCTTGTGGAGTATGCGGTCCCGTGGTGGGGGGCCAGGGGCGGGAATCCGAAGGGTCAGCGTCTCGTGGCGGGACGGGCGATCATTGGCGGGCTCGTGGCCCGACTGGAACCGGACCGTGCGGTCCGACCGGAAAAAACACTTTCCGCCATGAATAATGGTAGCCAAGAGGAGGATATGGGTCAAGCCGGTGAGCGGGAAATATCAGGCGGGAAAATGCAAGACGGGCCGCGATATTGCTTCGCGGCCCGCCGGGAACGTTTATCTGAACAGGGGGTTACAGATTGGCCAGCAGGAGCTCGCCGAATTCCTTGCAGCCGACCTGGGTGGATCCGCTGATCTGGGCGGCCAGGTCCACGGTGACCTTCTTGGCGGCCAGGGTCTTCTCCACCGAGGCGTGGATAAGTGCGGCGGCCTCGTGCCAGCCGATGTGTTCGAGCAGCATGGCCCCGGACAGGATCAGGGAGCCGGGGTTGGCCAGGTCCTTGCCCGCGATGGTCGGGGCGGTGCCGTGGGTCGGCTCGAAGAAGGCGAGCTGGTCGCCCATGTTCACGCCTGGGGCCAGGCCAAGCCCGCCCACCTGCGCGGCCAGGGCGTCGGAGATGTAGTCGCCGTTCAGGTTGGTGGTGGCGAGGACCGAATACTGCTCGGGGTACATGAGCACGTTCTGGAACATGGCGTCGGCGATGCGGTCCTTGATGATCACGCCCTCGCCGTCCGCGCCCTCGCGCACGACCTTGCCCTGGTACTCCTCTTCGGCCAGTTCGTAGCCCCAGGCGCGGAAGCCGCCTTCGGTGGTCTTCATGATGTTGCCTTTGTGGACCAGGGTCACGGACGGACGGTTTTCCGCAATGGCGAAGTCGAGGGCCTTTTTGACCAGGCGCTTGGAACCCGCCGGGGTGATGGGCTTGATGCCCACGCCAGCAGTGATGTCGATATTCGCGCCGAGTTCGTCCACGAGAAATTCGATTAATTTCTTGGCTTCCGGGGAGCCGGACTGGTATTCAATACCGGCGTACACGTCCTCGGTGTTTTCGCGGAACACGACCATGTCGACCAGGTCGGGGCGCTTGACCGGGGATTCGATCCCTTTGAAATACTTGATGGGACGGATGCAGGCGTAGAGGTCGAAGACCTGGCGCATGGTCACGTTCAGGCTGCGGAATCCCTTGCCCACGGGCGTGTTCAAAGGGCCCTTCATGGCCAGGTCGGCCTTGGACAGAGTGTCCATGGTGGACTGGGGCAGGTGTTCGCCGGTTTCGGCAAAGCCTTTCTCGCCGGCCAGAAGTTCCTGCCAGTCGAGTTGGTTGGCCCCGGCATAGGCCATTTCCACGGCCTTGTTCAGGACAGGGCGGCCTGCGGCCCAGACTTCGGCGCCGATGCCGTCACCTTCGATGTAATAGACTGTTCTAGTAGCCAATGGGTCCTCCTCGGGCAATATGGTCGGGACTGTTGTAAAATGAAGTAGCGGACTATGACGTTTATTCGGTCGGATTGCAAGCTGCCCGACGGTGGAAAAACCGTGCCGGGCGCGGGTTTTGGCCCGAAACATAACACTATGGCGGATGGTTGGAGATATCGTGCAGGCTGAACTGGAGATGGTCAAGGCGTTGTTGAGCGGGGACAGGCGGGTGGTCGTCCTGACCGGGGCGGGTGTGTCCGCCGAGAGCGGGGTGCCCACCTTCCGGGGCCGCGACGGGCTGTGGAAGCACCACCGGGCCGAGGATCTGGCTCGGCCGGACGCCTTTGCCGCGCACCCGGAGCTGGTCTGGGAGTTCTACAACTGGCGGCGCAAGCTGGTGGCGGGCTGCCAGCCCAACCCGGCGCATCGGGCCCTGGCGGCCATGGAACGGCAGATTCCGAATTTTCTTCTGATCACCCAGAACGTGGACGGCCTGCACAGCCGGGCGGGCAGCCGAAAGCTGCTGGAGATGCACGGCTCCCTGTGGCAGGTGCGCTGCACGGTCTGCACCCACGCCCGAGAGGACTTCTCCGACCTGCCTGACTTGCCGGACTGCCCGGTCTGCGGACATCTGCTTCGCCCCGGCGTGGTCTGGTTCGGCGAGCCGCTCACGCCCGGCGTGCTCAAGCTGGCCATCGAGCAGATCGGCAAGACGGATGTGTTCCTGTCCGTAGGCACCTCCAATCTGGTCCAACCCGCCGCGTCGTTCTATCAGCTTGCCAAGGACCACGGGGCCGTGACCGTTGAGATCAACGCGGAACCGACCCCGAATACCGGGTTCATGGATTTCGCCCTGCACGGTCCGGCCGGGGATATCCTGCCCGAACTGTCCGCCGGGCTGGCCGAGTGACGGTTATGTCGGACCGGATCACCTTCGAATCGCTCGCACCCGAACGGGAAGCCGAGGTCTTGGCGTTGGCGTGGACCGTTTTCAACGGGGCGGTCGCTCCCGGTTTTTCCGAGCAGGGGCGCGACGGCACCCGGTTCGTGCCCATGACGCTCTCCCTTCCGCCCCTGTGAGATCCGGCTGGCTTGACGCCAAAGCCGGAAAGAGCGTAGGGATTTTTCCTATGCAAACACCCATATCATACAACCATTTTTATGGACGCGGGTGGCGAAACGTCAAGCGGCCCGATTCCTAGACGCGCACTGAAGCGATCCGTCGCCGGTCCTGGTGGCGGCGTGCTTGTGCGCGCGGTTGGACATCGGAAAGCCGTTGGTTCGTTGCCAGCGGTTTTTTTTATCGTCAACCCGCAAGGGGCCGGGACGGAGAGCCGGGAAGCTTCCTTCCGTTTTGGCCGTCAACGCGCAACTGTTCGGAGGAACACCATGTTTGTGAAGAAGATCTTTTTGCCCCAGGACCAGATGCCCACCCAGTGGTACAATCCCATGCCGGACCTGCCCACGCCCATGTCTCCGCCGCTCAACCCGGAGACCATGGAGCCGCTCACTCCGGACATGCTTTCCCCGATCTTCCCTGATTCGCTCATCGCCCAGGAGATGAGCACGGAACGCTTTATCGACATCCCCCAGGAAGTCCTGGACGTCTACAAGATATGGCGTCCCTCGCCGTTGGTCCGCGCCGACCGGCTGGAAAAGGCCATTGGGGCAAAATGCAAGATATTTTACAAGGACGAGTCCGTGTCTCCGGCTGGGTCGCACAAGCCGAACACCTCGGTCCCCCAAGCGTACTACAACAAGATCGAGGGCGTAAAAAGGCTGGCTACCGAGACCGGCGCGGGTCAGTGGGGCACGGCCCTGTCGTTCGCCTGCGCCCAGTACGATATGGAGTGCGTGGTCTACATGGTCAAGGTCTCTTACGAGCAGAAGCCGTACCGCAAGATGCTCATCAACACCTACGGCGGGACCATCCACCCCTCGCCTTCCGACCAGACCCGCACGGGCCGGGAGATGCTGGCCAAGGACCCGGACTGCAAGGGGTCGCTGGGCCTGGCCATCTCCGAGGCTGTGGAGGACGCGGCCACCCGCGACGACACCAAGTACGCGCTGGGCTCGGTGCTCAACCACGTGATCATCCACCAGACCATCACCGGTCTGGAGGTCCAGAAGCAGCTTGAGATGGTTGGCGAAAAGGCCACCCACCTGGTCGGTTGCGTGGGCGGCGGCTCCAACTTCGGCGGTCTGGTCCTGCCGTTCATGCCGCAGAAGCTTGAAGGCGACCCGGTCAAGTTCATCCCGGTGGAGCCCAAGGCGTGCCCGACCCTGACGCGTGGCGAATACCGCTACGATTTCGGTGACATGGCCCGACTGACCCCGTTGGTCAAGATGCACACGCTCGGCCACGATTTCATGCCCGCGCCCATCCATGCGGGCGGCCTGCGCTACCACGGCGACGCGCCCATCGTCTGCAACGTGGTCAATGAGGGACTGTGCGACCCTGTGGCCTACTTCCAGACCGATTGTTTCGAGGCGGCCAAACTGTTCATGCGGACCGAGGGCTTTTTACCCGCGCCCGAGACCTCCCATGCCATCAAGGGGGCCATCGAGGCGGCCAAGACCGCCGGACCGGATGACGTCATCGTCTTCCTGTACTCGGGCCACGGCATGCTCGATCTGGCCTCGTACGATGCCTTCAACCAGGGGCTGTTGACCAACTTCGAGCTGCCCCAGCGTGACATCGAGGAGGCGCTCAAGGCCTGCCCGGACGTGAAATAAAACAGCCTGGCTCAGAAAATCCCGCCCCCGGCCCGGACTGTCGCGCCGGGGGCTTTCGTGTTTCCTTGCAACAGGGCGGCACCCCTGATAATCATGGTCCGTATTCATTGATCAAGGAGATAACGATGTCGACCCTATGGAAGAGAATGTGTTGCGCCGCACTGCTTTTGGCCGCCCTGGCGAGCCTTGGCGCATGCGGTTCCCACGAAACCCCGGTTATGAACGAGAACGCCTTGCGCCAGGCTCTGGTGGGCAAGACCTGGATCCTGCGCAAGATCGTGTCCCGGGATTTTGACGAAGACCCTGCACAGACCATCAAGTTCAACGCCGACGGCACGGTGGAAGGCTTCGGCGGATGCAACGCCTTTACGGGCACCTACACCCTGACCGACGACGATCTCGAGTTCGGGCCTCTGGCCTCCACGCACAAATCCTGCGGTCCGGCTGAGGACGAGCGGGAATACACCTACATGAGCTACCTGGCCCAGGTGCGTCGTCTGGATGCCCAGATCGAACCGGGCGAACTCATCCTGCTGACCGAGAACCAGAGCGAACTCAAGTTCACCACCGGTGAATCCGAAGGGCTGTTCTGGTAGCAACTGCGTATCCCGAGCCACGTAAAACCGCCGGTCGCCCCAAACAGGGTGACCGGCGGTTTTATTTCAAACGGAAAACCCGCGCCGCGGGCGCAATGGCGGGATGCAAGGGCGCCAACCCTTCTCGCGTCTTTTAACCAAGCGATTCCTTTAAGCGTATAATCCGTTCATAGGACCGCTCGATGCGTGCCTCGGGGATGCTCCCGTCGTCCACCAGGGAGCGGATGACGGCATGGACCTTTTCCACGATGTGCTCGTCGTAGGCGAGGTTGTTGCCGAACAGGAGGATGTCCGCGCCCGCCTCGATGGCCCGGAGGATGGCCTCCCTACGTCCGTATTCATCGGCGATGGCCCCCATGTTCATGTCGTCGGTGATGACCACGCCCTGGAAGCCGAGCTTGCCGCGCAGCAGACCGGTGATCACCTTTTTCGACAGGGTGGCCGGGTACTTGGGGTCAAGGTGCGCGTTGAAGATGTGGGCGGTCATGATCATGTCGGCATGGCCGCCTTGGATCAGCTTCCGGTAGGGACTCAGCTCGGCTTCGGACCATGTGCCGGTCACGTCGGTCAGCCCCTTGTGGGAGTCGGTCCCGGCCGACCCATGCCCGGGAAAATGCTTGAGGCAAGAGAGCACGCCCGCACCGTTCAGCCCATCCATGAAGAGGGTAGCGCACCGGGCCACCCTGTCTGGATCACTTGAGAAACTGCGGCCCAGCCTGCCGATGGCCGGGCTGTCCGGGTTGACGTTCACATCCACTACCGGGGCGAAGTCGAGGTTGAAGCCCACGGACGAGAGGTTGGTGCCGACCATGGCTCCGGCGGCGCGGACTTCGTCATCGCCGGAAGCGCAGAGGGTGGCGGCTGACGGGGTCTCGTTGAAGCCGTAGGATTTTTTCAACCGCTGCACCTTGCCGCCTTCCTGGTCCACGGACATGAGCAGGGGGATGTCCGCGTTGGCCTTGAGGTCGCTGATGAGTTTTTTGACCTGGGTCACGGACCGGATGTTGCAGCGGCCGGAGCCCCAGAGCATGTCGTAGTCGAAGAGGATGATGCCACCCAGATGGCGCTCGCGAATGTCGCGGACGATGGTGGAATCCTTGTCCACGGAGAATCCCCGGAACCCGGCCAGAATCATCTGGCCTATCATGGTGTCCAGATCGGCGGCGGGCGCGGGGCAGGGGAGCAGGCAGAGGGCCAGCAGGAGCAGGACGGCAAGACGGGTGCGCATGGCGGGACTCGTTGGCTTTGAGGGTTTCGGTTCTGGGCCAGGATAGGGCGGGCGGCTTCACGGGGCAAGGGCGAAATCGGTTTGCGCCGGGCCGGATTTCCTATACATTGCAGCATGCACGCCCGAACCGTCCACCCTGGATTTTTCCGCCGCGTCCTGCGCCATGCCTGGGTCGATCTCGTTCCCCTGGTGCGCGGGGAAGAGGCTGCGCCCCTGTCCCGGCGGGAAGCCCATTTGTGGGGGCTGGTCCTGGCCTCGCGCCATGTACCGCACCGGCTGCGGCGGCTTCAGGCCGAAGAGGGCGGCTGGACGGTCTTGGTCCAGGAGTGGTTCGCGGACCGGGCCGTGGAGGAGATCGAGCTTTATTTCGAGGAGAACCGCCCGGATTCGGCCCGGGTGGAGATGGTCGACCTGCGGCCTGTGGGCGGGACCGAGCCAACCCTGTTCGGCCTGGCCCTGCTCGTGGTCTTCTACTGGGCCTATTCCCGGACCTACCCGAGCCTCGGCCTGTACCCGGACCTGTGGGTCAGGCTCGGCAGCGCGGACGCCGGGGCCATCCTGTCGGGCCAGTGGTGGCGGCTGTGCACGGCCCTGACCCTGCACGCGGACGGTCCTCACGTGGCCGGAAACGCGATCATCGGCGGGGTGTTCATCTGGCTGGCCGCGCGGCGGCTCGGCTCGGGAACGGCCTGGCTGCTGACCATGGTCTCCGGGGTGCTCGGCAACCTCGTCAATTCATTGGTCCTGGGCATCCATCACGACGCCATCGGTTTTTCCACGGCCACCTTCGGCGCGGCCGGCGTGCTGGCCGGGATCACACCGTTCGGCGTGGGCGGCGGGCTGCACGGATTGGGCAACGGCTCGTGGTTGAAACGTTTTTTACGCTTCACCCGCACGGCGCTCGTTCCGTTCGGCGCGGGGCTCGGACTGCTGGCCATGCTCGGCGCGGGCAACGGGGAGGGCAACACCGACCTGGGCGCGCATCTCTTCGGGTTCGCCGCCGGTCTGGGGCTTGGCGCGCTCACCGGATGGGCGGCCACCCGTCACGGGTTGCCTGCCAAGGGGGCGGACTTCAAGCTTTACGTGGTGGCCCTGCTCATGCCGACAGTCGCCTGGATCTGGGCTTGGCTGGCATGATTTCCGTGCTTGTGCTAGGCTGCCTTGATCGGTAAGGATGTCCATCCAAAGCGTTTCATCAGGAGTTTCACGTGGCTGAGCCCGTTGTCGACATACAGGGTCTGAACTATTCGCCGGACGGCCTGCCGGTGCTGAAGAACGTCGATCTGCGCATAGAGCGGGGCGACTATCTGGCCGTGCTCGGTCCCAACGGCGGGGGCAAGTCAACCCTGCTCAAACTCATGCTCGGGCTGGTCCGGCCCGACGGCGGCACCATCCGTGTGCTCGGCCTGCGTCCTGGAGATGCCGGGGGGCGCATCGGCTACCTGCCCCAGCATACCGAGGTCGCCAGCTCCTTTCCCATCACCGTGCTTGAGGCGGTCTGCATGGGCACGGTCAGGCCCGGCTTCAGAGGCATGTCCGGCCGTCATTCCAAAATCGACCACGAAAAGGCCCGCCAGGCCTTGAAAAAGGTGGACATGCTCGATGCTCAGGGGCGCAGCCTGGCCCGCCTGTCCGGCGGCCAGAAGCAGCGCGTGTTCATCGCTCGCGCCCTGGTGGACAGTCCGGAACTGCTCCTGCTCGACGAGCCCACGGCCAGCGTGGACTCGGCCAGCCGCACGGCCCTGTTCACCCTGCTCAACGAACTGAACAAGGATATGACCGTGATCATGGTCAGCCACGATATTTCCTCCCTGGCCTCGGGGGTCAAATCCGTTGCCTGCGTCAACCGCACGCTGCATTTCCACAAGGCCCCGGAGATCACCGATGACATGTTCACCATGACTTACGGCGGGGCCGGGGACCAGTGCTGCCCGGTGGAGCTGGTCACCCACGGCCACGTGCCGCATCGCGTGCTTGCGCCTCACGAACAGGCGGATGCGGTTTCCACATCGGACGAGGGCGGTGACTCATGATGGATGTCCTCGGTTTCGATTTCATGCAGAACGCCCTGGCCGCGGGGCTTTTGGCCAGCCTTATCTGCGGGGTCATCGGCTCTCTGGTGGTGGTCAACCGCATCGTCTTCATTTCCGGCGGCATAGCTCACGCATCCTACGGCGGCGTGGGGCTGGCCTTCATCCTCGGCCTGCCGGTCCTGCCCGTGACCTCGGCCTTTACCGTGTGCATGGCCCTGATCATGGCTCTGGTCACCCTGCGGGCGAGGGAGCGCGTGGACACGGTCATCGGCGTCATCTGGGCCGCGGGCATGGCGATGGGCATCATCCTGCTCGACTTCACCCCCGGCTACAACGTGGACCTGATGAGCTATCTCTTCGGCTCCATCCTGGCCGTGCCGCGTTCCGACCTGTGGCTCATGGCCGGCCTGGCCGCCGTCGTCATCGCCCTGGTCCTGGTCTTCTATCGGGGCTTCATGGTCATGAGTTTCGACGAGGAGTTCGCTCGCTCGCGCGGTGTACCCGTCAATTTCTTGTATATCCTTCTCATTGTCATGGTCGGTCTGAGCGTGGTCATGATCATCCGCGTGGTCGGCCTCATTCTGGTCATCGCCCTGCTGACCATTCCGCCCTTCATCGCCGAGCGGCGGACCCGTTCGCTCAGGGTCATGATGATCGTATCCACTGTTCTGTCCGGCATCTTCACGGTCTCCGGGTTGATGATTTCCTATGCGCTCGACATCACCTCGGGCGCGTCCATCATCGCTGTTGCCGCCGTCGGCTTCTTCATCTCACTGCTCATCCCGCAGAAAACCGCCTAGTTCGTAAGGGGTTGTTTTTTCCTATGGAATGGCTTTTGCAAAATATTCATGGCAGGTGTACATCTTTTCCTGGCCCAAGGCCTGACAAACGGCTCGGCATATGACCATGGACTATAAGAACAAGCTCAAACAGGAAGGGTACACCCGGTATCGGGGCGCGGTTGACGCCTCGGTGTACGAGTATTTCAACTGCGACTGTTCGTGGAAGGCTCGGTGGTATCTGAAAAAGGGCCACTACTGCTGCTGCGGCTGCAAGGAGCGGTGCGAAACCCGCGATCCCGAGGGGTTTCAGCTCTTTCTCGATCTGGGATAAGGCAACCAAGGAAGGACAATGCGACGCATCCTCATCGCTCTGGCCCTGGCCATGACCCTGGCCGTGACCCCGGCCATTGGTCCGGCGCTGGCCTCCGACTATATGGATATGGACATCTGCCTCGGCAAACAGATCCTTGGGCGCATTCTGTGCAAGTCCCCCCAGGAGATCAACTACGTGGCCAAGGTCAGGGATAACATCTACCTGTTCTCCGTGTTCTACGCCAAACAGGAAGCCAGGTTCGTGGTCGGCATCTCCAGCGACAAGATTCGCGTCCAGGGCAAGGAATTCCTCAAGCTCACCCGGACCATCCCCTACGATTTCGACGAGACCAGCAAGTGCGCCGTGGTGGAGTATTCCTCCTCGGAATGCACCCGCACGCAGCCCATCGTCTGCTGCACGGAAAAGACCGAAGAGGACATCAAGGAAGAGAAGTTTTGGGATCGTCCCATTCCCGACCTGCTTGAGGAGGATCTCCAAAAGGCG
>Ga0075011_10000165_pt1 | contig 34292 bp, 25 predicted proteins | sample TARM_MetaG_T_14_FD_72354 | JGI IMG/M metagenome (GOLD analysis project Ga0075011, IMG submission 72354) | Freshwater microbial communities from Pennsylvania, USA, analyzing microbe dynamics in response to fracking - TARM_MetaG_T_14 | ecosystem: Environmental > Aquatic > Freshwater > River...
CCTAAATCGATCGATAGGTCGTTTGAAAACATGCCACGAAGTTTTTTGAACATATTCTTCGTTCGTCCTGCAAGTAATAATAAAGAGAGAAAATTGCACTAAATGTACCAACGCCTTGCCATCACAGCAAGGCATTGACGCATAAACATGGACTCAAACACGCAATTTCTAACAGTTTCCTAACTTAGGTAGGAAAAATCGTATGTTATTGTCCTGTCAAGTTCGACTCACCGCGGAAAATGATACGATCATTTCCGCGATGAATTCCAAAAGTTACGACGGCGGAAGGGTCTTCATCGCCCAAATTACGCCAGTTATATTGCAGCCATGGCTGACTGGTATAACTACTACCACAGCTAACTTCTGTTTGTGATATTTGCGGCGACGTTGTTGTCAAATCATCAACCCGTAACCAAAAGCGTATTTGTTCACGTAACGAACTACTGTCGGTTGAAGAGTGAGGTATTGCCTTCAATTCATCACTCAGCCCCGCAGTCACCTTTTTCCCGGTCTCGGAACTCCCACCAGCTAAAGCCGCTGTTGAGACTGTTTCAGAATCAGACCACAGTCGTTGCCTGCAAACATAATTCTCTAATGTAACGAAACTCGACCCCGAATCATCAGTGTTGGTTGCAAAACGAGAACCATCCCAATATTCAACACGTAGCGGAATATTGATGGTACTGACCGAAGTGCCGCCGACGTCCTCCATCACCATACGGCCATAACGAATATCTGGCTGCTGTGTCGGGAAGGCTTTACCAACCTTAGTCACCGTTTCACCGTTTTTAAGTTCAAGGTTAGAGCCTTGAGATATATTGAAATCGACACCATCGGCTGGCGTCGTTACATACAGACCAAAGCCATCGGTATACGGTCCGTCTGGCGTCGTTTTCAGTGGTGATGTTTCCGCCCGGAAACGGGTAAATTTGAAGTCCTGGTTTTCTACTTGTAGCTGAGCACCAGACCAACCAGAGCTGCCATCCCACAACTGAGAAGCGTAGCTTTCAACCCGATTGCTAAGATCAGAATTCTCGTCCGCAGTATCCACAGCAAGCAATTGAACGTTTGAGATTAACGCTGGTGAAAACTGACTATAATTGCTGGTCGCTCCCCCCTGCATATTCTGAGCTTCGACCACAAAGTCATAACTGACCGGTTGATCCATATACATAAAGCCGTCATGACCATCAGCATAGTTCCAGTCATTACTCATCAGTGATAACCAGGCTGGATAGAAACGACCTATATCTCGGTAGCCCGGGTTGACATTCATTTCCAGATAATTGGCCTGCGTATCAGCAGTAACGCGTAATACACCGACCTCACTCCAGGCTAATTCGCTGAATGGCAGGTCTGTATTATTGTTCGTATCGCGATTGCTGAGAACCGACAATCCTGACAGCGACCCACGATCCCCACCGCTAGGCTCTGCCACATCATGAGAAAGCTGAACATTGGCTTGCAATGTCTCAGCGTTGCTAAAGAAGTTCTGAGTTACAGGCGAGCCACAATACGCAGAAGTTTCAATAGCCTGGCTACCATTCACAGGATCGCTATTATCAGCTTGAGGAACCCAGCGCAGAGGGCGAATGGCTAACTCAAATGGATTTCCGGCGGAGGTAAAGGCTGCACTGTCTGCATCACTAATATTACCGCTCATATCTCGCCCGGTAGGAGAACATATAGCAAATGTCCACGGGCGTGAATAGACCGTAAACTGACCTTTTAGTGTGCCCTGTTCTATCGGACAATTTTCCCCGGAACAGCTAAACTCAGAATCACTCATAGTCACTAAGTGCTCGCCTGACTCCACTAATATCAGCTCACTGATTGATTGGCCATTGCTAAACTCTGGGGAATAAGTGAGCCCCCCAGTACCACCAACAGGAGCAATCCAAGAAGATTGAACTTCAGGTTTGCCATTATAGCCGATATCAACCACGTCTCCCCCATCATTACAAGCTTGTGCAATAGCGGTGACTTGAACAGGTTGATTAGCAATCACATATTGATTTTCAGCAGATAACTTATAAGGCACGAATTGATAGCTACCGCTAACACTCGCCGTATCCGGGTATTCGGGTAAACTAGCAGAAACAGATATTGTTCCACTACTGCCGCCGCTAGTCAGTGTAATTGTAGCAGTGCCATTTTCTATCTCGACTATCCGTGTGACACCATCCACCATTACTGACGCAGAACCATTGAAATCGGTCGCCAGCGCACCGTCAGACATAACCGAAAGAGTTGGAGTTATCTCCTCACACACCAAAGCGATATCAGAAACAGGTGAGAGAATTAAGGTATAATTGTCTTCTTCCACACCCGGATTCAAACACCTGCCGCTGTTGGACTGGCCGATCTTGTGATTGCCTCCACCTAGAATATTCACAGAGGCTGCCGATACTCCCCCGGCAACGGTAATATTCGTTCCGGATAGCTTAAATCCGTCACTTCCAGCTTTAGGATCAACATATACGTAACCATTAATATTGGTATTCTGACCACCAATATTCATACGAGAATCGCGCCCATGCCCGATCAGTAATAGGTTTTCTGCGCTTCCTCCGCTATTGAGAGTAATATTGTCAGCACCAAAATTTATTTTCTTATAATGAATCTCAACGGGCTTATTATCTTTCAACGCAATCTTGGTATTCTGTTCACTAAAATTTAGTTCATTAAAGTAATAACTACCGGACTCCAGAGTCAACGTACCGTTCATTTTTAAGGTGATATTGCGATATTTACCTGGCTTTAAATTGCAATCGTTGGGACAGGTATAGTCATGATAGACATTACTATCACTGGTATCATAGCTTTCTAATTCTGGGGGATAGTTATCAAACGTTAGTCTGGGGTCAACCTCACAATCAACCTGCTGCCCACCATAATTACAGTTATTGCTCGTTTGCTGTACCTTGGCAAACGACAACTTAGGGTTCGCCTGAGGGATATAAAGAAAGTTACCGCTACTGCTAATATTTAATGAACTGTTATACCTTGGGTAGCCATTGTAATAGTCATTGGTTTGAGCACTATCTGGCGTGTAAGCACAGATATCCAGTTCAATTTCTGGAACTTCCGGCACCGTTTCACTGGTTATACATTCAACCTGGCCAATTTGTCCTTCTACGCGAACCGAAAGCTTCCCTGACTGCATTGATTTACTTGATTCTTCAATTAACTGCCAGTGTTCGTTACCTGCGGTTAAGTTTTTCCGATAATAACGAGAGCCACCTGTTTCTCCTGTACTGTTATTTGCAACTTTATTGACCAACAATATCTGATAGTAAACATCATGTTTAAGGCTCTGTTCATTAAAAATATGATCATCACTGTTGATATAGTCTTCGGTATACCATAAGGTTTGGCGGCGCTGATTCCCGCCCTGATTGGTCACAAAAACATCCTGATAAAAGTTATCCCGCCCAACCACTACAAATGAAATTTCTGCGTAATTTTGGCCCTGAATATCACACTCTTGAGGCCCGTAGTCATCAGGTGGCACTTTTGTACCTGCATATAATGCTTGGGAAACAAATAGCAGAGATAGCGCAAGCCAATACCAAATACTCTTCACTCAACTACTCCTTTACCCAAACTTCTTGCTTACGTTCAACTAAAAAGCGTCCGCTGCCACACTGAACAGCACTTTGGATTTTATAAAATCGCTTGGAATCTAATATGTAGTCACTACTATCATCACAAAAGGTGGTGACCTTACCGCATCCCTGAAACTCGGTTAACAGTGGTGCTGCGTAACCTTGCTGATCAGCATTGATTGCACTGCAGGTACTGGTGATATTGTTGGTTTCAGGATCACCAACAGGATATATCTGAGTCAAAACATATTCGTTAACCGAATGCGCAGCGAACCAGGCACGCGTACCGAGCAAATCTTTTGATAACGCATCACTGTTTGACCATTCCATACGTGACAAAGCCGTGGCCAAAAATCCCATTACCACAATGACGAATATCGCCACAATATATAAGTTACCTGCCTGCTGTTTAATTCTAGGGAACATTCAGCACCTGCACGTCAGTTTCAAAAGAACTTGATTCACCATTTTGCTCAAAAGTTAGTGATAAGTGAACGACTCCGCCTCTTTGTAGCGAAGGCGGTACATAGCTAAACACACCAGAGCTGACACTGTCCGCAACCTGTACCGGATTCATACCGTTCACAGAGCGAGTGATCTGTTGCGAAGTGAAATCCAGACAATAGCTCACCTGATTAGAATAAATGAAAAAGCGACTGGCAACAGACTGGCTGGTTAATGGTGCAGCTAACGTAATCGTGGTCGCGTTACTGGTTAACCCGATAGCTGAGCTAAAATCGGTGTTGCTGGTGGGATTAATAATCATTTTTAATCCACTCAGGTTGCCAACCGGACGATTGCCTATAACAAATGACAGCTGGTTATCATTCGCTCCACCGATTGAATAAAAACCGGAATAGACCACCGGATAAAACGAAATACAATTATTCTCCGCATGGAAACTATTGGGTACCGCATGACGGATTTCACGCATCATTTTTTCTAGAACAAACCGCGCCTGAGTTTGTATCCGTTGACGGTCAACCGTATCGGCATAACCTTTGCTGCCCAGCTCAACAAACCCGGCAATGGCCAAAATTAAAATAGCGCCAACCACCATCGTCAGCACCATTTCAATCAGAGTAAAACCGCGCACTTTCATCAGTAATTACCCCGAAAGCCGACAAACTCAAATTCGCCATAACGGCCGGTATCAATAGAAAGATTGACTTTCTTCATTGACCCACTATACGCGTAACCAACTGTAACGATAACCGTGAAATGTGTGTATTTACTTACTGTATCAACACCAAGGATATTACTTAACGGACTTGCCGGGGTAACACCTGAACAATCATTAACACTGTCGGTATACCAGCAGCCAATATAATCATCGACATCGTTAAACTGAGAAGGAAGCGATTCCGTTCCATCTCGCCCTAAGTCATCACTGGCTGTACAACTGGTGCCTTCTTCACCACAGCGAATCAAGCCACCATCAGGGTCACTGTTTTCATCAAATCCCCGAGCAAGAATCTGGCTCATTAAACTTTGCCCTAAATTGGCAGCGCGGGTTTGATAGTGTGGCGTGGCAGATCGCTCTATTTGCGGATAAAGAAAGCTGATCAGGGTAACCATTGCAAAGCCAATAATCACCATGGCGATAATGCTTTCAATCAGGGTGAAGCCTTTTTCCTTGTGGAAAATCATGAGCATGCTCCTTGAGCAACATACCCCTGAGAGTTTAAGCACACTGAAGCTCGACTACCCGGAGAAACAATATTGATGGTAACCCCACTGGCAGCGGCATTCAGGGGATTCCCCAGTAAACTAAACTCAATGACAGAAACGGAAGGAATGGTAGAAAAGCTTAAATTATTACCTTGCAAAATATCACTGCGATTATCGCTACTACCAGAACTGCAAGCCTGTACAGAGCCCAGGCAGGAACTGCTGATTTGCAAAGTATAGTCGCTATTGGTAGAGGTCAAACTTAAATTAGACTGCATGCGATCAAGCTGGATCTGGCGGATAATTGAGATGGCTTGTTCCTGCGCAGCGTAAGCGGAAACAGAAGAAACACCGGAAAAGCGGCTGGCAGCGTACACAGAGAGGATAGAGACCAAAAGGATCACGACAATCAGTTCAACTAATGTAAAACCCTTTTGGTTTCTGTACATCTGATCGCTCACATAACTTAAAGAGGGCTCTCGTTCCCACGCTCCCGCGTGGGAACGAGAAAATAATTAACAACCATCGGTGTCTGTGACAATCGTTGAAGCTTCAGAATCAGATGTTGCCGCAGTATATGTAACATAGCATTCTGTCGCAATAATGGCATCAGAGTCAGAACTAGAAGTAATGCTATCGGTTAAAAATGTTGCTACTAAGCTCGTCGCAGGATCACCCACCGATGCATACGCCCAATCTTCATCAAATCCTTTAACAGCCGCTACAATTCCGTCTTCATCAGCAGTAGGATACCCATAATTAGTTGTGATATTTTCATCACCAACAGTTGGTGGAGTAGTCGCAGTTGAAGCTTGGTTTTCTACCCCCTCAATAGCAGCTTTACCATAAACGATACCCGCGGCACCATCAATGGCCCCTTTCAACCCCTGCAAGGCTGACGCACGCGCATCACCTTGCAGATTCAGGAAACGGGGTGCTGCAGTCACGGCAAGGATACCCAGGATCACGATCACTACAACCAATTCGATAAGGGTGAAACCACCTTGTCTTTTCATAACTTACTCTCTTTATAACGTTAAAGACTATTTTAATATGACCGCAACACGGCCGGTTTTAAGCTCATACACAAACTGATGAGCTGTACTCTTTTCCTGTTGCACATAACGACAGGTTGAGTTTGCAGCATCCGCTTGTGCAGCATACTTTATGTTCGAATTACTTGTTGCCTCAGCTACCGTCCCGACACGAGGCGGCTGTTGCAGTAAGTTCTCCATTAAATCAATACAAGACTGATCCGTAACAGTTTCAGAATAACCGCTGTTTTTCAGTCTTATCGGATAACCATCACGAAACCCTGTTTCTGAACCAGAACTTGTTGTCGCGCGGGTTAGCCAAAACTCGGTGCCATCATAATTAACAGCATTATACTTTTCGCCACCGTCTGTCACAGTTGGACGATTTTTCGCTTCCCATTGAGTTCTCGCAGCCAATACGCCTGCAGAAAAACCACTGGCAACGGTTTCAATACTGACCTGTTTAGCATCATCGATCACTGCAAACATTTTAGGTAATGCGGCCGAGGCTAACAGACCAATAATGACGATCACAATGATCAATTCCAGCAATGAGAAGCCAGACCGTCTGTTATTCATTTTAAATCCATTAAACGATGCATACCGTTTATTATACGCTCATCATATAAGACCAAAAGTCATATACCGTCATTTTATCGATTTTCGTCAATGAACTGGCTTTGATTACCCTTTCATCGCATCCATCATGCTCCACATCGGCAGGAAAATACCCAGAGCAAGAATCAGAACCATCCCCGCGACAATCACCAGTAAAATCGGCTCGATCCGCGCCGTCAGGGTTTTCAAATCGTAATCGACTTCCCGATCATAGAAGTCTGACACTTCCAATAACAACTCATCAATACGACCCGTTTCTTCCCCGACAGAGATCATCTGAATCACCAGCGGCGTAAAAATATTGGCATTCACTGCTGTCGCCGATACGCTGCTTCCGGCTTCAATCGCAGCTTTCATCTCAAGCAGTCTTGCTTCTAAAAATTTATTGTCCAGAGCTTCTGCTGATAAAGCCAGGGACTGGTTTAATGGCACACCAGAGTGCAACATCAATGAAAATGTTCTGGAAAAACGTGATAATTGGGCTCGGTTAACAATATTGCCCACAATCGGCATACGTAAGCGGAACTTGTCCCACTTCTCTCTTCCGGCGGAGGTTCCAAGCCAGGCTCTGAAACCAAACATAGCACCAACAATGGCAGCAACCATCAATAGCCAGTAGTTCACAAAAAAGTCTGACATTCCAATCAATATCCGGGTCGGCAGTGGTAAATCCACTCCAAAGCGGTTGAACATGGTGGCAAACTGAGGAATCACTTTCACGTTCAAAATAAACAGGGCTATTATGATAAAGCTGATCACAAACGTCGGATAACGCATCGCTGTTTTTATCCGCTTACGTGTTTCAACTTCCTGCTCGTAGTAATTTGCCAACTGCATCAGAGCCTGATCCAAACGGCCGGTGTTCTCACCCACATTGACCATTGAAACAAACAGTGAACTAAAAACTTTTGAGTGCATCTGCATTGATGCAGATAACCCGCGACCATTAGTGACTTCACTGCAAATCTGCTCTAACGCGTCTTTTAACTGTTTGTTCTCACAGTTCTGTGCCAGTCCGCGCATTGAGCGAAGCAAAGGAACACCCGCTTTAGTCAGGCTGTATAACTGGCGACAGAATATAACCAGCACTTCAAGCGGTATCGCCGGAGTCAGCAATGCCTGCCAGTCAATGTTGATCGTACCGCCACGCTTACCAACAGCGATGGAAGTCGGTATCACTCCTTTGCCCATCAGCGCTTCTGCCGCAAGCTCCTCAGTCGGAGCATCAATGCTGCCTGAAGCCTTGCTACCGTCTAAATTGCGTCCGTGGTATTGATAAGTTGGCATACGAACCCTTACAGATATATTGGCTCAGGCATGGAGGCAGAATCGCCTTCACCAAGGGCCATCACTTCATCAACACTCACAATCCCCTGCATCGCCAGCTCCATAGCAGACGCAAGCAAAGGCTTATAATTTTTCGAGACTCGGGCTGCCTGAGCAAAACCAATCGAATCATTGGCCCGCAGCGCATCCATCATATGGTGCTCAAGTTCCAGCATTTCAAATACACCAATACGGCCCCGATACCCGGTCAAGTTGCAATTCTGACAGCCCCGGCCCTTAACAAACTGTGTATCAACCTGATTGGGGAAACGAACCGTTAGCCACTGTTTCTTGGCTTCATCTAACTCTTCATTTGTTTTACAGTCAGGACAGACTTTACGTACCAGACGCTGAGCAATAACCGCACGAACCGCACTGGCTACCAGGTATCCCGGAGCGCCCATATCAATCAGACGAAGAGCAGTTTCAACGGCATCGTTGGTATGTAAGGTACTTAATACCAGGTGACCGGTCAGGGCGGCCCGCAGCCCGATCTCGACCGTTTCCTGATCTCGCATTTCCCCGATAAGAATAATATCCGGATCCTGACGTAAAAAGGTTCTGAGCAGAGTTGAAAAATCCAGACCAATTCGTGAATTGACCTGTACCTGATTCACGCGGGATAAGCGATATTCCACCGGATCTTCCGCGGTAATGATTTTTTTGCCCACTTCATTCAGCTCACTTAACGCGCCATAAAGAGTGGTTGTCTTACCTGAACCTGTTGGGCCAGTGACCAAAATCATACCATGAGGGCGCTTAAGCTGACGTCGGAAGCGATGTAAAAGCTCGTCAGGAATACCTGATTTGCTCAATTCTCTGATCCCTGACGACTGATTTAATAATCGCATCACTACCGATTCACCATATTGAACCGGCATGGTCGACATACGAATATCAACCGACTGACCTTTCGCCCGGATATTAAAGCGACCATCCTGAGGCAGGCGTTTCTCCGAAATATCCAGATTGGCCATTAACTTAAGGCGGGAAACCAGTGCAGAAGCAATACCTACCTCATTCAAAATAGTTTCGTGTAATACGCCATCCACACGTTGACGTATTCGCAGAAGGTTAGAATCTGGCTCGATATGAATATCCGAAGCACCGACCTGAATCGCATCCTCAAACAGAGAGTTGATCAGTTTAACAACCGTGACTTCTTCGCTATCACCATCATTGGCGATATCAAAATCAAACGCATCATTAACCTGATGCTCAGCCTGCAACTGCTCTGCAAAAGAAGCGATCTCTTTGGTGCGTCGATAATAGCGATCAAAACCATCCACCAGCTGTTTCTCTGGTGCGATGACAAATTCAAAACTGTATTGTGGAAGCTGGTTTAATAAGGATTCCTGAGCAAATAAGTCGGCGGGGTCACTCATTGCCACACGCAAAGTATCCCCTGTTTGACCAATGACCAAAGCACGAAGTCGGCGCGCATGAACTTCAGGAAGTAGCTGCACAGCATCAATATCCACTGTCGCCCGGCTGAGATCGATGAGTGGTAACGCAAGTTGCTGAGACAAAAATGTCAGCATCTGCTGCTCACTCAAAAAACCAAGCTCAATCAGTGTATCGCCTAACTTACGTCCGGTATTTTTTTGTGCCGACAGCGCCTGACCCAACTGCTCATCAGTAACAATGCCTTCTTCGACCAGCAAATCACCCAGTCGTTTTCTTAATTTAATTGCCACTGTTGCTCTCCTCCAGATGGCTCAGCACTTTAAGCCTATCGCGGATAAATGCCTGAGACTGACCAGAGACACCAACCTTAGTTAATGCACTTTGATACGATGTTTTTGCTTCGTCCAGCATAAAAGCACGCTCTTGCTGAATGGCCAGCCCCATCCACCAGCGGGCATTGTTCGGTTCTTGCTCTGTCAGCTTCTGATAACTTTCCAGCGCTATTTCATTCTGTTTACTTTTTTGCGCCAAAGCCGCCCGCAATGACAGGTAATCAGAACTGACAGCAGGAGGCAAATGGAGCATAGGCGATAACGCCGCTTCAGGTTGATTCTCTTTGACTAAAAACTTAGCCAGCGCTATGCGCAACGATTCTCCCTCCGGGTTCAGCTCAATACCATGCTGAAGCAGTTCATAGGCTTTACGCACTTCACCTTTACCATAATACAAAGCGGCGAGTTTTTTACGCACATCTTCATTACCCGGCGTATAACGCAACGCTTCGCGATAAGCTCTCACGGCATTTTGGAAATCGTTGGCTTGCATGGCTTTGTTAGCTCGTGAAATGGCTTTCTCAGCCAGTTTTTCAGGGCTCATCTCTACTTGTTCAACCACGACCACATTAGCAGAAGAAACCGCAGGCTTATCAACAGCAGGGGCTGATGTATTACTTGCCAACAATACCGGTTCCGGCTGAGATGGAGCTTGTTTAACCGAAGATGTTTGCTCAGGGATTACTGGTTCAATATTTTGTTCAACAGCCGGCTCATCAGAAGCTTCAACGTCAACTGAAGGCGAACGATATACCGCTACATCTAGCTGCGTAGTTTTGTTGGTTGGCGATGGCTGCTCAACTTGAATTTGTTTGGGCACAACAAATGACTCAACGTCTATTGGTTTTATCACTGATTGTTTGTTCTGAATAATGGACGCCTGCTGAGAAACAGCCCATCCACCAACGGCTAAACTCAGTCCAAAGCCAGCAGCAATCCATACCCATACCGGCCGTGACTTAACTCGAGTCACCTGCGCTTTTTCAATTTGTTCAAGTGATGATTTCTGCGTATTTGCTAGCTGAGATAACGCTTTGTTCATGACACTCATCAATGGCTCCATCCCCAGATTACCGGGGCTTTATGTTTCGGTTTGCTGGTATCGTACGTATCATGGATAGCAGCAAATAAATTTTGATTTGTGACCTGCTGAGAACGCTGATAAAACGCGAGTAACAGTGCTTTATGACAGACCTGATTGATCAAACGTGGAATACCCAGACATGATTTCCAAATCGCTTTTTTCTGGTTCAGACTAAACAGCTTTCCCTGGTATCCACACTTCTCGAGTCTGTTTTCGATATAAGCGACCGTTTCAGACATATCCAGCGGCCTTAACGTTGCGCTAAACGTAATGCGCTGGCGAAACTGCCTTAAATGATGCTGTGAAAGACGCTCATCCAGCTCAGGCTGACCAATCAATACCATTTGTAACAACTTCGTTTGCTCTGTTTCCAGGTTTCCAAACAGTCTTAGTACTTCTAGCGCCTCATCAGATAGAGCCTGAGCTTCATCAAGCAGCATCACCACTCGTTTTCCACTCCGGTGATGTTCAATCAGCCGCGCCTGAATCGCTTCCACCAGACCCACTTCTGATGAATGATCTGCAATACTTAACTCGGTAGCAATGGCTCGTCTTAAATCATCACCATTTAAAGCCGGATTCGGCAGGTAAATTAACTCAACATAATCTGTTAGATGGGTTAACAGCATGCGACATACCATGGTTTTTCCAGTGCCGACTTCACCGGTCACTTTAATCAAACCTTCACCCATCTGCAGTGCAGCACTGACAGTCTGAATCGCTTCATAGTGCGGATCCAGCCCTAAAAACAGCCCGGTATCAGGTGTTAAGTGAAACGGCTGTTGAGTAAAACCAAAATGCTGCAAATACATACTTGTTTACTCGGAATCCGGGAACCACTCCTGCAACAGATCACGTGAGCGTTCCAGCTCTTTCTGCCAGGTATTTACACCGACCACAGTTGGCTTAAGCAGAATCACCAATTCGGTCTTCTGAGTTGCCTGAGACGTATTGCGGAAAGCGTGACCTAATACCGGAATATCACCTAAAAATGGGACTTTGGAAGTTTGGTTTACCGTGTTGCTTTTCATCAAGCCACCGATAACGACTACATCACCATCGCGTGCGCGAATCACCGAGTCCGACTCACGAATAGAGCTTTGAGCAAGCGGTAATGTAATCAATTTATCGTTATAGACCAGCGTTTTAGTCTGTTCATCCACTTCAATGACTGCCGGATGGACATGCAATAACACATGACCACTGTCATCAATTTGTGGCGTCACATCCAGTGAGATACCCGAGAAGAATGGTGTCAGTTCAACATCGGGTGACGCTTCAGAATTGTCACCAGATCCAACCACACTGGATAAATCAGTCACATAGTATTCATCTGTACCGACTTTAATCACAGCTTTCTGGTTATTAACTGCTGTCACTCTCGGGCTTGAAAGAACATTTAAGTCTCCCTGTGTAGCCATAAAACTGAGCACCGATTCAAAGCTGCCACTTTGTAAGACGATATTAGTTTGTCCACCAAGCAAGCGTCCAATAGACCCCAGGCCAGGTATAGCAGCAACTGCACCACCCAGACTGCCTAGGCCACCATTATTCGGATCTAATACTGTGCCAGCCGCTGATGTATCCCCAACCCCTACGCTGTATTCAACACCATTGGAAGTGAACATTTTGTTCCAGTTGATGCCTTGTTGATAGCCATCACTTAAAGTGACTTCCAGAATCTTGGCTTCCATTATCACCTGACGCTGCATTCGTTCCTGAGAAATCCCCAGAAAACGACGAACCTGGCGAATCTCATCAGGATAAGCGCGCAACGTAATCACACTGGCTTGAGGCGTTACCACCACGCTTTGCCCTTGTCCTGAACCAACCAGTTGTGTCACCGCAGCCTGCAACTGTGGCCAGAAGTCACTCTCATTGGTTGTTTCAATTTCAGTACCACCTCTATCAGAACTGACTTTAGTATCAGTATTAGATCGACTTCCATCGGATGAATTACTACTGTTACTCGAACTGTTTAATGATGTCGAACTATCACTTGAATTAGTATCAGTATTGGTAATAGTACTGGTTGTTATTGATGTCAGTGAGCGACCACTACGCTTAAACTGCAGATAATCAACGGGAATAGTCACCGTACGCAGACCTGCAGGATAAACCTGAATAACTTTACCGACTTTTTCTATCTGATAACCGTACAAGTCACGTACGACATCTAACGCTTCATCCAATGTCACTTCAGTCAGATTAACCGTAATTTGGCCTTCGACTAACGGGTGAATAGCGGCACTGTATTCCGTTCCTTTCACCAAGCTGGCAAAAAATGCTTTCGCCTCAACACCGTTAGCCTGAATTCGAAAACGCTTTAAGTTACGCTCAGATGACGCAGTTGTACCATCCATATCAGGCATAAGGTCAGCTTCTACCGAGGCTGGCAGATTATCCAGATTACGACTGTTAGCTTCATTGATTGCCTGATTGAGCGACTGTTTCGCCTCAACAGGATCCCGGTGCCCCATAGAACACCCAACCAGAGAGAGTATCATTGCGCCAATAACAATTTTACGCATACGAATTCTTAACCTTATTCTTTAATATCCAGAGAGAACAACTCAAGCGTCCAACGTTGTGGACCTCGTTTAAGCTCTACCTGAGTAGGAGTAACTTGTATAATGCTAAATCCGGCTAACCTTTCACCGCTTTCGACAACCTGGTCATTTAAAATGGCATAGCATTCCTCGGTCCCTTTACAAACAATACTCTGTAGTTCCGGTACTGGAATTTGTCGTGTTTTTTTTACCGGTTGTTTCGTCGTCCAGGCTAATGGGGCGGTTGGATCTTTTTCCTGACTTGCCGACACAGGTATCGCAATAATCACAATAGTCAGTAACCACCACAGTTTATTAACCACCAATAAACTCCTCTCGAGTTCCAAGTGTATAGACTTCCAGAGTCAGTCGGGCATTCGGATAAGTCTCAACCTGATACTGAAAACTGCGCCAATAGTATTTTACCGACAGGCTTTCTAAAGCATGCAGATAATCCCTTATAGCAAAATAACTACCAGTCAGCTCAATCCTAACCGGATGTAAGAAATACTGCTGTTCTTCATCATTCTCATTTATTGGACTGGCAGGCAATGATTCTAAACTGATCAGTTTAAGCTTGGCACTGTGATCTAGCACTTTTTGCAGTAATTCAGCCATTTGAGAAGGTGGAACTAAGTTGCTTGTCAGCTTTGATAATCGCCCTGAAAGAACCTGACTCTGCTCCAGGAGCCGCGCAAACTCTTTATTTACCTGCTCATCAGGATCTTTTGCCAACTCTCGCTGTAAGATCGTAATTTCATTTTGCACGCGCTGGTTAGTTGCTCTCATTGAGATGAGCTTAGCCTGAGCTTCTCGTTTTTGATTGAGTACCGGGTCAATAACCAGCGTTTGCATAACAAGTGCGATGACCACCACACCACATAGGGCAATCAACCATTTTTCTCTGGGAGCACGTTGTGAGAATTGTTCACTCCAGTGTTTCCAACGCTCATTCATTGCTCTGTGCCTCGCTTTGATTTTAATTCAAACGTCACCACATCCTGCTCATCCCGACCAATACTCAATTGCTCAAAACTACGTCCCATTAAACTAATTTGCTGTTTAAACTGAGCAATCCAACTTGGAACAACATTAGCATCTCTGGCATACCCTTTAACATCCAGAGCACTGTTATTAATATCGATAGAACTTAAACTGATATCGGTACGAGCCAACTGAGCTAAACTATCCATCACTTCGGAGTAACCGACTTGCTGTTCTGCATCAAACTGACTAATTGCTTCCAGAGAAGCTTGCTTCGAGGCAATTTCTTTTTTCAAACGTTCAACGGCGGCAAGCTTTTCCGCCGAAGGTACATGTTTCGCCTGTTTTTGTTTTAACTCATCAGCCTGCTTGGATAATTGGCTATTCAACTGATTTGCTGTCACGACCTGTTGATTCAGTTCCATAACCTGAAACTGAAACAAAGCAAACACAAGCAACATAACCGCAGCCACAGCTCCCCATACTGAAACAATCGAATTCAGGGTTAATAGCTCTTTTTTAGGCTTAAGCTGTTGCTGATAAAAATTAATCGCATCCTGAGGAATAAGAGGTGCCGCTTCGGCCAGCACTTTACCGGATACTCGTGCCGGGTCATCTTCCACTAATGGTAAGACTTTCACACTCAAGCGTTCATCTAGGGCCTGAACCAGCTCCATTTGATCTTCTTCATCACAACAAACTTTAAGTTGATGCAATGAAGTGGCTTTAAACTGGGAAGACAGATAATCAATCGAACGCTGCAGCTCCAGAGCCAGTCCATCAAGTTGCAAAGCGGTACTTGCAACTCCTGTAATCGGCGCAACAACACCACGTAATGTTCGCTGGAAAATACATCGCTCGTTGACAAAAGCGTCGAGTTTAAAGTGACTGCCCTTACTACGCTGAACCAGAAGAAAGTTCTGTAGCTTCCCACTGGTTCTACCCCACACTTCCTGTTCCGGAGTGAGAGTTTCCAGTTCACAACCTAAAGAAGCCAGCAGATGACTCACTTCAATCACTGGCTTTTTATTAATCACATACGCCTGAACTTTATTACTTCCCTCTAGCGGGTAAGCATCGGCAAGCACATCTGCTGCTTTTTCTGTGATCAAATCCTTGAGTAAAAATGGAAGGGCATTCGGCCACTCTTCTTGAGGAATAGCCGGCTTATCAATTTGGTAGCTCTGATATAACTGAGAATGGAGAACAATATGAACACTCATCCCCTTCACACCGGCGGTGCTTAAGGCGCCGATTAATGCATGTGCCCAGGGTTTATCACCCAGAGGGTAATGCTCAGGCAAAGAAATACCTTCTGATGAACAGAAGTAAATCTCATCAGGCTGAATAACAGCATATACCGCTTGCTGTTGTGATTTCTTGCGGGAAAAACGTTTTAAAAAAGCACTAATATTCATCTGCTACTACTTTGTGCGCCAGCGATTTCTTTTTCCTGGCTTAATTTGCCTTTCCATTACGGGCACTTTAGTTTGCTGCGGATTCAACGGTTGCTCACTATCAAACAAACGTCCCTGAGCACCATCAACACCTAAACCCTGTAATACCTGCCATTCTGTTTGATTTTCAACACCGACAGCAATCACTTGTGTCTGTGACCCCTTACATACACCCAGTAAACTTCTGACGATCAGCTGATTCTCGTGTCGCTTATCAATCTGTTTAACCAAACTTCTATGTAACTTAAGATAGTTGATTTTTAAGTCTTTTATATAATGAGTTGCAACAATTGTTCTTCCGGCTTGACCGACTATCACCTGACACCCGAGCGCTGAGATGGTTTTCAGTACCGGCCGCATATAGTCTAGATGCTGAACTAAATGCCCCTCAGAAAACTCAAACGAAAGCTGACTACGTTGACTAAACGTCAACTGCATCAACTCATTTCTGAACCACCGAAAATAGTGTTTATCAGCAAACGGAACCACATACAGATTAACAGACAAGGGATTAGTATTAACTGAGGATTTGATTATTTGCAACGTCAGTCTCATGACAGTTTTATCCAGAACAGACTGATAACCAACCGTTTCTATTGCAGAGGTAAAACGCGAAGCCTTGAGAACGCCTTTTTCCGGATCGTTAATCCTTGCAAATAACTCATTGTGGAGAAATTTTAATTTATTCGATTGGTCGTTCAAATAGCTAGCCTGTCGGAAAAGGATGATCTTATCCTCAGTAAGAACTCTATCAAACAGAGTTCTCCAGCGCACACTACCACGATCTTCTCCAGACCCTGATGCTTTATCAAACCGGCTCCAGGAATTGACACCCTGCAGTTGAGCACTTTTTAAAGCGGTTTCCACTTCATCGATAATTCGTCCTCGTCGCTCGCCCTCATTATACATACTAACGCCAATATGCAACCAGTTTTCTCGATTGAGAGGAGCAGGAGGATCCAGTCGCTCGATAAACTTCAGACACTGCGCTGCGACATGGGCGACATCTTTTGCCGTTTGATGAGGCATAAACAAGGCAAAAACCGACTCATAATAGCGGGATAAAATAACATCAGGGTAGCGCGCAATAACGTTATTAATACACTGCCCGACTTCGACAACGAATTCATCCGCCACTCTCTTATCATTTTCATCTCTGACCGAGTCAAAATCATCAAGGCGAAGCATTAAAACGCCCCCCTGCGCCCCACTCTCTGATAGCGCCGATTCCAGTTTGCTGTCAAACAGTACCCGATTTGCGGTTCCGGTTAACTGATCGAGAAATGTCTGAGTACGAATGAAAGTATCAAAACGACTGCGCTCCTGACGCGCATCTTTTAACTCTTCAATCAGCACATCCAACGCTTCGCTGGCCGTATAGGGCCACTCTCTTTCATCACCTTTAGCATACTGCTCCACTCTCCCGGCCAGAATCATTCGTCCACGTTCTTCCAGTAATTCAGAACCTAATAACTGCTCTCGCAACCATTTCACACTGCGAACCAAACAAAAAACAATCAACAGAACTGCGAGGGTAATTGACCACATTGCGCCAATTGAATAACTAAACCCAACATAAGGAGGAACAGCTTTAAAGTGAATCGAATAGCCCTGAACACGCTGTAAAGGGAAATCGGCCTGATAAAGGCGCTTGGGATCGACCTTGGATGATGTATCTTTAAAACGATAGACAACACCGGCCTGAGATGAAAGCTCCATTTCAACGATATTACTTGCCTGAAGCATTTTAGGCATCCAGCGCTGCATAGAATAAGCTGCATCCGGATCTTCCATTTCTTTATCAACCACTTCAACAACGCCAAGCATATAGTGATTGAGATATTCTTTGCCTAATCGCTGAAAAGAAAGTGTACCTCCAACAAATAAAATAAACATCGCGCTAGTAACAATTAGCGTTACAAAAACGACTAATCGTGTACTTAGCTTAAGAGTCGGGGTATAGCGCATAGAAATTGAATTCCCTTTCAACTTTTCAATTATCGACAATATAAAGAGAAGTTTATCTTAAAAATGGGAAAAACAATGTGCTAAGTCTATAAAAAAGCCGCGAAAAAACGCGGCTTATTCATATTCATTGGGTTAAAACGGAATATCGTCGTCAAAATCCATTGGCGGCTCATTATACTGAGGCTGGGATTGTTGAGCAGGTTGCTGCTGAGGCTGGCTCTGTCTTGCCGGCTGAGGCTGCTGCGGTTGCCCCCAGCCACCTTGCTGTTGCGGTTGCCCCTGATTCATACCGCCACCCTGTTGCTGGCGGCCGCCTAGCATTTGCATTACGCCATTAAAGCCCTGAACAACCACTTCTGTTGTATAACGGTCCTGACCACTTTGGTCCTGCCATTTACGAGTCTGAAGTTGTCCTTCGATATAAACTTGTGAACCTTTACGTAGGTATTCACCTGCAACTTCAGCTAACTTACCAAACAGCGCAACACGGTGCCATTCTGTTTTTTCACGCTGCTCACCTGTCGCTTTATCACGCCATGATTCCGACGTGGCCACAGTGATGTTTGCCACAGCACCGCCACTCGGCATATAACGCACTTCAGGATCTTGTCCTAAGTTGCCAACCAAAATTACTTTATTCACGCCACGGGTTGCCATGATTCGCTCCGTCTTAAAACCATCGATTCTTGATATAGTCAGTTAGGATAACACGAGTTTAATTGAGCTCAAATGTTATCCCTGATTCTTGCCTGAAACTCACGTTAAATCGCGATACTGTTAATGAATTTTCGGGCCAATTCTTCTATTTGTAATATGACAAAATTATCATTTACTCAATCCATTGAAATATCACGCAAAGTCCCCTTCTTCTGTTCGCGTTAGCCCCGAATTTTGGGCATTGTGCTCCTTTAACCGTCGTGTAATAAGGAAATGTAATGCCGAAACACAACTACGCCAGAACAATTTATTTACTATGCATGAACCCTGAGAACACGCCCTCAAGTATCCAGCAGGCTTTAGCTTTACTGAACTTGCCTGTGCCTCAAATCAACCCTGAAACTCTGCTCGAAAGTTATCAGACCGATAAACACAAAATTCTGCTTATAGACTACCAGGAACACCAGTTGGTTCGTCAAAGCCTAGGGGCTCTGAAAATAACCAGCCCGCACTTCGAGACTATTCTATATAATGTTGAGAAAAGGCTGCATACAGAAGAATTATTGACCTTTGGTAACCTCAAAGGTTTGTTCTATCAAGCCGACTCGCCACAAAGCATTTGCGAAGGGTTAGCTGAAATCATTAATGGTCAGAATTGGCTACCTAGAAACGTTTCCAGTCAACTTTTACATTATTATCGCCACCATTTTCAGGTCCATCATGTGCAGGCTTCCGTTGACCTAACAGCCAGAGAAATTCAGATTTTACGCTGCCTGCAAACCGGCGCTTCTAATATGCAAATAGCAGAAAGCTTATTCATCAGCGAATTCACGGTAAAATCCCACTTATATCAAGTCTTCAAAAAACTATCAGTTAAAAACCGCGTTCAGGCGATCTCATGGGCAAACCAAAACTTACTGGCATAAATTTGTGTTTCTGCATATTTTCTGTGACTCAACACAGAATGTGCTGATTGTCACGCTTATGTGTTAAAGTCTCAGCTGTTAAACTAACAATACGCCCCAATCCCTTGGATATAGATTAAATAATTAGGTAACAGGTTCAGACAATGATTAAAAAATGCCTTTTTCCGGCCGCTGGTTACGGCACTCGTTTTTTACCAGCGACTAAGTCAATGCCGAAAGAGATGATGCCCGTCGTCAATAAACCCCTTATTGAATATGGTGTAGAAGAAGCTATTCAGGCTGGAATGAATGGTATGTGTATCGTGACTGGTCGAGGTAAACATTCGATCATGGATCACTTTGACATGAATTATGAATTAGAACACCAGATCCAGGGCACCAATAAAGAAGACCTGTTAGTTGATATTCGCGATATTATCGATACAGCAAATTTCACATTCATCCGTCAGCGCGAAATGAAAGGTTTAGGCCACGCAATTCTGACTGGCCGTGAATTAGTGGGTGATGAACCGTTTGCGGTAGTACTGGCTGATGACCTGTGTGTGAATGAACAGCAAGGTGTACTGGCGCAGATGGTGGCTTTATACAACCAATTCCGCTGTTCGATTGTTGCTGTTCAGGAAGTACCGGCAGAAGAGACGCATAAATACGGTGTGATTGCTGGTGAAATGATCAAAGATGATTTGTACCGTGTTGATGATATGGTTGAGAAACCAGAAGCCGGCACAGCACCAAGCAACCTTGCTATTATTGGTCGCTATATTCTGACACCAGATATCTTTGATCTTATCGAACAAACTGAACCTGGCAAAGGTGGTGAAATCCAGATCACAGATGCGCTGCTAAAACAGGCTCAGTCAGGTTGTGTTCTGGCTTACAAATTCAAGGGTAAGCGTTTTGATTGCGGTAGTGTTGAAGGCTATATCGAAGCAACAAACTACTGTTATGAGAACCTGTACAAGAAAAACGAACAACAAGTTTCTCTGGCCCAAAAGTCTACCCAGAAAAGCTAACGTTCAAATTGAGTTAATCAAGGAGCTGCTGCAATAGCGGCTCTTTTTAACTGTTTTTTTATCCAGTATTTCTTTGCACATTTCTCACACTATGTAATACTTGCTCGACTCGATAGCACAATCTAGGTAGAGCAAATCAAATGGATAAAATCGAAGTTCGTGGTGCTCGCACTCACAACCTGAAAAACATTAATCTCACTATTCCCCGGGATAAACTCATTGTTATTACTGGTCTTTCCGGTTCAGGAAAATCATCTTTAGCCTTTGATACCTTATATGCCGAAGGACAACGACGCTACGTTGAATCTTTATCGGCCTATGCTCGCCAGTTTTTATCTCTGATGGAAAAGCCAGACGTCGATCATATTGAGGGACTCTCTCCGGCGATTTCTATTGAGCAGAAATCAACCTCACACAACCCACGCTCAACCGTTGGCACCATTACCGAAATCTATGACTACCTGCGCTTACTGTTTGCCCGGGTCGGTGAACCTCGCTGTCCTGAACACAAGGTTCCTCTTGCAGCTCAAACCATCAGTCAGATGGTAGACAAAGTCTTAGAGCTTCCGGAAGGTTCAAAAATGATGCTACTCGCGCCTATTGTCAAAGAGCGTAAAGGGGAGCACGTAAAAACACTGGAAAACCTATCTGCTCAGGGTTTTATCCGCGCCCGAATTGATGGTGATATTTGTGATTTGTCCGATCCACCAACGTTAGAGCTGCATAAAAAGCACACTATTGAAGTTGTCGTCGACCGCTTCAAAGTTCGTGCTGATTTGCAACAGCGTCTGGCTGAATCCTTTGAGACCGCCCTTGAATTATCAGGGGGTAATGTGGTTGTTGCTCCAATGGATAATGACGGTGAAGAGCATGTGTTCTCAGCCAATTTTGCCTGCCCTCATTGTGGTTACAGTATGCGGGAGCTGGAACCCCGACTGTTCTCATTTAACAACCCTGCAGGTGCCTGTCCGACTTGTGATGGCCTTGGCGTTCAGCAGTATTTTGATCAGAGCAGAGTCGTACAAGATGAAAAACTGAGCCTTGCCGAGGGTGCCATTCGAGGCTGGGATCAAAAGAACTACTACTACTTTCAGATGCTTAATTCGTTAGCAGCACATTATGACTTTGACTTACATAAGCCTTTCAATAAGTTAGGAAAAAAAATTCAGGATATTATCCTCCAAGGATCAGGCCGCACTGAAATTGAATTCAATTACATCAATGATCGTGGAGATATCCGGGTAAAACGCCATCCTTTCGAAGGTATTCTCAATAACCTCGAGCGCCGTTACCGGGAGACTGAATCAAACTCAGTGCGTGAAGAGTTAGTTAAATACATTTCAACCAAACCTTGCAGTCACTGTGAAGGAACGCGCTTACGCCTGGAAGCCCGAAATGTCTTCGTCAATGATACTCCTCTACCTCAAGTGGTTGAACTCAGCATTGCTGATGCTCTGAATTTCTTCCAGTCACTAAAACTGGAAGGACAAAGAGCGCAAATTGCAGAAAAAATAATGAAAGAAGTCAATGACCGGCTGCAGTTTCTGGTCAATGTCGGTCTTAATTATCTCAATCTCTCGCGCAGCGCTGAAACACTCTCTGGTGGTGAGGCTCAACGTATTCGGTTAGCCAGTCAGATCGGAGCCGGTCTTGTTGGTGTGATGTATGTTCTTGATGAACCTTCCATCGGCCTCCATCAGCGAGACAATGAACGTTTGTTAAATACACTTGAACACTTACGTGACCTCGGAAATACCGTATTGGTTGTAGAACACGACGAAGATGCAATTCGCATGGCAGACCACGTTATTGATATTGGCCCAGGAGCGGGCGTTCATGGCGGTACCGTCGTTGCCGAAGGTAATGTCACCGACATTATTAATAACCCTGATTCACTGACTGGTCAGTATTTAAGTGGAGCAAAAGAAATTGCGATTCCTAAACAGAGAACCGTAAAAGACGATAAAAAAACCGTTGAGCTAATCGGAGCAAGTGGTAATAACTTAAAGGATGTAAACTTATCCATTCCGGTTGGACTCCTTAGCTGTATTACCGGCGTATCCGGCTCCGGAAAATCAACCCTGATTAACGATACTTTCTTTAAAATTGCTCACATTGCTTTAAATGGTGCGACTTCAGCACAGCCTGCTCCCTATAAGTCGATTAAGGGGCTAGAGCATTTCGATAAGGTAATCGATATTGATCAAAGTCCTATTGGTCGAACCCCTCGCTCTAACCCTGCAACCTACACAGGTATCTTTACACCTATCCGTGAATTGTTTGCGGGTACTCAGGAATCCCGCTCCCGTGGTTATAAACCGGGTCGCTTCAGCTTTAACGTTAGAGGTGGTCGCTGTGAAGCATGTCAGGGGGATGGTGTAATTAAAGTAGAAATGCACTTTTTACCAGATGTTTATGTACCTTGTGATATTTGTAAAGGGAAGCGTTATAACCGTGAAACACTGGAAGTGCGCTACAAAGGCAAAACCATTGATGAAGTTCTCGATATGACAATCGAGGATGCGCATAAGTTCTTTGAACCCGTTCCGGTTATCGCCCGCAAACTGCAAACCCTGATGGATGTTGGTCTGTCTTATATCCGACTGGGTCAGTCTGCAACAACACTTTCCGGTGGTGAGGCGCAGCGTGTTAAACTCTCCCGTGAATTATCAAAACGCGACACGGGTAAAACTCTTTACATTCTGGACGAACCGACCACAGGTCTGCACTTCCAGGACATACAGCAACTACTGAACGTTTTGCACCGACTAAGAGATCACGGCAATACGGTTGTCGTCATCGAGCATAACCTAGATGTCATAAAAACGGCCGACTGGATAGTCGATCTAGGGCCGGAAGGAGGCCAAGGCGGTGGTGAAATTATTGCCGAAGGGACTCCTGAACAAGTAGCAAAAAGTAAACGTTCACATACTGCACGATTCTTAAAACCTATGTTGAAATAGAAAAAAACGGTAAAGTTAAGAAACCAGTGATATTACGCTGGTTTCTTTTTTCACAAGGACAGCAAAAAAATCTATGGCAACCTTATTGCTTAGTGGTACTCAGCTTCAGCCACAAACGCCTAGCGTGCCCCTGAACAAACCGTTTCTGACCGCGATAGGTATTATTTACTTAATCGCCATGCACATTTTTTTACCGAATACGGGCGGGGATGGTTTAACACTTCCGTTCAATGTTACGACCTGGATCGCGGTTAGCTTTGTCGTGTGCTTAGGCCTGTATCAATTAAGCAATAACCAGACGTTAAGATACTCAAAACTGACCATTGGTCTGTGGCTGTGCAGCGTTATTATGACCGTGCCGTTGTTTTATACGAATGCTGACTGGAACAACGCTTTGAGCCGGATGATCGGATTATGGGCTGGATTTAGTCTATTTCTGGTTTTACAACAGTTCCATTTCAGCAATAAACACAGGCAGAGACTACTTTGGTATGTGGTTTTAGGCGTGTTAATAGAAACTTTTTTCGCGCTGTATCAATTCGGACTCTTTGCCTCGAACAACCTGTTTAACTTTACTCCAGACGGTATTTTCCAGGATACCGATAGTATGGCGAGTTTCCTTGCAACAGGCGTTGTCATTTCAGGCTACCTGCTTGCCCGACAGCCAAAAAAATATAACAAGAAACTGAGTGAAATTACGCTCCTCTATCTGACCCCTTTATCGACACTACCGATTATTATCCTGTTAGGCTCACTCATTGGCTGGGTTTCAACCGTTATCGGGATTATATTAGTTCTCCCTTATATCTATCGTTTCTCGCCACGCCAGCGTTTCATCAATTGGATTTCTGCAGCTTGCTTAGGCCTGGTTTTAGGTTTGTCCGCTTTTTACTGGCAAGCCCACCACACCTCATCAACCATCAGTCGGGTCACCGCCCCTGCCAATATCAACATTGCACCACAATCTCTTGATATGCTGATTGAAAAGCCCTTTACCGGCTACGGCTATGGTAACTTTGAGGCACAGTACACCCTTTATTCAGCAAGGCAGCACCAATTAAATCCAAACTATCCACCGGGCCAACCGGGGCTTGAACATCCCAACAATGAGATTTTATTTTGGGCAATAGAAGGTGGTCTATTGCCTGTACTGGGGATAGCGCTGGCCGCAAGTCTGGTACTGTTCCGGATCAACTCAGGGAAAAAAGGGACACGACTAGCTATGTTTGGCTTGTTGATCCCGACGTTAGTACATAGTTTGATCGATACGCCCTTTTACCAATCAGCAATACACTGGGTTACATTCATTATTCTATTATTCTGGATTGATCAGAGAGTTTCTAAATACAGACTATTCCGGTTTAGTAAAGTCAGCTCTTCGCTACTGCGCTTTGTGGCCATCGCTTTACCAATTTTCGCCACTTTCTGCCTTATGAGTATCTTGCATACCAACTTTATCCTGACCCGGTTTGATCAATCTGAACCGAAAAACTTAGCGATTTTACAACAACTTATCAATCCAACATTCTCGAAACAAAAACTTGATCAGTCGATATATAGTGCGTACTTAGAAATGGGGTTAGATGAAGGGAAAGTTGAATATTTTCAGCCCTATATCAACTGGTCACTCAATACGATTCAGGAGAATCCCAGACCAGAGCTGTATAACGATCTGATTGAGGCTTACCTGGCCATTGGTGACATTAGCCGAGCGAAGCAAACAAAAACAGAAGCTGAGTTTTTGTACCCCACCATTATCTTTCCTGAGGTGCAAACGTCGCCGGTAACCATTCAAGAAGACCAACCCGAATAACCACTTGCTATTCGGGTTGGTCTATTGCAGATCAGAGTCATCTTGGAGGAGCATTACTGATGAAGTGACTCTTCCAGCGCTCTTAAGCACAATGCAATATTTTCAGGTCGGGCACCGTAGCCCATGACTCCAATCCTCCAAGCTTTTCCAGCTAAAGCTCCCAGACCGGCTCCAATTTCTAAATTGTATTCGTTTAAAAGATGGTTACGAACTTTAGCATCATCAACCCCTTGTGGAATATAAACCGCGTTCAGCTGTGGCAGCCGGTACTCTTCATCAACCACAAACTTGAAGCCCATCTTTTCCAAGCCTGATTTTAGCTTTTCATGCATATTTTTATGACGGGCCCAGGCATTCTCTAACCCTTCATTTTTCAGAATCAACAATGCCTCATGCAATGAATACAAGCTATTTACTGGTGCAGTATGGTGATAGCTACGCTTACCTTCACCGCTCCAATAGCCGAGCACCAGGCTCTGATCGAGGAACCAGCTTTGAATCGGTGTGCTCCTTGACTGAATCTTTTCTATCGCTTTAGGTGAGAGTGTCAACGGCGATAAACCAGGAATACACGACAAGCACTTCTGACTGCCAGAATAGACCGCATCTAACTGCCACTCATCAACCAATAACGGCACGCCTCCTAACGAAGTGACGGCATCGACAATGGTCAGCATGTTATGTTGTTTTGCCAGTGCACCTATGGTTTGAGCATCACTCAATGCGCCCGTTGATGTTTCTGCATGCACAAAAGCAACAATCTTAGCATCGGGATTATCGGCTATCGCTTGCTCAACTTTGCTGACAGAAACAGGTGTTCCCCATTCATCATCCACAACAATCGCTTCACCACCGCAGCGTACGACATTCTCTCGCATACGTTCGCCAAATACCCCATTTCGGCACACGATCACTTTGTCACCCGGTTCCACCAAATTGACAAAACAAGCTTCCATACCGGCGCTTCCCGGTGCAGAGACAGCAATAGTGAAGTCATTTTCGGTCTGAAATGCATATTTGAGCAATGATTTGAGCTCGTCCATCATAGAGACAAACAAAGGATCTAAGTGACCAACAGTGGGACGACTCAGAGCCTGTAATACTTGAGGAGAGATATCAGATGGCCCCGGCCCCATTAAGGTTCGATGAGGTGGGATGAAGCTTTGTATAGTCATAAGTGCTCCTAGGGTCTGCAAACAAAAATTTAGCATAAGGCAAATTCGGTTTTGCGACAATTCGACTGAGGTCTATGCTACGAATAAAAACTCTAAAATAATTTTCATTTATCACAATTTTACAATTGACAAGGTATTGATAAAGCCGTTCAATGAGTGGGCTATCTGTCCGCTGAATTAACGAGGTTTCGTCACTCAGTGGATAACAGAAGAGGAGCACTGCCCAGGCAGATGTTTTGTGGAGCCTCAACTCCAAGACATAACATTCAGGGGGAGCAGTGCCGAGATAAACCAAAATTGTGGTTTTGGTTTGTCGGTTGTCAGGGTTGAATCCCGTCAACTGTCATCAGTGCTATGCTGATGAAGAGCTTCTGAGGAAATATATACAACCTGCCTGTTGTTACACCTCTTTTTTGCTCTAAGAAACTCTCTTCAAACATTGGAAGTTGGATTACCAACCATTTTTTATTTCTGGGAAGTTCGGGAGAAATGTAGTGAGCGCATTTAACGTCGCCAAATTTGGTGGAACAAGTGTTGCAAATTTTGAAGCAATGAGCCGCTGTTCGGCAATTATTGAAAATAACCCTCAAACTCGTTTAGTTGTGAGCAGTGCCTGTTCTGGCGTAACTAATTTATTAGTTGAACTCGCTAATGGTGTGCAAGATGCTGAACAACGCCTTGCTATTGTTAAACAGTTAGCTGAAATTCATGATTCAATCATCGACCAGTTAGCAGACCCAACACAAGTTGAGAAAGAAGTTCATTCTATTCTCGACGGTATAGCAAGTGCCGCTGAAGCAGCGTCATTCCAATCAAGCAAAAAACTCACTGACCATTTGGTTGCCTGTGGCGAACTGATGTCGACTCATATCTTGGCGCAACTGATGCGTGAACGTGGTGTAAACACTATTCGTTTCGATATCCGCGAAGTATTAAGAACCGATAACAACTATGGCCGTGCAGAGCCTCAAGTGGATGAAATCGCGAAACTGGCACAACAAAAACTGTCACCGCTGTGTGAGCAGTATGTTGTGATTACTCAAGGCTTTATAGGTGCAGATGAAGAAGGCAATACCACAACGCTCGGCCGCGGCGGCAGCGATTACTCTGCAGCTTTGATTGCAGAATCCGTTAAAGCTGCAGGACTTGAGATCTGGACTGATGTTCCGGGAATCTATACGACCGATCCACGTATCGCACCCAAAGCAGCCCCCATTCCGGAGATCAGTTTTAGCGAAGCTTCAGAAATGGCGAATTTTGGCGCTAAAATTTTACACCCTTCAACTCTGGTTCCGGCTCTGCGCCATAACATTCCAGTATTTGTCGGCTCCTCAAAAGAACCAGAAAAAGGGGGTACCTGGATTCGTCAGCAAGTCGAAGACTCCCCACAATTCAGGGCATTAGCACTTCGTTGTAATCAAACCATGGTGACATTACGCAGTGCAAAAATGTTCCACGCTTATGGTTTTCTGGCAAAAGTGTTTGAGGTTCTGGCGAAATATAAAATCTCCGTTGACCTCATTACCACCTCTGAAATCAGCGTTTCCCTGACTCTGGATAAAACAGATACATCAGGTGGTGCGCCGGAACTGCCTACGGAAGCAAAAGAAGAACTTCAGGAACTGTGTACCGTTGAAGTAGAGCATGATCTTTGCCTGGTTGCGCTGATTGGTAACCATATGGAAACCAAAGGCTATGCCAAAGAAGTGTTCAGCACGTTAGGCGATTTCAACCTACGTATGATCTGCTACGGCGCGAGTGATCATAACCTGTGTTTTCTGGTCGATGCGCACGAATCCAAAGCTGTGATTCAAAAACTGCATCTGGATCTGTTTGAAGAAAAGTAAACTCAAGAAATCTTCTACTACAACAAAGGTCACCTGCGGGTGACCTTTGTTCATTGAAGGTGCCTTAGCCGTTCATGTTCGGGCCAAGCCATTTTTCGGCTTCTACTCTATCCCATCCTTTACGTTCAGCATAACTATTGACCTGATCTTCCTGAATCTGTGCGACAGCGAAGTAACGAGAATCGGGGTGGGAGAAATACCAGCCAGAAACAGATGCGCCAGGCATCATGGCATAACTGGTCGTCAGTTCCATACCAATCTGTTCTTCAACATTTAACAACTCCCAGATAGCCCCTTTCTCAGTATGTTCAGGACAAGCTGCGTAACCCGGAGCCGGTCGAATTCCCTGATACTTTTCACGAATCAAATCGTCGTTACTCAAATTCTCGTCCGGTGCGTATCCCCAAATTTCCGTACGCACTTTCATGTGCAGGTACTCAGCAAACGCTTCGGCTAAACGGTCTGCAACAGCCTGAACCATAATCGCATTATAGTCATCGCCCTTCGCTTTAAACTCATCCGCCAGTTCACGTTCACCAATACCACCTGTCACAGCAAACATACCGATCCAGTCTTGTTTACCACTGTGTTTCGCAGCAACAAAATCAGACAAACAGTAATTCGCGCCTTTCGGTTTCTCGGTTTGCTGACGCAAATTATGCAGCACTTTGATCACCTGCTGACGGGACTCATCCGCATAAACTTCGATATCGTCATCGATGCTCGCCGCAGGGAATAAACCACAGATACCATTAGCCTTCATTAACCCTTCATGTTCTATACGATCTAACCAATCATTGGCATCTTTAAATAACTTACGGGCTTCTTCACCAACCAGTTCATGATCGAGAATAGCCGGATACTTACCAGAAAGAGACCATGTCATAAAGAATGGCGTCCAGTCGATATACTGACGTAATACAGAGACATCAAAGTCTTTAAAAACATGCACCCCTGCTTTCGCTGGTGCTGGCGGTGTATAAGTTTGCCAATCAATCGGCGCTTTATTATCACGAGCCTGCTGCAAAGTTACCGGACGGCTTTTCGGCTTTTTACGCGCATGTTGATCACGGGTACGCTCGTAATCCAGATTCAAGCGTTCAACAAACTCAGGACGTCGTTCGTCAGAAAGCAACGCAGAACAGACACCAACCGCACGAGACGCGTTATTCACGTAAACAACCGGTTGGTGATAGTTCTGCTCAATTTTCACCGCGGTGTGCGCTTTTGAGGTTGTCGCGCCGCCAATAAGCAGAGGTAGCTCAAAGCCCTGACGTTCCATCTCTTTCGCAACATGAACCATTTCATCCAGAGATGGCGTAATCAAACCAGACAAGCCAATGATGTCGACATTCTCTTCACGAGCGACTTTCAGAATTTGTTCACACGGCACCATAACGCCTAGGTCGATAATCTCATAGTTATTACACTGCAATACAACACCAACGATATTTTTACCGATATCGTGTACATCACCTTTAACGGTGGCAAGCAGTATCTTACCGTTTGAAGATCCTTCCTGTTTCAACGCGTTTATATAAGGTTCCAGATAAGCAACGGCCTGTTTCATAACCCGGGCAGACTTAACCACCTGCGGCAGAAACATCTTACCTTCACCAAACAGATCGCCAACCACGTTCATGCCATCCATTAATGGCCCTTCAATCACCTCAAGAGGCTTAGAAGCTTTGGCTCGAGCTTCTTCAGTATCTTCTACAATGAATTCAGTAATCCCTTTTACCAGCGCATGCTCTAAACGCTTCTCTACTGGCCAGGTACGCCATTCTAACGCCGAAGCATCTTCCTCTTTACCAACGGCATTCTCACGATACTCTTCTGCAATCTCTAGCAAACGTTCAGTCGCGCCATCGTCGCGATTAAGTATTACGTCTTCAACCGCATTACGCAGTTTTTCTGGCACGTTGTCGTAAATTTCCAGTTGTCCGGCATTAACGATCCCCATATCCATACCGTTTTTAAAACAGTGATAAAGGAATACCGCATGAATCGCTTCACGCACGTAATTGTTACCACGAAAAGAGAAAGAGACGTTAGATACACCACCGGAAATCATCGCATGTGGCAGTTCACGCTTAATATCCGCCACTGCGTTAATAAAATCTAAAGCGTAGTTATTGTGCTCATCAATCCCCGTTGCCACCGCAAAAATATTCGGGTCAAAAATAATGTCTTCAGCCGGGAAACCAACCTGGTCAACAAGAATATGGTAAGCGCGACGACAAATTTCGATTTTACGTTCACGCGTGTCCGCCTGACCCACTTCGTCAAATGCCATTACGATAACGGCAGCCCCATAACGCCGGATGAGTTTAGCTTGCTGAACAAACTTTTCTTCACCTTCTTTGAGTGAAATGGAGTTAACAATACCCTTGCCCTGAATGCATTTCAGGCCCGCTTCAATCACTTCCCATTTAGAGGAGTCGACCATAATAGGAACTGTAGATATTTCTGGCTCCGAGGCACACAGTTTCAGGAACCGCTCCATACATGCCATGGCATCGAGCATCCCTTCATCCATGTTGATATCGATAACCTGAGCACCATTTTCAACTTGTTCACGGGCAACATCTAATGCTTCATCATAAAGTTCTTCTTTAATCAATCGCTTAAAACGTGCAGAGCCGGTCACGTTAGTCCGTTCACCCACGTTTACGAACAATGTATCAGCGGCAATACTTAAAGGCTCTAACCCGGATAAGCGACATTCAACACTGATTTCAGGAATCGCTCGGGGAGAAACACCTTCAACGGCTTTCGCCATTGCAACAATATGCTCAGGTGTCGTACCACAACAACCACCAACCAGATTTAAAAAGCCTGAACGAGCCCATTCAGCAATGTGTTCGGCCATATCTTCCGGTGATAAATCATATTCGCCAAACGCGTTAGGCAAACCTGCATTCGGGTGAGCAGACACGTAACTTTCAGAAATGCGCGAGAGCTCTTCAACATACTGACGCAGTTCATCAGGCCCTAACGCACAGTTCAAACCAAATGAAATAGGACGAACGTGACGTAAAGAGTTATAAAAAGCTTCTGTCGTTTGACCAGAAAGAGTACGACCTGACGCATCGGTAATCGTCCCGGAAATCATTACCGGTAACTCAACACCGAGTTCTTCGAACACTGCATCCACAGCGAAAGCACAGGCTTTAGCGTTTAGGGTATCAAAGATGGTTTCGATCAGAATCAGATCACTTCCGCCGCGAATTAATGCTCGTGTTGATTCCGAGTAGGCAGTAACAAGCTGATCAAATTCGATATTACGATAGCCAGGGTCATTCACATCGGGAGAGATAGAACACGTTCGGTTGGTCGGGCCTAAAACACCCGCGACATAACGAGGTTTATCCGGTGTTTTGGCTGTCCACTCATCGGCAACATCACGAGCAAGCTTCGCTGCAGCAAAGTTAATTTCTTCGCTAAGAGACTGCATATCATAGTCAGCCATCGCAATCGTTGTCGCATTGAAGGTGTTAGTCTCAAGAATATCGGCACCGGCTTCTAAGTATTCAGCATGGATCTCCCTGATCATATGAGGCTGAGTGAGAACCAACAGATCGTTATTCCCTTTTAGATCACAATGCCAGTCTGAAAAACGCTCACCGCGATAATCAGCTTCCTGTAATTTTCTCTCTTGGATCATGGTGCCCATACCACCATCGATCAACAAAATTCGTTGTTTTAATTGTTCTTCGATCTGGTGCTTCAGATTACTACCCACAATACAGCCTCATTATTCCTTTTTACTTGTTCGACATCCTATCACAGTTAAGTTAGAAATCTAGACGTCTAAAACATCTTGTCGCGATAAATGTTAAAGTTAATAATATGATAAATTTATTGGTAAAAATGTTTGCTATTTATTCATCATCCAACGACAATTTCGCTCATATCTTGTTACATTTGAGAAGAAAATGACGGTCTACTACACTCTTTGTTTTTTATCCGCAGCAGCAATGCTGATTGCCTTCCTAAACAGTAAGATTGGTAAGATGCAAACCACCATAGCAATAACAGCTGGCTCAATGGTGCTGTCTTTACTTATTCTTATAGCTGGTCAAAACGATTGGTTCCAGCTCACTCAAATTGCGACAGAGACCGTCACCCGAATAAATTTTGAAGATTTCCTACTCAAAGGGATTCTTGGTTTTCTGCTATTTGCAGGTGGATTGGGCATAAAACTTCCCAACCTGAAAGACCAAAAATGGGAAATCACGACATTAGCGCTAGGGGCTACACTATTTTCCACCTTCTTCATCGGATTTGTTCTTTATGGCTTCTGCTATTTAATCGGTATCCAGTTGGATCTTGTATATTGCTTACTATTTGGTGCCCTGATTTCCCCAACCGACCCAATCGCAGTTCTGGCAATAGTAAAAAAGCTTAACGCACCTAAACGTATCTCGACACAGATTGAAGGTGAATCTCTGTTCAACGATGGCTTTGGTCTGGTTATCTTCGTGACTCTTTTCACCATAGCCTTTGGTAAAGAAGCCCCTACAGTCGGGAGTGTCACGGCACTATTTGCTCAGGAAGCATTGGGAGGCATAGCCTACGGCTTTTTGCTTGGCTTACTTTTTCACTATTTAATCAGTGCTACCAATGATCACTCTATGGAACTGCTGTTAACCATCGGGGTTCCAACCGCTGGTTATGTATTCGCAGATATTATCCATGTTTCAGGGCCACTTGCGATGGTAGTCTCTGGCATCATGATTGGTAACTGGACGCGATTTATCGGTTTCTCAAAAGAGAGTGAAGAACATCTTGACCACTTCTGGGAACTGGTGGATGAATTCTTAAATGGCGTACTGTTTTTGCTTATTGGTATGTCTATGCTGTTATTCGAGTTCCATGAAGAAGACTGGATTATGATGGCTTTTGCTATTCCATTGGTTTTGCTGGCTCGATACAGCAGCGTCTTTATTGCTTATATTGGATTTAAGCGCTTTCGCAAGTACAACCCCTGGTCAGTTAAAATACTCACATGGGGAGGGTTAAGAGGAGGCTTGGCTTTGGCAATGGCTCTATCGATACCTTCTGGTGTCATGGTTATTCCCGATAAGCTAATTGATGTAAAAGAACTTGTTCTGGTGATGACATACGCTGTAGTGGTTTTTTCAATTCTGGTACAAGGTTCAACCATTACTCCGATGATTGAAAAAGCCAAACTGAAAGAAAAGCAATTACAACAAACTTCAGAGAACGAAGCTCAGTAATCATTCTCTTACTTCAATGTCTAGTTAAAGCAGTAACTTGGGTTACTGCTTTTTATATCAATCGAGAAATTAACCAGCTAGAAAGCAGTTATTGATAAACAAACTCTATACTGCAGTTATTGGCGTTTTTAACAAGCTTTCCGTCATACCTGAGAGCCTTAGCGAGATTAGGAATCTAACAGCAGCGTTCGTTGATACGAGATTCCAGATATTTCGTTCCGAAATTGAGGAATGACGATATAGGATTTGTCATCAACCTGAACCAATGCGAGAGCGTCGGTTTTTTTGTGCCATACAAAACCACGCGCTCTATATATTCACCACTTCAGACGTAAACAAGCCCCGTCATGTCTGACAGGGCTTTCATAGAAGTGGCGGAGTGGACGGGACTCCTTAATACCTTGCTTGGCGCGACCCCCGGCGTGATTGGCCGCGTTCTTTTAAACAAACAGCCTAACCAACTGAACTACCACTTTGCAGTCTTACCTTTCCTTCGGACGTAAAAAAGCCCTGTCATTTCTGACAAGGCTTTCGTATAAGTGGCGGAGTGGACGGGACTCGAACCCGCGACCCCCGGCGTGACAGGCCGGTATTCTAACCAACTGAACTACCACTCC
>Ga0075011_10000167_pt1 | contig 34258 bp, 30 predicted proteins | sample TARM_MetaG_T_14_FD_72354 | JGI IMG/M metagenome (GOLD analysis project Ga0075011, IMG submission 72354) | Freshwater microbial communities from Pennsylvania, USA, analyzing microbe dynamics in response to fracking - TARM_MetaG_T_14 | ecosystem: Environmental > Aquatic > Freshwater > River...
GCCCGAACGCCCGGTCACGCTGGTCGATTCGCGTCGCTTGCGGACCGAATGGCTGGCCCGCGCCGCGCAGGAACTGGATCTTGCCCATGTGCAAGTCGTTCTGGCGCGCGTCGAAGACCTGCCAGATCAACAGCATGCGGTGCTTTCGGCGCGCGCTTTTGCGCCGCTGGACAAGCTTCTTGCGATTTCTGCGCGTTTTTCCACATCGGAAACGGTGTGGTTGCTGCCAAAAGGGGCGAAGGCTGCGCAGGAATTGGCTATACTGCCCGAAACCTGGCGGCACCTGTTCCACGTGGAACAATCGCTGACCGATCCTGCCGCTGGTGTGATCGCCGGTCGCTTGCTGGGTGGCAATCCCCCGAAGCCTGCCCGACCGGGTGGGTCACTCCAACGAGGGTCCCGTCGATGATCACCATCGCCATTGCGAATCAAAAGGGCGGCGTGGGCAAGACCACCACCGCTATCAACATCGCGACTGCGCTTGCCGCCACGGGCTGGAAAGTTCTGCTGGTGGATCTCGATCCCCAGGGCAATGCCTCCACCGGCGTCGGCCTCAATGCGGCGGATCGCGACCGGTCCTCGTATGACATCCTGATCGACGGGGCAGGGGTGGCCGAATGCGCGGTGCCCACCCGCATTCCCGGTCTCGACCTGATCCCTGCGACGGTCGACCTCTCGGGCGCAGAAGTCGAACTCGTCTCTGTCGAGGATCGCACGGGCCGCCTGCGCGCCGCGCTCGCGGGCGATACCACCCACGAGATCTGCCTGATCGATTGCCCGCCCTCGCTGGGCCTGCTGACCCTCAACGCCATGGCGGCGGCGGACAGCCTGCTGGTGCCGCTCCAGTGCGAATTCTTCGCGCTCGAAGGGTTGAGCCAATTGCTCCAGACGGTCGAGCGCGTGCAGGAACGCTTCAACCCGGATCTCGGCATCCTCGGCATCGTCCTGACCATGTTCGACCGCCGCAACCGCCTGACCGATCAGGTGGCCGATGACGTGCGTTCGTGCCTGCGCGACCTCGTGTTCGAGGCGGTGATCCCGCGCAATGTGCGCCTGTCCGAGGCGCCGAGCCACGGACTTCCCGCGCTGATCTATGACCACGCCTGCACCGGTTCGCAGGCCTACATGAAACTGGCGCGCGAACTGATCGCGCGCCTGCCCGAACAGAGGAAAGCGGCATGAGCGGTGAGGGCGGCAGTGGCGGCGCAGTAAAGGCACCCAAGCGCGCGGCACTGGGCCGGGGGCTGGGTGCGCTGCTCGGGGAAACCCGGCGCGAGGAAGCGCTGGTGCGTCCCGCGCCTGCTCCTGCGGCAACCCCAACTGCCGGTGTGGCAACGATGGCGCCCGTGGCGTCTTCTGCTGTAGCGGCAGCGGCAGGGCCGACCGTCGTGGCGACGAGTGCCAGCACCGGCATTGCCATGCTGCCCGTGGCCGAGATCGAGCCGCACCCTGATCAGCCGCGTCGCCACTTCGATGAAGAAGCCCTCGACGAACTGGCGCAGTCGATTGCCGCGCGCGGGGTGATCCAGCCGGTGATCGTGCGTCCGCTGGGGGCAGGGCGCTATCAGCTTGTTGCCGGTGAGCGTCGCTGGCGCGCGGCCCAGCGCGCGCGCATCCACGAGATCCCGGCCATCGTGCGCCAGCTCGACGAGCGCGAAGTGACCGCGCTGGCCCTGATCGAAAACCTCCAGCGCGAAGACCTCAACCCGGTGGAAGAGGCGCGCGCCTATCAGCGCCTGTCCGAGACCGAAGGGCTGACCCAGCAGGAAATCGCCCGCTTCGTCGACAAGTCGCGCAGCCATGTCGCCAACCTGATGCGCATGCTCGTCTTGCCAGAGGACGTGCTCGACATGGTCCAGCGCGAGGAACTGAGCATGGGCCATGCCCGTGCGCTGGTCTCGGTGCCCGATCCGCTGTCTTTGGCGAAGGATATCGTGGGCAAGGGGCTCTCGGTGCGCGATGCTGAACGCATGGCCAAGCGCGCCACGCGGCCCGAAACGGCGCCGCGCCGCGCGCGGGCCGAGCGCGATCCGTCTGATTCAGCCGATATCGCGGCGGTGCAGGCCCATGTGGAAGAATTCCTGGGGCTCAAGGTCACGATCAGCGCCGATGCCGATCCGCGCACCGGCTCGGTGGTGATTCGCTACAAGACGCTCGATCAGTTGGACCTGATCTGCCAGCGGCTGACGGGCGGGGCGATCTGATTCTTTCGCGGTGAGGGGAACCCGGCTTTGCGGTTTTCCCTCACCGCGTTGAGGGAAGGCCTCAGATCGCCTCGGCGATCACTGCCGCCAGCGCCTCGATTCCGCGCGCGTCTTCTTCATCGAAACGCCCCAGCGTCGGGCTGTCGAGGTCGATCACTCCGATCACCGCGCCATCGCGCAGGATCGGCACGACCAGTTCCGAGGCGCTCGCCGCGTCGCAGGCGATGTGGCCGGGGAACGCATGAACATCGCGCACCAGTTGCGTTTCGCCGCTGGCTGCCGCCGCGCCGCAGACACCCTGGCCCAACGGAATGCGGATACAGGCCGGCTTGCCCGCAAAGGGCCCGAGAACCAGCGTTTCCCCCACGAGGCGATAGAACCCCGTCCAGTTGCAATCGGGCAGGGCCAGCGCGAGCAGCGCGGCGAGGTTGGCCATGTTGGCCACGCCATCGCTTTCGCCATGGATCAGCCCGCGCGCGGCGGCGGCGAGGTCGGCATAGAGCGTGGGCTTGTCGGCGGGATCGAAGCGGAAATCGTACATGAGCGAGTCTTAGGCGGCGTGGCCACATTCCACAACGCCACGGTTGCCCTCCCAAAGGCCCCGGCGAGGCGCGAGGACGCGGGCAGAGTGGGCCTCTGTCAAGGACGAGTAACGCTGCCGGGGCCTTTGGGAGGGCAACCCCTTCGGGGCTGGATCAAAAACCGCCATTTCAGCGTTGGCTCGGCGCGCAATATTCCCGATATTACGCTGCCTCGCCTCCTTGAACTGGCGGTTTTTGCTTCCAGCCGTGGCGCTGTGGAATGTGGCCACGCCGCCTAGCGCAAAGCTGCAAGGCTGTCATTGCAGGGGAGCCCCGGCGCGCTTACCGTGCGCGCCATCATGAGCACCCTCAAGAAGTCCCTCATCGCCATTGGCCTGCTGGTGATCGCCGCTGTGGCGTTTCTGGCATGGTCATTCCGTGGTCCGGCCGGTGTCTATACCACCGACGAAACATCGGGCCCCCACCCCAAGCTGGCCGAGCCATCGGCCCAGACGATCCCCACCGTGGGCATTGCCAAGCCGGTTGGCTGGCAGCCGGGCGAGGCGCCGCAGGCCACGCAGGGCCTCGTCGTCACCCGCTTTGCCGAAGGGCTCGACCATCCGCGCACGATGACCGTCCTGCCCAATGGCGACGTGTTGACCGCCCAGACCAATGCGCCAGCCGGAGATCGCGCTGGGGGCGGGGTGGTCGGTTTCGTTGCGGGGCTGCTGTTCAACCAGGCCGGCGCAGGCGGGCCTTCGCCCAACACAATCGTGCTGCTGCGCGACGGCGTGGGCAAGGGCACGGCGACGCAGCGTTTCGTGATGGAAAATCCGGCGCTCGATTCGCCGTTCGGCATGGTCTGGCGCGCGGGGCGCCTTTATGTCGCCAACCACAACGGGGTCGTGTCGTGGCCGTTCGAGCCGGGCCAGACGAGCCTTCGCGGCACGCCGACCAAGCTGATGGACCTGCCGCCCGCAGGCATGCACTGGGCGCGCAATCTGGCGCTGAGCCCGGATGGAAACCGTCTCTACATTTCGGTCGGTTCGGCCTCCAACATCGCCGACGACGGCATCGAGGCCGAGCGTGATCGTGCCTCGATTTTCGAATATGACTTCGTGAAGCACTCGGTGCGCCAGTTCGCGGGCGGCATGCGCAACCCCAATGGCATGGACTTCAACCCCCATACCGGCGAACTGTGGGCCGTGGTCAACGAGCGCGACATGCTCGGGCCCGATCTGGTGCCTGATTACCTCTCCAACGTGCCGCTGGGCGCGCAATATGGCTGGCCCTGGGTCTACTGGAAGAAGAATATCGACTGGCGCGTGCAGGCGCCGATGCCCGAATACCTGATGGAATATGTGCGCAAGCCCGAATATGGGCTGGGCGCCCATGTCGCGCCGCTGGGTCTGGCCTTTGCGCGCGGGGGCAACACCATGGGGACGCGCTTTGCCGATGGGGCCTTCGTGGCGCGCCATGGTTCGTGGAATCGCCGTCCTCTGGCTGGGTATGACGTTGTTTTTGTTCGTTTTGATGATCATGGCAATGTTCTGCCCGCGCCGCCTGCGCCGGTTCTGACCGGATTCCTGACCAAGGATGGCAAGGCTCATGGGCGGCCGACCTGGGTGGCCTTTGCTAAGGATGGCGCGCTTCTGGTCAGCGATGACGTGGGCGGGGTGATCTGGCGGGTGACCGCGCCGGGGGCCCGGCCTGCACCGGCGATTGTGCAGATTCCTGATCATGTGCCGCCGCCCCAGCCGCCGATGGGCAAGATGCGGATTCAGGAGAACCCGGATTCGGTCCTGAACAAGCCGAAGGGGTAAGGTCGGCGGCGCCCCGGCTTGAGCCGGGGCCCTTTGCCAAGGGATGATCCTGACACAAAAAGGGGCGATGCACGGGTCCGTGCATCGCCCCTTTTTTGTCCGGCAGGCCGGGTATCAGTGGCGGAAGTGGCGCATGCCGGTGAAGACCATGGCCAGGCCCGCTTCGTCGGCGGCCTTGATCACGTCTTCGTCGCGGATCGAGCCGCCGGGCTGGATCACCATCGTCGCGCCCGCTTCAACGGCGGCCATCAGGCCGTCGGCAAACGGGAAGAAGGCGTCCGAAGCGACTGCCGAGCCGACCGTGCGGGCTTCGCTCCAGCCGTGGGTCTGGGCCGCTTCCTGAGCCTTGGCGGCGGCAATGCGCGAGCTGTCGCGGCGGTTCATCTGGCCAGCGCCGATCCCGGCGGTCACGCCGTCCTTGGCATAGACGATGGCGTTCGACTTGACGTGCTTGGCGACCGTCCAGGCGAACAGGGCATCTTCGAGTTCCTGCTCGGTGGGCGCGCGCTTGGTCACGACCTTGAGGTCCTCGCGCGTGATCGCGCCGTTGTCGCGGTCCTGAACCAGCAGGCCCCCGGCGATCGGCACGGTGACGAGACCGGCGCGGTTGGCTTCCGGCAGGCTGTCGATCAGCAGCAGGCGCAGGTTCTTCTTGCGGGCGAAGGCTTCGCGGGCGGCATCATCGGCACCCGGCGCGACGACCACTTCGGTGAAGATTTCGCAGATCGCATTGGCGGTCGGGCCATCGAGCGGGCGGTTGACGGCCACGATGCCGCCAAAGGCCGAGACGCTGTCACAGGCGAGGGCATCCTGCCAGGCCTGAAGCAGGGTGTCCGCGCTTGCCACGCCGCAGGGGTTGGCGTGCTTGACGATCACCACCGTCGGCTTCTCGCCGTCGAATTCGGCGATGAGTTCGAGCGCGGCGTTGGCGTCGTTGTAGTTGTTGTACGAGAGTTCCTTGCCCTGGATCTGCTCGGCCTGGGGCAGGCCGCTGACCGTGCTGCGGCGCGGCACATAGAGCGCGGCGGACTGGTGCGGGTTCTCGCCATAGCGCAGCGTGGAAACCAGCGTGTGGGCGCTGGCGAGGGTCTGCGGGAAGTGCTGGCCCTGATCGACGGTGGCGAACCAGGTGGCGATCGCCGAGTCGTAGGCGGCGGTCGTCGCATAGGCCTTGGCCGCCATCGCGCGGCGGAAGGGCAGGGTGGTGGCGCCATCGGTCTGGTCGAGCTGCTCGGCCAGCGTGGCATAGTCGGCCGGATCGGTCAGGATCGTCACGAAATCGTGGTTCTTGGCCGCCGAACGGACCATCGAGGGGCCGCCGATGTCGATGTTTTCGATCACTTCGTCGCGCTCGGCGCCCTTGGCGACGGTCGCTTCGAACGGGTAGAGGTTGACGACGACGAGGTCGATCGCGCCGATTTCATGCTCGGCCATGCTGGCGGCGTGATCGGCATTGTCGCGCACGGCCAGAAGCCCGCCGTGGACCTTGGGGTGCAGCGTCTTGACGCGGCCATCCATCATTTCGGGGAAGCCGGTCAGCTCCGAAATGTCCTTCACGGCCAGGCCTGCTTCGCGCAGGGCCTTGGCGGTGCCGCCGGTCGAGACCAGCTCTACGTTGCGGGCGGCCAGCGCCTTGCCCAGATCGACCAGACCGGTCTTGTCGGACACCGAAAGCAGCGCCCGCCGGATCGTCACATCGCTCACGTTGAAAATTCCTATCTCATCTTCTTGAGCAGCCAGGAGAAGCTTTCTCCGCTGCGCGGAATGTTGGCCGTGATGACGAGCTGGCGCGTGCCCACCGGGCGCCCCTGCCCATCGGCCCAGAGCGACTCCTCGATCGTGACCGGTTCGCGACCCGAACGGAACTGCCAGAGGCTGCCGTCGGGGAGGGCGAGGGTAACGCCAAGGCCGTCCTGGCCCTGGGCCAGCTCGATATGCGGGCCGAGGTGGAAGCGCAAGGCAACACCGACCGTTCCGGGCTTGCCCTTCTTGCCCTGGGGCAACAGCAGGTCTTCGCCGCGCAGCTCGGTGCCGTCGTCGCGCAGGATCAGGATGCGCTGGTGGAGCAGGCCATAGCGGCTGACATAGCCGTTGTGGCTGGCCTCGATCCGGGTGGCGGTATGGTCGCGCACGACGCCGGTGCTGGCATAGCTGCCATCGGTTTGCAGGGTGCGGCGGTCGACCTCGACCTCGGAAACGCCACTGCCCAGCTTGCCGTTGGCAAGGACGGCGGTGGAGTTGCAATCGTCGATCGTCAGCGTCGAATGGGCGCCCGTCGCGCGCAGGCCCTGGGCCAGGCCGAGCGGGATCATCCCCCCGGCAAAGGCCGCGCCGCCGCAGTTGACGATCAGCCGTTCGGCCCCGCAACTGAATTCGAAGGCCAGTGTCGATGCGCAGCCATCGCGCGCGTGGCGGGCGACCGGGGGCGGGGCGGCATCGAGCAGCAGGAGCGACTTGCCCGCCTGAACCCGCTGGTAGCCCCATTGCCGGGCGTCGCGCAACGGGCGCGTGCGCACGCCGCTGGCCTTGATCAGCGTGGCGATGGAATCGGCATTGACCGCGCCCGCGCCCTGCCAGCTCGACAGCGCGCCATCGCCGTGGAGCATCGCCAGCAGCGGGGGCACCAGCAGCGAGAGGATCGTCTCGATCTGGGGCGGGGGATCGTTGCGCACGGCGGCATAGCAGGCCTTGAGCCGTACCAGCACGGCAATCGCCTCGATCTGGCAGAGCGGGCTGCGCGAGAGTACCCCGCCATCGTCGCCCACCAGATCGCCCAGCGCACGGATCAGCCCGGCCTCGCCGAACAGGCGGCGCGCGCGGCCATCGGTCATCAGCAGGCCTGCGGCGGTGATCGCCGACCAGCCGACCACTTCGGCCAGCTTGTCCTCGGCGCGGCCGATGTGACGGTCGAGCCAGCGCGCGGTCTCGGCCATGGTGTACAGCACGCGGCTGCGGAACTTCTTGTCGTTGCCCGAAAGCAGCAGCGGGGCATGGACCAGCCAGGCCATCAGGCGATGGCCGACATGGCCCACGGCCCAGGCCGGGCCCGAGGCGGGCTGGGGATTGGCGGCCAGCCACATGCCCATGATGCGTTCGGCCACGGGCACGCCCTGCGCGCGCGCGCCGCTCGCCTCAAGGTCGGGGAGCCAGGCAAAGCCGTGGATCATCCGTTCGAACGGCGGGGACAACGGCGCGCCGGAAAAGGCGGTATCGGCGATGGCCGCCTTCATCCCGTGGACGAGGAAATGCCCTGCGCGCAAGGCCTTGCCAGCGGCGACCGTGCCGGGAATGGGGTTGGTGACGGTGGCCGTCAGGCGCGGGCGGGCGCGCTTGCGAAACGGCTGCATCGCGCCCGAGGGCAGGCCCAGGCGATAGGCAAAGCGCAGGAACCGTTCGCCCGTGCTGACCGCAGGGGGCGAGAAATCAGCCAGGGCCAGGGCCCGTCCGGGTTCGACCACTTCGGCGCGCAGCGGGATCAGGTCGTCGTCGGCGGCAGGGAGGGGGGGGATACCCACGAGTGCGTCTTCCCCTTGCGAGGGGCCGGGGCCCAGCGGCAGGGCCGGGCTTCTCTCGTCGGAAGAAGCCCCGGCCTTTCTGGCGCGGGCCCCAGCGGGTTTGCCTGAAGGTCTGGAAGTGGGGGAGGCTGCCGCGTTCCCGGCTTCTTCGGTAGCAGCGCCTTGGCCGCGTGCGAGGGGAAAGCCGGGTTCGCTCACGAGGTCAGTCTATCCTTTTGAGCGCCGCGATATTGGCGGCGTAGTGATCGGGGCCACCCTTGAAGGTGGCGGTTCCGGCAACCAGCACATCGGCACCGGCATCGACGCACAGGCGCGCGGTGTTCACATCCACGCCGCCATCGACTTCGAGGTGGATGTCCCGCCCGGTCTTGTCGATCATCTTGCGGATCGCCTCGATCTTGCGGAGCTGGCTGGAAATGAAGCTCTGCCCGCCAAAGCCGGGGTTGACGCTCATCACCAGCACGAGGTCGATCTCGTCGATCAGGTAGTCGAGCATCTTGGCCGGGGTGGCCGGGTTGAGCGAGACGCCTGCCTTCTTGCCCAGCGCCTTGATCGCCTGAACCGTGCGGTGGGCGTGGGGCCCGGCCTCGGGGTGGAAGGTGATGATATCGGCCCCGGCGGCGGCGAAAGCCTCCAGATAGGCGTCGACCGGTGAGATCATCAGGTGAACGTCGAACGGCTTGGCGGTGTGCGGGCGCAGGGCCTTCACCACCATCGGGCCGATCGTGATGTTGGGGACGAAGTGGCCGTCCATCACGTCGACATGGATCCAGTCGGCCCCGGCGGCGTCAATCGCGCGCACTTCCTCGCCCAGGCGGGCAAAATCGGCGGAGAGGATCGAAGGAGAAATCAGCGGCACAGACATGGACGGCAATCTCGGCAACAGGGCTTGGCCTGACAGCATGACTTGGAGCTCGGCCAAGCGGGCTGGGGCAAGGTCTCGAAAAACAGGATAGCCCGCGTCAGGCACTTCGCCAAGCGGGCGCGCCTTCAGGCGCTTACCGGCGGCAAATCGGCTCCACAAGCAAAGTTTTCGCCGTTCTCCACATGCATTGTCCGGTTTCGGCGCGGATTGGCCGGGCTTTGCTCCGAATGCGTTCAAACGGCGCAAAACCGGCGAAAATCGGCAGGAAACGGGGGACGAACCGGGTAATCCTGCAACACCGGCAGCGCATCGCCATGCCGGGGCGCCTGGCCTCTTGCGCTCAAGCCCATGTCTTGCCATCGAAATGGATGATGCGCTTGATCCGATCCCTGCTCCTGTTTCCGGCCCTCCTGCTGGCCCTTGGCGGCAGCGCCCCCGCTCTGGCCGCGAGCCGTTCCGTGCGGCAGCCCGCGACGGCCTGTGCCGGGCCGCCCAGCGACACCTGGCTCGACATCACGATCGACAAGGTGCGTTCGGATCAGGGCGTGATCGCGGTTACCGTCTATCCCGACGATCCGCACAAGTTCCTGATCGACGGCGGCTCGCTCTATGTCGCACGGGTTCCGGCGCGGGCGGACAAGACCCGGATGTGCCTGTTCCTGCCCCATACGGGGGTCTATGCGCTGGCCGTCTACCACGACGAGGACAATTCGGGCACGTGGAACCGCGTGGGGCCGATGGGGCTTCCGGCCGAGGGCTTCGGTTTTTCGGGCAACCCCGGTTCGATCGAGAGCCTGCTGGCGTTTCATTCGGTCCGCCTGTCGGTGCCGAAAACCGGTCTTTCGACCCATATCCGCCTGCGTTATCCCTGAGAGCCCGACCCAAAAGTCCTTCGGGTCGGTTTGGCGGGTCTTTTGTGCCACCACGGCGTCGGCTGTTCGCCACGATGCTTCCAGCATCGCTGGGCTCTCAGCCTCCTTGTGATGACCCAAAATCCCTCGCCAAACCTCCGCCGCCCGACTTTTGGGTCGGGCTCTGACGGCCGGCGCCTCCGGTGAAAGGGGGCTGAGGCGGGATGAACAGGGCTGATTCCCGGCGAAAGCCGCTCTATGACAAAGGCATGAGCAAACCCGCGATCCTGGCCGCCGCGCCTTTTCCGCCCGTGACCATGGTCGCGCTTGAACAGGCGTTCACCGTCCACCGCCTGTGGGAAGGCTTTCCCGGCGCGGTGGCCGGAACGATCCGCGCGATGGCGACCAATGCGCTGTTCGGCACGCTGGACGCCGCGATGATGGACCGCCTGCCCGCGCTCGGCCTCATCGCCAATTTCGGCGTCGGCTATGATGCCATCGATGTGGCCGCCGCCGCCGTGCGCGGGATCGTGGTGAGCAATACCCCCGGCGTTCTCGACGAGGAAGTGGCCGACCTGACACTGGGGTTGCTGCTGGCGACGATCCGCCGCCTGCCCCAGGCCGAGCGGCACTTGCGCGCCGGACTCTGGGCAAAGGGCGAGGCGTTCCCGCTCTCGCCCACATTGCGCGGGCGGCGTGTCGGCATTCTGGGGCTGGGCGCGATCGGCAAGGCGGTTGCGCGGCGGCTCGAAGGGTTCGGCGTTGAGATCGCCTATCATGGCCGCACCCGGCAGGAGGGCGTGGCCTATCCGTGGTATCCTTCGGCGCTGGCGCTGGCCGGGGCGGTCGACGTGCTGGTGGTGGTCGTGCCGGGCGGGGCGGCGACGGCGGGGCTGGTCGATGCCGACGTGCTGGCCGCGCTGGGCCCGCAGGGCGTGCTGGTCAACGTGGCGCGCGGCAGCGTGATCGACGAGGACGCGCTGGTGGCGGCGCTGGGCAATGGCACGATCCTGGCCGCCGGGCTCGATGTTTTTGCCCATGAACCGCATGTGCCGCCCGCCTTGCTGGACCTGGACAATGTCGTGCTCCTGCCGCACATCGGTTCGGGCTCGCAGGCCACGCGCCAGGCGATGGGCCAACTCATGATCGACAATCTTTCCAGCTGGTTTGCCACGGGCAAGGCGCTGACTCCGGTTCCCGAAACCCCGCAAGCAGGTTGAGATCAGGGCCCGGGCATCCCGGTAACCGCCGATGACGAGGGATAACGTTTCGTCTCGACACGGCGGAACGACGCGGCAAGGCTTGCATTCGGGCCGCGGATTTGCGACGTGCGCGGTTCACTTTCAGAAGATAGGGATGCCTGTCCACAATGAATTCGACCCAGGCGGCGCGTGCTCCTCTGCATCAGCGGGTTCGGCGCAAGGCGGAACGGATGTTCGGTCCCGCAGGCATTTTCTTCAAGGGATTCGTCAAGAACCCGGTCATGGTCGGGGCCATCGTGCCTTCGTCGCGCCGTACCATCGAGAAGGTTCTCTCGAAGGTCGACTGGGAGCATACCGACCTGTTCGTTGAATATGGGCCCGGTGTCGGCACGTTCTGCCAGCCCGTGCTCGACCGGCTGCGCCGCGATGCGCGCCTGCTGGTGATCGACACGAACCCCGATTTCATCGCCTACCTCTCGCGCACCATCGGTGACAGCCGCTTCATCGCGGTCAACGGGTCGGCGGCCGATGTCGAGGCGATCGTGCGCGAACATGGCTACGACCATGCCGACTACGTGCTTTCGGGCCTGCCGTTCAGCACCCTGCCCGAAGGCGTGGGGCCGGCGATCATGGCTGCCACGCACCGCGTGCTGCGTCCGGGCGGGGCCTTCCTCGTCTATCAGTACACGGCCCGCGCGCGCGCGCTGATGAGCCGGTATTTCCACCGCATCGACAAGGGTTTCGAGCCGGTCAACGTGCCGCCTTGCGTGATCTCGTGGGGCTGGAAGGACTGAGCTGCCGGGCCAGCGTTCGCGCATGAAAAAAGGGGCCCGCAAGGCCCCTTTTTTGTGTCCGGCGGGATCAGCCGGCAGGATCAGGTGAACGGGCGGGGAAGGTCGCGCGTCAGCTGGCCGTGGATCGCGGCCAGCATGACCACGAAATAGGTGTAGCCCGCCGAATAGAGCAGGGCCGAGATCGCATCGCTGACCAGACGGGCAATGTCGCTCTGCGCGCCCAGCAGCATCTGCGCAGCGAGCCCGACGATCATCATCGCCAGCCCGTAGACGATGGCAAAGAGCACCCCGGCCAGCCCGAGAAACGCGAGGATACGCCCCACATTGCCCCGCGTGAGCGCGATGCTGGCGCGGATCGCCATCAGCGGGTTGTGCGTGCGCCCCACGCCCAGCACCGGCCCGACCATGATCGTGCGCAGCATCGGATAGAGCATCGCCACCATCCCGGCCACGGCGGCCACGATCATCGGCACATGCAGCGCCGCAAGCACGGCGGCCACCGCCATCATCAGCGTGAATGCGAAGAGCCCGACGAGGATCTGCGAGACGAAATAGGCCGGCACCCGCGCGGCGCAGTTGCGCAGCGCCTCGCCCACGGTCGGGCGGCGGCGGTCGAGAATGCCCACCAGCATCGTGATGAAGCCGGTGATCTGCATCAGCGAGATCGGCAGCAGGTAGGGCAGGTTGTGGGTGTAATAGTCCTGCAAGACCTGCGCGAGCTGTTGTTCGTCCATCTGGGCGGTAACCGATGGTGGCGCCACGAAGACCGACCAGGCCAGCATCGGCAGGAGAAAGAACACCCCGGCAATCGCGATCAGCACGTCGGCATTGGCCGCGACCAGACGGGTCACGTTTGCCCAGGCGGCGCTGCTGTCGAACGGTGGAATGACAGGCGGGGGAACCACGGGTCGAGTCACGGAAATTCCTTGAGGATCTTGGCTTTTTCAGGTGCTCTGGAGTGGGAAGGCGTTTCCACGAAACGCCTTCCCACTCCAGAACTTTGTGGTCACACGATTTTTGGACAAAAACCGGTTCCCGCTTTTTGTCATCGTGCCCTAGCAAATGCGGGCAGGCAACGCACCTGTCTCGCAGCCCCTTCTTGCGTTGAACCCTTGCGTTGAAGCGCGCGGAGGGCCAAATCGCAAGTCATCATGACCGCCACCCCCCAGATCGAGATCCGCCGCGAGACCGAGCCGGTGCCCTATCGCACCGCGCTCGATGCCATGGCGGAGCGCAATGCCGCCATTGCCGATGGCACCGCTTCCGAGATGCTCTGGCTGCTGGAGCATCCGCCCGTCTACACCGCCGGGACCAGCGCCGACCGGGCCGAACTGCTCGATCCGCGTTTCGAGGTGGTCGAGGCCGGGCGCGGCGGGCGCTATACCTACCATGGGCCGGGCCAGCGGATCGGCTATGTCCTGCTCGACTTGCGCAAGCGCGCGCGTGATGTGCGCGGCTTCGTCCATGCGGTCGAGGGCTGGGTGATCGACACGCTGGGCGATTTCGGCGTGGAAGCCTGGCGGGCCGAAGGGCGCATCGGCATCTGGTGTGCCGGGCCCGACGGGCGCGAGGCCAAGATCGGCGCCATCGGCGTGCGCATCCGCCGCTGGGTGACGATGCACGGCTTTTCGGTCAATCTCTCGCCCGATCTTTCGCATTTCGGGGGGATCGTGCCCTGCGGGATCGAGGAATTCGGCGTCACGAGCCTCGCCGCGCTGGGCAGGCAGGTGAGCAGCGCGCAGTGGGACGAGGCCTTGCTGGCGCGCTTCCCCGCGTTCCTTGCCAAGCTTGAGGTAGCCTGTCCGACGCCAGCGGGAGAGGCATGATGAAAATGGGACATCGCTGGCTGGTGGCAGGCGCGCTGGCGCTTCTGGCCGGGTGCCACGGGCAGGAAAGCCCGGCGGACAAAGCTGGGGCCAAGGCCGCCGGGGGCGAAGTCCTTCCCGGCTCGGTCAGCGATGCGATGATCGACCTCGATGGCGCCACCGGCACGCCGCCGCTGCAACCGCCACCCCCTGTCAAGATGGACCGGGTCAAGGCCGAGCCGGTCAAGGACGGCACGGGCAGGGCCGAAGCCTCGGCCCCGGCAGAGGCGCCCCCCGCGCAGGATCGGGCAGGGAACTGATCCCTCCAAAGCTCATGGGGTGCAGGGAGCCTTGCCCCCTGCGGTATCCCTTGTTCTTGAAATCAGAAATCGCGAAGCGACAGCCATGCCCCCGAAGCAAACCCTGCCTCGGCCGCGAGCGTGTCGAATTCGGCGGGCCACTGTGCCCGCCAGAGCGTCTTTTGCGCTTCGCTGGCCCATGCGCCGTCGATCCCGTTGAGCATCATCGTGCGCAAGTCGGTCAGGCCGAAGCCGAGGTGGCTGTACATCAGTTCCCATGCGCCCGCCGGGCTGACGTGGTGAAGCGTGGGGTCGTCGGTGTTGGGGTGCAGTTTCAGGCCCAGCTGCGCCATGCGGCGGATCGGGTGGTCGAGTGCCCAGCGCTCGGCATCGAGCGTGCGCAAGTAGTAGGAATTGGTCGGCACGATGGTGAACAGCAGGCCGCGCGCGGCACAGGCGCGGGCAAGCTCGGGGTTCTCGATGATCGTATAGCCATGGTCGACCCGGTCGACGCCGATCTGGTCCACCACCGTGGCCACGTTGGTCCACGGCATGCCGAATTCCCCCGCGTGGGCGGTCGTGCGCAGCCCGTGGCGGCGGGCGAGGGCATAGGCATCGGCAAACATCTCGGGCGGGCCGTCGGGCTCGCGATAGTCGATGCCGATTCCCGCCACGCGCGGGTCGGGATGGGCGACGACGGCTTCGACCATGGTCATCGCGTCGGCGGCGGGGGCCTCGCGGTCGATGGCCGGGACCAGCAGCGAGGAGATGCCGAAATCGGCCTGTGCCGCGCGCATGCCTTCGAGGATTCCGGCCAGCGCACGGTCATAGGGCAGCCCGGCATCGCGGATCGTGGCGGTGGGGTTCCAGAAGAATTCGGCGTGGCGGATCGCCCCGGCGGCGGCATCTTCGAGATATTCGTAGGTTATCTGCCGCAGGTCGTCGGGTTCGAGCAGCAGATAGGCTTCGAGCGCACGCAGCACGCGCAGCACGCCGATGGGGCGGGTGCCGCGGGTGTAGAAGCCGTCGATGTCCCCGGCGGTGAGCGGGGCGTTGTGTTTGGCGGCCAGCGCCTGGAACGTCTCGCGGCGGACGGCGCCCAGCAGATGGCAGTGCAGCTCGACCTTGGGCAGGCGGGCGAAGAACGCGTGCTGGGCCTGGGTCAGCGGGCGCGCGATCGGGGAATCGGGGACGAATCCGATCTGGCTGTCGGCGGGGCCGACGGCGGAGGAGGATGTCTGGTCTTGCATGGAAATCCCGGAAAGACGGCTCAATGCGCGGTGGCGGCGCCGTAGAAATAATAGCCGAGCGGCAGGGTCAGGATGAACAGCCCGGGCGGGATCTCGCGCCAGCGCCCGGCGAGGAGCTGGACGAGGACATGGACGAGCAGCCCCCCGGCAATGCCGGTGCCGAAGCTGTTGGAGATGAGCGTGAGCAGCATCATTGCCATCGGCGCGAACATGTCGGTGATCCCGTCGGTTTCGCTGCTGCTGCGCGCTGCCGTGCGGATCGTGCCGAGCATGGCGATGCCGATCAGGATCAGCGCGGGCGCGGTCGCCTGACGCGGGATCGCCATGGCCAGCGGCATGGCCAGCAGCGCGAGCAGGAACAGCCCGGCGGCGGTCAGCGTGGTGAGGCCGGTGCGGCCCCCCGCTTCGACCCCGGCGGCCGATTCGACCAGCGCGGTGCCCCCCGGAACGCCGATCAGCGGCCCGAGCGTGGCGGCCAGCGAATCGATCAGGAACGGCTTTTCGATGCCCGGCAGGTTGCCGTGCTCGTCGGTCAGCCCGGCCTTGGCGCCGATGGCCAGCGTCGTGCCCAGCGTGGAGAAGAACTCCGCCGCGAAGAACGTGAACATGTAGGGCAGGGCGGCCAGTGTCAGCGCGCCGGCCAGATCGACCTTGCCCATGACCGGCAGCGGCGAGGCGGGCAGGAATGAGGCCGGTTGGGCAAGCGAACCCTTGAGGCTCGTCAGCCCGAGCGGAACCCCCGCGAGCGCGGCCACCACGATCCCGGCAAGGATCGCGCCGGGCACGCGGCGGGTCTGAAGCGCGATGGCCACGGCCAGCCCGATCAGCGCGATCACCGGCCCCGGCTGGCTGAAATCGCCCAGCGCGAAGGCATGGCGCTTGACGTCGACCGCCACCATCCCTGCGTCGCGCAGGCCCAGCAGGGCGATGAACAGGCCGATCGAGGCGCCAAGGCCCAGCTTGATCTGGGGCGGGATGATCCGCACGACCATGCCGCGCGCGCCGGTGAGCGTGAGGACCACGAAGGCCACCCCCGAGAGCATCGCGATGCCAAGGCCGGTGGTCCATGGCACATGTTCGACTTGCGCGAGCGTGACCCCGAGGATTGCCGAGCCGCCAATGCCCGGCCCGACGATGAACGGCAGGTTGGCATAGAGCGCCATGGCGATGCTGCCCGCCGCGATCAGCACGATCACCCCGGTGGTGGCCGCGGCGCGGTCCATGCCGCCGCTCGCCAGCAGCGAGGGGATCACCACGATCAGGTAGGCGGCGGCCAGAAAGGTCGTCAGCCCGGCGACCATCTCGCGCGCGGGGGTGGTACCGCGCGCGTGGAGGGCAAAGCGACGCTCGATGAGGCCAGCGAGGGCGCTGGCGAGGGAACCTGCGCCGCTCACTGGCGGGCCTGCCCGACAAAGCCGCTCAGGAAGCGGTCGGCGTCGATGGCGCGCACGAGGTGGACCTGCCGGACGCCGGTGCGCGGCGCGGTTTCTTCAGGCCAGACTTGCGGCTCGCCATAATGCATGCCGGGCATGGTATCGACATCCATGCGCACGGTGAGGTCCTGCGTGACGAGCGAGCGGTCGATGGCGAGAGCCACGGTGATCTCGTCCCACAGCGGCTGGCCGGTGCGGGCATAAGTCTTGAAATAGCGGGCGACCGGGCTTGGCGAGGCGGCGATTTTTGCGATCACTTCGGGGCTGGCCCTGACGCTCGAACTGACATTGCCGACCAGCGTGATTGCCTTCCACGGGGCGGTGAGCACGATATGCGCGGCCTCGGGATCGAACAGGAAGTTGAAGTCGGTCGAATAGTCGGTGTTGGAGGTCGTGCGCGCGAAGGCGGTGTCCAGTTTGCCCGGCTCGATCACGATCTCCTTGGCCAGTTGCGCGATGTCCGGTGCGACCCGAAGAGCCAGCGCAATATTGGTGAGGGGGCCTGCCGCAACGATGGTGACCTGACCGGGGTGGGCGCGCACGGCGGCGACCAGCGCCTCGACCGCGCCCTCGTGGCGGGGCTTGATGGTGGGCGTGCCCTCGGGCAGCGGGGGGATCAGGTCGGGTTCGTCGGGGTGATAGGTGCGGCCCGGACGCGGGGCATTCCACGCGCCCTTGAACGGAATGCGGCCAAAGCGCGCTTCCCAGTTGGCCATTTCGGCCTGGGTGCGCAGCAGCGGCATGGGCGAGCCCTTGTAGACCGGCACGTCGGGGCGCCCGGCGATTTCGAGGAAGCGCAGCAGGTGTGCGGTTTCCTCGGTCATCCATGCATCGCCCGTCACCACGCTCACCCCCAGCAGGTTGACGCGGGGATCGCGCAGAAGCGGGATCATCGACTGGATATTGCTCTGGCCCGGCCCGAGGAAATCGTTGTCGAAGAAGATCATCACCCGGTTGTCGGCACCTTTGCCAGAAGCCTTGGGCGGGGCCTTGGGGACTGTCTTGGCGGCAGGGCTTGCAGCGGCGGCCGGGGCAGCGGCAGCAGGGCCATCGGCAACGCCGACAAGAGCGGCCAGCGATGCGGCGAGCAGCAGGCGAAGCGGTCTGGTCATCGGCAAAAGTCCTGTGCCCGTGGAAGAGGGGGGAAGGGGGGCCTTCCGGGGCATCTTCGACGCGATGCCCCGGAAGGTTAACGACAGGCGATCACAGCCTGGCGGTAATGCTCGCGAAAAGATAGCGGCCGAGCGAATCGTACATGCCTGCGAAGAAGGCCCCGTTCGAGGTCTGGCCGCTGGTGCTCGCGGTGAGCGGGGGATCGCGGTCGAACAGGTTGTTGACGCCAAGGCGCAGCGTGTACGAGCGGGCCACGTCGAACGAGGCGGCCAGATCGAAGTAGTGCATGGCCTTCAGCCTGGCGTCATAGGGCTGGTAGCTGCCGGTCAGGAACGTGGCGCTGCTGGTGCGGTCGTTGCTGGTGCCGCCGATGAAGCGCCAGGTGGCCGCCAGGCGCACCGCGCCGCTCGGCGCGACCCAGTCGAACGTGGCGCGATGACGCCAGGTGGGGATCGGCTGGCCGCAGGTCACGCCAAAGTAGCCGTCGCAGCGATAGGGCTGGGTGCCCGGCACGATCTGGACTTCGTACTTGTTGGTGAGCGTGCCCGAGAAGCTGAAGCCCACGGTGCCCAGACGGCTGCCGAACAGGTCTTCGAGGCTCTGCCTGCCGCTGGCGGCAAAGTCGATGCCCGAGGTCTGGAGATAGCCCGCGTTGATATTGGTGGTCAGCACATAGCCGCTGTTGACGAGCGAGCCGGTGGCCGGGTTGCGCTCGATCTGGTCGCAGAACGTGCCCGCCGTGATGCACTGGCTGAGCGTGATCGTCGCGGGAAGCGTGGTGATGAGCTGGTCGACCTTGATGTCGAAGTAGTCGACCGAGAGCGTCAGCCCGCGCAGGAACGGCGGGGCAAGCTGGATGCCGAAGCTCTTGGTGTTCGACTTTTCCGGGCGCAAATTGGGGTTGCCGCCCACGAGCGCGCCCGAAAGCTGCCCGGCGGCCGGTTCGATCGCGCCATACTGGTCGGCGGTCACGCCCGAGCCCGCGCACTGGGCAAACGTCGCGGTCGGGTGGGCGCCTTCGCACGGGTCGGTCAGGCGCGCGGTGGTCACGCGCTGGGGGCCGAACAGTTCGACCAGGTTGGGCGCGCGCACGGCGTGCTGGAAGCTGCCGCGCAGGCGGATCGCGCTCGAAGGGGCCCATTCGGCTCCGGCCTTCCAGGCCAGCGTGTCGCCCGCAGTGCTGTAGTGCGAGTAGCGGATACCCGATTCGACCGCGAGGCTCTTGAGGAACGGATGGTCCTCGGCCAGCGGCACGCGGACTTCGCCATAGAGTTCCTTGACGTTGAACGCGCCCGAAATCGGATATTCCCCGCCCGAGTTGCCCGCCACGTCGCGGCTCGAATAGTGGCTGTCGGGGGCAAAGCCGATGCGCTCGTCGCGATATTCGGTGCCCAGCGCCACGCTGATCGGGTTGCTGGCCATCGGCAGGGTCAGGCCAAGATCGCCGGTGACCGAGCCGCTGACGATGGTTTCCTCGGTAAAGCCGGTGCGGGTGAAGGTGCCCTGCACATAGTTGAGCGCTTCGGGGGTGACGCCGGTGGTCGAGAAGATGTTGAGCGGCACGCAGGCGGTGTCGGTGCCGTTGAGCGCGCTTTCGCAGACCGGCTGGCCGTTGGGCCCGGCCACCGCGCGCAGCGAATTGGCAAAGCGGGCGAGCGAGATGTCGCCGGTCAGGCGCGAATCGTAGTTGGTCCGGCCATACTGGGCATAGACATCATAGTGCCAGCCGCGCGCGAACTGGCCGCGCACGCCGCCCACCACGCGATACGAGGTGTGGGTGGTGATGTCGTGGCGCGAACCGCCCGGCGCATTGCGCATCGAGACGTTGACCGTGGCGTTCTGGGCAGGGGTGAGGCCGACCGACGAGCAGATCAGGTTCTGTTCCTGCGCCGAAAGGAACGGGTTCGAGCAGTTGATGCTCTCGGGCACGGTGAAGACGCCCGTGGGCGACAGGCGGATGTCCGACTTGTCGTGCATGAACATCATTTCGCCATAGATCTCGACCGCCGGGGAGACCTCGAAATGGGCCATCAGGTCGGCGTTGATGCGCTCGTCGGGCGCCTGGAGATCGTAGGTATTGCCGTTGTTGAACCCGTCGGACGTGCGATAGGTGCGCAAGGTGTTGCCGGTCGAGCGGTCGAGCGTGGTGCTGCCGCGCGTGGCGCCCGTGGCCGGGTTGGTCAGCTGGAACTGCGCCGGGTAGGTCGTCGAGGACAGCGAGCAGGCATAGCCCGAGGCGGTCGCGTTGAGGTTGCAGGTCGAGAAATCGCGCGTGCTTGTGCCCACGCCCTCGATATGGCGATAGCCCACGAAAGCGGTCACATTGCCCCGGCCACCGGCGAAATTGTGCCCGGCGGTCAGCGAGATGCTCTGCTGGAGGCCGTCGAAGGTGCTGCCCTGCGCCGGGTGCTGCCCGGCAGCGGTGGCGACAGAGGCGATCGGATTGCCGTTGTCGTGCTGGTAGAGGCCGTTGCTCGCGTCGAGCTGGAGGCCCTGGAAGTTCTTCTTGAGCACGAAGTTGACGACACCGGCCAGCGCGTCGGAGCCATAGACCGCCGAGGCGCCGCCGGTCACCACGTCGATCCGCTCGACAAGGGCGGCGGGCACGTTGTTGATGTCGGCAGCCTGGGCCGCCGAGCGGGCGGGATCGCCCTGCATCAGGCGGCGCCCGTTGATCAGCACGAGGGTGCGCTGGTTGCCAAGGTTGCGCAAGTTGATCGTCGCCGTGCCGCTTGCGCCCACGGTGCCGCCACGGTTGCCGCCGCCCTGGTCGGCATAGACCTGGGGCAGGGTGTTGAGCATGTCTTCGAGGCGGGTGACGCCGCGCTGCGCGAGATCTGCTGCGCCCACGGTGGTGATCGGGCTGACGCTGGTGGCATTGGGAACGCGGATACGCGACCCTGTCACGACGATACCAGCATCTGGACCGGCACCCGGATCAGCAGGTGCAGGGGCTGGATTGTCCTGCGCGAAGACCACGCCGGGCACCATGGCCAGCAGCGAGACACCCAGCAGCGCACCCTTGCGCAAGACGCAGCCCGATGGGCCGCGCGACGGAACGTGAGCAGGTGACGGCATCGAAAAACCCCCCTTATGAATTTTGCTGCCCGCCAGCATCATCCGCCGTCCCCATCGTCCTGGTGTTCCGGTCGCCACGGTTTGCCCGCGTTGGTGCGCCGCAAGCCACCGGGGTTCGCCTCATACGACCCCGCTGGCAGGACGGGGCGACGCTATGGTGCGCCGCCTATCAAGGGAAACTGTTTATGTTTATCATTTCATAGATTGGATTTATAAACAGCACGTCCGCAACAGAAAGCCGTTCCTTGCCAATGCGCTCCCCCACCCGGCCCGATCCGGCCTTGCCCCGGTCCGGCCCGCTTGATTCGGCCTCTCCGCCGCTTCCCGCCGGGCGCATGCCGCTCTCGATCCGGCAGTTGCGCTTCTTCGTCGCGCTCAGCCAGACTGGCAATTTCAGCCGCGCGGCCGAGGCCATGGCGGTCTCGCAACCGGCCCTGAGCGCCGCCATCCGCCAGATCGAAACCCTGCTCGACACCCGCCTGTTCGACCGCACGACCCATTCGGTGGTGCCCACGCAAGCCGGGCGCGCGCTTCTGCCCCATGCCTGGCGCCTGCTGACCACCGCCGACAATGCCTTTGCCGACATGACCAGCGTGTTGCGCAACAGCCGCGCCACCGTGCGGATCGGGGCGATCCCTTCGGCCTTGCCCGCCACGGCGCAGATCGTCGCCCGGATCGACGAGGATGCGCAAGGCGTGAACCTTCATCTGGCCGATGGCACCAGCGACACCCTGATCGCCGAGTTGCGGCGCGGCGCGCTCGACATGGCGGTCTGTGTGGCGAGCCTGATCGACGAGGGGCTGGTTTCCACCCCCCTGATCGAGGATGACATGACCCTCGTGCTCTCGCGCAACCACCCGCTGGCAGGCGCACCATCCTTGCACTGGAGCGCGCTGGCGGGGATGGAAGTGGTCCATTTCAACAGCGGCAGCATCGGCGAAATCAGCGCCTCGGCCATGCGCGAGAACAATATCGTCCACTCGCGCCGCTTCCGCGTGGATCACATGGAATCGCTGTTCGGTCTGGCGCGCAGCGGGCTGGCCGCCGGGGTCATGCCCCGGCTCTATGTGCGTGGCCACGATCCTGCGGCGCTGGCGGTGATCCCGCTGGTCGAACCTTCGATCCGCCGCAAGGTGGTGCTGCTGGCAGGCGCGCATCTGGCCGATGAACATCCCCCGGCAGCGGCCATTGCCGCCCATCTGGCGCAAGTGCTGCCCGGCGCGCTCGGGGCGGTGGTCTGAAGGGGCCTATCAGCGCGGGTCAGGCGCTGGCGCGGTGATAGCGGTTTGGCGCGTCGGCGTCCTGCACGTCATAGGCGAACCAGGCCCCGGCGGCATGGTCGAAGACCTGCACCAGCCCGTCGCTGACGCGGGCCTCGTAAAAGGCATTGGCGGTGCGGTCGTAGGCGCGCAGCGAGTGGCCTTCGAGGGTGAGCGCGAGGAGCGGCTGGCCGTTCTGGTCGCGGATGTCGGGCAGGGTTCCGCCAAAGTGCAGGTCGCGGTCGCCATCGTGGGCTTGCACGGCCTGTCCGCGCCGCTGGGCGGCCAGGCGCCGGTTGCGCATGGCCGCGTGGTCGTGGAGCCCGGCCACGGTCTTGCCGGTGATGCTGGCAAAGCCGAGGGCGGCGATCAGGGCGCGGGTGTCGTCGGTCATGGCGAGGCTTTGCCATGGCGGCCCGGCGCAGGGCAAGCCTGCCTGCGCCGGGCTGCCGATGGTTTCCGTCAGGCGACTTCCTGCGCGAGCGTGGGATAGTCGGCATAGCCTTCGGGAACCGGGAAGTACCAGGTTTCCGGCGCACCCTTGTTGGGGGCGAGCGGGGCGCCCTTGCGGATGCGCTCGACCAGATCGGGGTTGGAGATGAACGGACGCCCGAAGCTGATCGCATCGGCCCGGCCCGAAGCCACGTCGGCGGCGGCGGCCTGCGGGGTATAGTCGCTGTTGAGCACCAGCGGGCCCTTGTAGATCGAGCGGATCAGTGCGTCCTGCGGGGGCACGTCGGTCGATCCGAAAGTGCCGTCCGGCCCCGGCTGGCGCAGTTCGAGGAAGCCGATGCCCAGATCCTGAAGCGCCTGTGCGGCCACCGAGAACACCGCCGCCGGGTTGCTGTCGTCGACCCCCTGGCTGTCGCCATTGGGCGAGAGACGGACCGAGACGCGATCCGCGCCCCAGACCTCGATCAGCCGCTGGGTCACTTCGCGCAGCAGGCGCACGCGGTTTTCCGGGCTGCCGCCGTAATCGTCGTCGCGCAGGTTCGACGAATCGCGCAGGAACTGGTCGATCAGGTAGCCATTGGCGGCATGGAGCTGCACGCCGTCGAACCCGGCGAGCTTGGCGTTCTGCGCGGCGCGGGCATAGTCGTCGAGCAGGCGCGGCATCTCGTCGATGCGCAGCGGGCGGGCAACGACCGCGTCCTTGCGGCCTTCATAGGTATGGACATGGCCCGGAACGCGGGTGGCCGAGGCCGAGACCGGCGGCTGGCCATCGTTGAAATCGGAATGGACCACGCGGCCCATGTGCCAGAGCTGGGCGACCACGCGGCCCCCGGCCTTGTGGAGCGCCTCGGTCACCGGCTTCCACCCTTCGACCTGCTGTGCGGTCCACAGGCCCGGCGCATAAGGCCAGCCAAGGCCTTCGCGGCTGATGCCGGTGGCTTCGGAAATGATCAGCCCGGCGCTGGCGCGCTGGGCATAGTATTGGGCCATGATCGGCGTGGGTACGCCATCGCGCCCGGCGCGGCCACGGGTGAGGGGCGCCATCAGGATGCGGTTGGGGGCCGCGATGGCGCCAAGCGCGAGCGGCTGGAACAGGGGATCGAGTGCGGTCGTGTCTGCCATGATTGTCCTCGCTGGGAGCGTGTTGCGGAAGAGCGTTGCAAAATGCGTTGTCAATTGAAACTTAAATGGGCGCATTGCCCACGATCCGGCAAGCCCCCGGCGGGAAAGCTTTTGATGGCAGTCGAAAACAAAACATGAGGCTGCGTGGTGCAAGGTTCTCGCCTTGCGCCACGCAGCCTTGCAAAAAAACTCAGCGCGGGCCCAGATCGCCCAGGCCGACCGTGCCGCTGGCCATGGCCAGCATCGCATCGAGGCTCTTCTTGGCTTGCAGCCGCAGGCCTTCCTCGATCTCGATGCGCGGGGTCAGGTCGCGCAGCGCGAGGTAGAGCTTTTCGAGCGTGTTGAGCGCCATGTAGGGGCAGATGTTGCAGTTGCAGTTGCCGTCGGCACCGGGCGCCCCGATGAAAGTCTTGCCCGGCATGGCCAGTTCCATCTGGTGGATGATGTGCGGCTCGGTCGCCACGATCAGCGTGTCGCCGGTCATCGCCTTGGCATAGTCGAGGATGCCGCTGGTCGAACCCACATAGTCGGCATGATCGACGATATGGGCCGGGCATTCGGGGTGCGCGGCAATCGGCGCGCCGGGGTGCTGGGCCTTGAGCTTGAGCAGTTCGGTCTCGCTGAAGGCCTCGTGGACGATGCACACGCCCGGCCAGAGCAGCATGTCGCGGCCCATCTTGCGGTTGAGATAGCCGCCCAGATGGCGGTCGGGCCCGAAGATGATCTTCTGGTCGAGCGGGATGCCCGCGAGGATCTTCTCGGCGCTCGACGAGGTGACGATGACGTCGGACAGCGCCTTCACTTGCGTCGAGCAGTTGATGTAGGTGAGTGCGATATGGTCGGGATGCGCCGCGCGGAAGGCCGCGAACTGGTCGGGCGGGCAGGAATCCTCAAGGCTGCACCCGGCGTCGAGATCGGGCAGGACCACGATCTTTTCCGGGCTCAGGATCTTGGCGGTCTCGGCCATGAACTTCACGCCGCAAAAGGCGATCACGTCGGCGTCGGTTGCCGCCGCCTTGCGCGAAAGTTCGAGCGAATCGCCCACGAAATCGGCCAGATCCTGAATTTCGGGACGCTGGTAATAGTGCGCGAGGATCACCGCATTGCGTTCCTTGCGCAGGCGGTCGATCTCGGCGCGCAGATCGAGGCCGGCAAGATTGGTGGGCTGGGCCGTCATGGTTGCTCCTCCATCCCGGTGATCCACGAAAGGGCCCCGGTGTCCTGTTCACATGGCGCGCGACTTAGGGGCGCAGGGCCTGCGTGCCAAGTGCAATCGGGCGTTCTGGTCGCCTAGCTGGTGCTTTCGCCATCAATGGTAACGGTTACGGTCACCCCGCCAAAACCGGCCACCTGCATCGGGATCGCCAGGTTCTGGCGCACGGCGTCCTTCGCGGCCGTGCGGGCAAGGCCCATCAGCACGGGATTGGCGGCCTGCTGGCCGGCCAGACGCTCGGCCATCAGGGTGTTCTCGCGGGTCAGCTTGTCCTGCGCCTCGCGCCCGATCCACATCCCCTCGCGCAAGTACTGCGCGCGCGCCTCGTCGAGGTTGGGGCGGCTCAGGCGCAGCGGGGGCAGGCGCACGGTGAGGGTTTTCGTGGCGGCATCCCAGCGCATGCGGTTGCGGTCCACCGCCGCCAGATCGACCGTGTAGTCGATCCGGGCGGGGATCACCGCGACCTGCTTGGCCTTGACCAGCCCGAACAGGCGGCTGTCGTCGCTCGACACCACCGGGGCCAGTTCGGCGCTGAACACGGTCAGGCTGTTCTGCCGCTCGAAGGCGACGAGGCTGGTCGCCAGCGGATCGCCCGCGTCCGCCGGTTGCAACAGCCGCCAGCCCAGGAACCCGGCCAGCGCGAGGGCCAGCGCGAAGAGGAACCACGGCAGCACGATCTGCCGCAGGCTGCTGCGGGCAGGGGAGGGCGCCGAAGCTGGCGCGGGGGCGGGTGTCAGGACGGGATCGACCATTGTTCTTCCCAACGAACGACCCGCCCCTGTCGTTCCAGATCGATGAGGTGGGCGAGCACGGAGCGGCCAGCCGCGCCGTGCAGGTGCGGGTTCAGGCCCTTGTACATCTGTTCGACCATCGCGGGAATCGCCAGTTGCCCGGTTTCCAGCAGGCGTAAAATCTGGCGCTCGCGCTGGCGGCGATGGCCCATCATCCCGCGCACGAACTGGTGCGGATTGAAGATCGGGTCGCCATGGGCGGGATAATAGACCCGGTCCTGCGCCCGTTCGTAGAGCTTCTGGAGCGAGGCCATGTAGGCGGCCATGTCGCCATCGGGGGGCGAGACGACACTGGTGGACCAGCCCATCACATGGTCGCCGGTGAACAGCGCGCCGCTTTCGTGCAGGGCAAGGCACAAGTGGTTGCTGGTATGGCCCGGCGTGGCCACGGCCTCCAGCGTCCAGCCCTGGCCGCCAAGTGTCTCGCCATCGGCCAGCACGCGGTCGGGCTGATAGTCGGGGTCGAAGGCCGCGTCGGCGCGCGGGCCGCTGTCGTCGAGCGCGAGCGGCGCGCAGCCGATGATCGGCGCCCCGGTCAGCGCGGCGAGCGGGCGCGAGGCCGGGCTGTGGTCGCGGTGGGTGTGGGTGCACACGATGGCCGCCACGCGCGCGCTTCCCACGGCCTGCATGATCGCCTCGACATGGCCTTGTGCGCTGGTGTCGGCATGGTTCGGGGCGCCTGTCCCGTCCGGACCCGGATCGATCACCGCCACATCGGCGCCCGTTCCGACCAGATAGGTCTGCGTGCCGGTATAGGTATAGGGCGAGGCATTGGGGGCCAGCACGCGGCGCACGAGCGGTTCGAGCGACATGGCGACGCCGGTGTTCCACGTGGAACGGTCGGGAAGAGAGGGACTGGCCATTGCCAGCGCTCTATGGAGATTACCGGCGCCCGCTGCAATCTTCGCGCGGGTCAGCCCGCGCGGGCCATGGCCTGGACCAGCCGTTCGCGCAGGCGGGTGATGGTGGGGCTGGCGCCCGCCTGTTCGGGAGAGGGGCCGGGCCAGCGCTGCCAGGCTTCGTCGAGACGGCCGATGCGTTCGTAGAGGCGTTCGCTGGCATGGACGACATGCTGGACGGCAGGCGAAAACTCGCTGACCGCAGCCGGATCGCTGGCGGGAAAATGCGCGATCAGGCGGCCATGGCGGCGCAATTGCTGCTCGGTCAGCTCGCCGGCGAACCAGGCCCGCCGATTGAGCAGCCAGGCCAGGCAATGCATGATCCGCGTGGTGGTGCGCAGCGCTTCGCACCGGGCCTGGACGCTGGCCAGATCCTCGTCGTCCTGACGGGCCTGTTGATCGGCCTGTTGCTGGCGCAACTGCCCGAAGCGCTCACGGGCATCATCGGCCAGGGCGAGGGCCTCGGCATAGAGCGATTCGACAATGCGGGGATTGGCGCTGGGTAAGGTCATCACCGGGGTACGACACGAGAGAGGAGCGGGCCCGCACAGGCAGGCTCGCCATCCCGGTTAAGCCTGACGCTACCGCCGCTCAAGTGAGCGGGGAGGCCGGGCATCCTGCCGCAAGGGGGCTGTCTCGTTACGGAACAGCCTCAAGGGGGAGGTTTTTCAAGTCATCAATTTGATTTCAGGCGATAATATCGGGAATCAGATAGTCTTCCAGCATCGAGATCTGGTCCTTGAGCAGCAATTTGCGCTTCTTGAGCCGGGCCACCTGCAACTGGTCGGCCACCCCGTTGGCGCTGAGCGCTTCGATCGCGACATCGAGGTCGCGATGTTCGAGGCGCAGCCCCTCAAGACGCTTGCGCATTTCCTCTTCGGTCACTCAGATCAACTCCCCGACGAACTCATGGCCGGCCCATGACCCGAATGCTCGGGGCCGGTTCCAACGCATATGGTGCACATTTCATCACCGCTTCTTACACATGAACGCGGCGACGGAGCGATCCGGCGCTGTTCCTCTTGCAAGATACGTCCAATGTGGGACCATGACAACGCACCGCCTGCTGACGACTCGGAAAAGACCCGCTGCATCGGAGCATACGAGAGAGGCACGATCGCACGGCATCTGAAGGTGCCGGGACGTTAGACAACAAGCGCTTAACAAAACAGGGCGCGAACAGGTGGGGCCAACCGCGCGGGAATGTCTCCCGCACGGGTTTTGACCGGGCTGCGGCCGCAAGGCGCGCACCCCTCAGGAGGTCAACACATGGAAACCAGGCTTAACGGAAGCACGATTACTGGAACCACCCATATCTCGGCCTTGCAGAGCAAGCACGCGGGCCTTGAACGGCGGATTTCCGAGGAAATGTCCCGTCCTTCGCCCGATATGTCGCTGCTCACCCAGCTCAAGCGGCGCAAATTGCGCATCAAGGAAGAGCTCGCGCTGATCCACTGATTTCCCCCTGAATTCTGCACAGAATTTCACACAGGATTTCCACAGGTCGTCCACATGTGTGAAACCTTCGGTCCGAGGCTGGCTTCCCCACCGGGAGGCCAGCCTTTCTGGCGAACAACAGGGGACGGGATGTTCGAAACGTTTACGCTTTCGGGACATCGCATACGAATATTTCCAAAGAGGTATCCGGCGCCGTTTTCAAACGGTCGGGCCTGCGCTAGTCAAAACACATGGTGTCTGCTGTTGCCTCTGCCCGCGCGATCCTGACCTCCCTTCACGAGGTCATGGCCTCGCGTTCCGGAGCCCAGGCCAAGCTCAACCGCATCGTCGACGTGATCGGCGAGAACCTCAACAGCGAGGTCTGCTCGATCTACCTCCTGCGCGAGGGGATGCTCGAACTCTTCGCCACGCGCGGGCTCGAACAGGCCGCCGTCCATGTCACGCGCATGGCCGTGGGCGAGGGCCTTGTCGGCACGATTGCCCAGCACAGCGAGACGCTCAATCTCGCCGAGGCTGCCGCCCATCCCGATTTCGCCTTCCGCCCGGAAACCGGTGAGGAACGCTTCCATTCGTTCGCGGGCGTGCCGATCGTGCGGCGCCAGCGTGCGGTGGGGGTGGTGGCGGTCCAGCATGTCGACCAGCGCCGCTATGAAGAGGTCGAGATCGAGGCCTTGCAGACCGTGGCGATGGTTCTGGCCGAACTGATCGCCAACGCTGAACTGATCGACGACGAGGACGTGCTGGGCGTGCCCGATCACCTGATCGGCCCTGACCGCCTGAGCGGGCAGACGCTGGTCAAGGGCCTCGCGGTCGGACAGGCGGTGTTCCATCAGCCGCGCGTGATGATCGAGCATGTCGTGGCCGAAGACACCGAGGCCGAGCGCCAGCGGGTCTATCGCGCCTTCGACCGCATGCGCGAGCAGATCGACCGCATGGCCAGCCAGGCCGAATTCGGCGTCGGGGGCGAGCATGAGGAAGTGCTCGAAACCTACCGGATGTTCGCCTATGACGAAGGCTGGAGCCGCCGCATCAACGAGGCGATCGATTCCGGCCTCACCGCCGAGGCCGCCATTGAGCGCGTCCAGCAGCACACCCGCATGCGGATGCGCCAGATCGACGATCCGCTGCTCGCCGACCGCATGCACGACCTTGAAGACCTGTCGAACCGCCTGCTGCGGATCGTCTCGGGCCAGCTGGGCACGGCCGCGACGATGGGGCTCAAGGCCGACGCGATCCTGATCGCGCGCAATCTGGGCCCGGCCGAACTGCTCGAATACGACCGCCGCCGCCTCAAGGGGGTGATCCTCGAGGAAGGCTCGCTGACCGCCCATGTCGTGATCGTGGCGCGGGCGATGGGCATTCCGGTGGTGGGCCGCGTGCGGGCGCTGCGTGGCAAGGTGCGCGATGGCGACACGCTCCTGCTCGATGCCGATCAGGGCGTGATCGACGTGCGCCCGGCGCCCAGCCTGGTCGAGGCCTTCGAGGCGCGCTTTGCCAAGAACCGCGAACGGCAGGCGCACTATGCCAGGATGCGCGATGTCGTGCCCGTCACGCGCGATGGCCACCGCATCACGGTGATGATGAACGCGGGCCTGCGCGACGACATGCCGATGCTCCCGCTGACGGGGGCCGACGGCATCGGCCTGTTCCGCACCGAGTTCCAGTTCCTCGTTTCCGCCACGCTCCCTGCGCGCGAGCGGCAGACGCGGCTTTATCGCGACGTGCTCGAAGCCGCCGGAGACCGCCCGGTGGTGTTCCGCACGGTCGACATTGGCGGCGACAAGGTGCTGCCCTATCTGCGCCACAACGAGGGCGAGACCGAGGAAAACCCGGCGATGGGCTGGCGCGCGCTGCGCGTGGCGCTCGAACGCGATGGCCTGCTCAAGGTCCAGGCCCGTGCCCTGCTCGAAGCGGCAGGTGGGCGCACGCTGTCGGTCATGTTCCCGATGGTCACCGAACCGTGGGAGTTCGACGCGGCCAAGGCGGTCTTCGATGGCCAGCTGGCCTTCCTCAAGAAGCGCAAGAAGCTCCTGCCCGAGGCGATCCGCTATGGCGCCATGCTCGAAGTGCCCGCGCTGGCCGAATGCCTCGACCTGCTGGCGCCGCGTCTGGCGTTCCTGTCGATCGGCACCAACGACCTCACCCAGTTCCTGTTCGCGGCCGATCGCGCCCATCCCAAGCTGGCCGAACGCTATGACTGGCTGAGCCTGGCGATCCTGAGGTTCCTGGCACGGGTGGTCCGCACGATCGCGCCGTTCGACACCAAGCTGACGGTCTGCGGCGAAATGGGCGGACGGCGGATGGAGGCGCTGGCCCTGCTGGGCCTTGGCATCACCCGCCTGTCGATCACCCCGGCGGCGGTCGGCCCGATCAAGGAACTGATCCAGCAGGTCGATCTGGGGCAGATTCGCGCGGCGATGGACGACTGGCTGGCCCATCCTCCGGCTGACATCCGGCAGGCCCTGGCCGACTGGGCCAGCGCGCATGGCATCGATTGCGACTGAGCCGGCCCGTCTTGCAGCGGGCAGGCCGCGCATTGCCCCGGCCTGCCGTTCAGGGGTCATGCCGCACCGCAAAATGGTTGACTTTCGCGCAATTGCAACGATCCCTTCCTAACGGACGTTCACCATGTCAAAAGCCATCCGGACAGTGGCTGGATTCATGGTTGGCCTGACATTCGGTTTGCAGGTTCGGTCGGTTTACGGGTCGCATGACAAGCACAGATAACGGGAGCCGCGCCTTGAGCGACTCGAACGGTAACGATTTCCATTCCACCTCGCCCGATACCGGGCGTGATTCGGCTGGCCCCGCAGGGGCTGGGGCGGGAGCCGGGGCACTGGCAGGCAAGATGCGTGCGGGCGCCAGCCTGCGCGCCGCGCGCGAGGCGCAGGGGCTTTCGGTCAAGGACATTGCGGCCCGCACCCGGATCACCGCCCGCCATGTCGAGGCGCTTGAGGCCGGGGATTATGGCACGCTGCCCGGACGCCCCTATGCGCTGGGCTTTGCCCGCAGCTATGCCAAGGCGGTCGGGCTCGACGAGATCGCGATGGCCGAGACGGTCCGCGCCGAACTCGGCGCCCGCGGCCCGGCGCCCGAGCCGCGCGTGATCCACCAGTTCGAGGCCGGCGATCCGGCCAAGACGCCCACGCGCCTGGTCAGCTGGCTGGCCGGGTTGCTGGTTGTGGCGGTGATCGGGCTGGGGCTGGTGTTCTGGCGCAGCTACTACTGGCCCTCGGCCGAACTGCCCGCGCTGGTCTCTCCCGAGGAGCCCAAGCCTGCTGTTGCGGCCTCGCAGCCGGTCGCGGCGCCCACGGCGGCGCCTGCGCCCGCTCCGGTGCCGGGGGGGCCGGTGGTGTTCACCGCGCTTCAGGATCGCATCTGGGTCAAGTTCTACGATGGCGCGGGCAAGCAGCTGGTCCAGAAGCTTCTGGCCAAGGGCGAGACCTGGACGGTGCCTGCCGACGCGGTCGATCCCAAGCTGTGGACGGGCCGCCCTGACGCGCTCGGGATCACCATCGGTGGCCAGGCCGTGCCGCGCATTGCCGACAAACAGGGCATCGTGAAGGACGTTCCGGTGAGCGCGGCGGCGCTGCTGGCCCGCCCGGCACCGGGGGGGGCACCGGCTCCTGCATCTTCTGCCCCTGCTGCCGCTCCGGTGGCCATGGCCAATACCCGGCGCGGGCGCCCCGGCTTCACCGCCTGTCGCATCGCGCGGCACCGGCCCCTGTCGCGCAGCAGGCTGGCCAGACCGACGGCGCGGCGGCACCCGCCGCGGCGCCGGTTCAGTAAAGCCGGTTCGGCAAGTGCTGCCATGGGGGCGATGATCGCGGGCAGATGATGTTTCAGACGGGAGTTATGATGAAAACCAAGTTCCGCATGACCGCATCGGGCACTGGCTCGGGCATTGGCGCTGCTGTTGCGCTGGCCCTTGCCGTGGCGGTCGTTGCTCCGGTGGCGGTGCCCGTGGCCCATGCCCAGCAGGCCGATGGCGCGAGCGAGGCCCGGTTGCGCAAGATCGAGGCTGAAATCCGCGCGCTGCAACGCAAGGTCTTCCCCGATGGCGCGGGCCGCACGTTCGGGCCCGAGATCACCGCCACGCCGCAGCCCAGCGCCCCCGCCGCGCCTGCCGAAGCGACCACGCCGCTGACCGATGTGCTCGCCCGTCTCGATACGGTCGAATCGCAGTTGCGCCAGATCACCGCCTCGACCGAGGAAAACCAGAACCACCTGAGCAAGCTCGACACCCGCGTCAGCGCGCTTGAAAGCGCCGCCGCGCCACAGGCCCCCGCCGATGGCGCGCAGGGCGCAGGGGCGCCTCTGGCTGGCCCGTCGACCCCGGCCCGTGCTGCCACGGCGGCCCCTGCTCCGGCGCGCACCGGTGCAGGTTCTGCGGCCACCCGTCCGGCCCCCGCCGCAGCCACCCCGGCGGCCCGCACGGCAGCCTCGGCCGACCGCGTGGCCGCCGTCGCCGCGATCGAGAAGCCCTCGACCGGCGACAAGGCCGAAGACGAATACAGCTATGGCTTCCGCCTCTATGACGCCAAGTTCTATCCCGAGGCGCAGGCCCAGTTGACGAAGTTCGTCCAGGCCTATCCCAAGTCCAGCCGCATCAGCTACGCGCGCAACCTGCTGGGCCGCGCCTATCTCGACGATGGCAAGCCGGGCACGGCCGCGCAGTGGTTTCTCCAGAACTATCTGGGCGACAAGCAGGGTGCCCGCGCCAGCGAGAGCCTGCTCAACCTTGGCGTGGCGATGACCCGCATCAAGGACACCAAGCGCGCCTGCGGCGCCTTTGGCGAGCTGCGCGATACCTATCCCGACGATGTGGCGGGCCGTCTCAAGGGCCAGTACGAGGCCGCGATCAAAGGGGTGAAGTGCAATTGACGCCGTGCTGGCGCGCTTCGCGGACGTTTTCGCCCGCGACTGGAGCGCGCTGAACCAGCCTGACACCGGCCCTGTCGCCCTTGCCGTATCGGGCGGGCCCGACAGTTGCGCGCTGCTGGCGCTGGGCGCCCTCGCGCTGCCGGGTCGGGTGATCGCCGCCACGGTCGATCATGGCCTGCGCCCCGAAAGCGCGGACGAGGCGCGGCAGGTGGCCACGCTGTGTGCTGCGCGCGGGGTGCCCCATGCCACGGTGCGCTTGCAGATGGCCGCAGGCAGCGGGGTTCAGGCGCGCGCGCGCGCGGCGCGCTATGCCGCGCTGGCCGATTGGGCGCGGGCCCATGGCGCCGGGGTTCTGGCCACGGCCCACCATGCCGACGATCAGGCCGAAACGATGATCATGCGGCTCAATCGCGGGGCAGGGGTGCGGGGCCTTGCGGGCATGCGGCCTCTGGGTCAGGTTCCCGGCGATCCGACCCTGCCGCTCGCGCGCCCGCTGCTCGGCTGGCGCCGCGCCGATCTGGCCGCCGTGGCGCAGGCGGCGGGGATGGTGGTGGTCCACGATCCGTCCAATCGCGATTCCCGGTTCGAGCGCGTGCGCGTGCGGCAGGGGCTGGCTGAGGCGGTCGACTGGCTCGACCCCGAGGGGCTGGCGGCCAGCGCGGCCCATCTGGCCGATGCCGATGCCGCGCTCGAATGGATGGCGCAAGGCGCGATGGCGCGCCAGTGGCAGCCGGGCACTGATGGCGAGAGCGGCCTGCTGACCGTGCCGCCGGGCCTGCCGCGCGCGCTTGGCCTGCGCCTGCTCGAACGGGTGCTGGAGGCGCTGGGCGCCGATTGGGCCGCTCCGCGCGGGACGGAGATGGCCCGCTGGTTCCACACCCTTGATTCGGGCGGGATCGCCACGCTGGCCGGGGTGCGCGGGCAGGGGCAGGCCCGAAGCGGTGATCAGGCCCGAAGCAGTGACCAGGCCCGCATCTGGCGCTTCCGCAAGGCCCCCGCCCACCGCACCTGACGCGCGGGTATGTGGGGGGGCGGGGCTGTTACCGCCCCGCCATGGCCTTGGCCTTGGCCAGATAGGTCCGCCCGATCCGCAGCATCGTGCCGTCGGCCAGTTCGGCGGACCAGACCCCCAGCCCATCGTGGCGCAGGCCCTGAATCCGGTCGCGCCGGACGATGGTGGAGCGGTGGAGGCGGATGAAGCGCGCCGGGTCGAGCCGGTCTTCGAGCCGCTGGATGGTGTGCAGCATCAGGTAGCTGCGCTGGCCGACATGGAGCCGCACATAGTCGCGCTCGGCATCGATGCGGTCGATGTCGGTGGCAGCCACGCGGACCAGTTCGCTGCGATGGGGCACCCAGAATTCCTCGATCCACGGCGAGGGGGCGGCAGGCATGTCGGCGGGCGACGGGGAAGGCGACGGGGCAGGCG
>Ga0075011_10000168_pt1 | contig 34185 bp, 29 predicted proteins | sample TARM_MetaG_T_14_FD_72354 | JGI IMG/M metagenome (GOLD analysis project Ga0075011, IMG submission 72354) | Freshwater microbial communities from Pennsylvania, USA, analyzing microbe dynamics in response to fracking - TARM_MetaG_T_14 | ecosystem: Environmental > Aquatic > Freshwater > River...
AAAAATTAATAGATAAAATATTTTTATCTAATTTGTAATTTTTTTAGAAATATTTAAAACTGAGGTGGAAATATATGGAAAAGTTAAAAATAAATTTTGAAAATTGCTATGGGATAAAAAAACTTGAAAAAGAATTTACATTATTTTCTGAAAAAAATGGTGTAAAAACTCCAAAACATACATTAGTAATATATGCACCAAATGGAGTTATGAAAACATCTTTTGCAAAAACTTTTAAAGATTTATCTAATGGGCAAAATTCACTTGATTTGATTTTTAAAGATAGAATAAATAAAAGAGAAATAGCAGATGAAAATAACATAGAAATTAAAACAGAAGAAGTATTTGTTATAGAACCTTACAACGAACAATTTGATTCAGATAAAAAATCTACTCTTTTGGTAAAAAAAGAATTGAAAGAAAAATATGATGAAATTCATAAAAATATTGATATTGCAAAAGATAATTTATTAAAAAATTTAAAACAATTATCAGGTTTAAGTGGAAGAAATGATAATATTCAAATTGAAATAGAAAAAGTCTTTAAAAATGATTTATTTACTGTACTTGAAAAATTTGAAGAAGTAATTAATAATTCTGAAAGTACAGAATTTTCCAATATTATTTACAATGAAGTATTTAATGATAAAGTTTTAGACTTTTTGAAAACAAAAGATTTTAGAAAGCAGATAAAGAAATATATTGAAACATATAATGAAGTTATTGAAAATTCTGATTATTTAATAAAAGAGTTCAACCATTATAATGCCTCAACTATTCATAAAACATTAAAAGATAATGGATTTTTTACTGCAAAACATAGCATTAACTTAAATAAAGGAGAAATTAAAAAAGAAGTTATTTCGGATACAGAATTAGATGATGTTATAAAGAAAGAAAAAGAAAAGGTTTTAAATAATCCTAAATTACAAAAAGAATTTGAAGCTATTGACAAAAAATTATCTAGTGCTCAATTGAGACAATTTAGAGATTATTTGTTTGATAATAAAGAAATATTGGAAAAGTTGGAGAATTTAGACGAGTTTCAAAAACAACTCTGGATTGATTATTTTATTAATCAAAAAGACTTGTTTATAGAACTTTTGAAAGTATATAAAAATGGAAAATCAAATATTCAAGAGATTGTTAAAGAAGCTGGGAAGGAAAAGACAGATTGGGAAAGAGTCGTAAATATTTTTAATGATCGATTTTCTATTCCTTTTAGATTAAGAGTTGGGAATAAAGAAGATGTATTATTAAAAGACAATGTACCTGCAATAGAATTTATTTTTAAAGATTTGAACGAAGAAAAAAACATTCAAAAATCAGAACTTTTGAGTGTTCTTAGTCAAGGAGAGCGAAGAGCATTATATTTATTGAATATAATTTTCGAAGTGGAAGCGAGAGAAAAATTAAATCAAAAAACTTTATTTATTGTAGATGATATTGCAGATTCGTTTGATTATAAGAATAAGTATGCAATCATTGAGTATTTAAAAAAAATTGGAGAAAATGATTTGTTTTATCAAATTATTTTAACTCACAATTTTGATTTTTTTAGAACGATACAAAGTAGATTGAATATTGATAAGGAAATAAGTTGTTTTATTGCAAATAAAAATCAAAATTTAATAATTTTGGAAAAGGCAGGCTATTTTAAACCTTTTGATTATTTTAAAAAGAATTTAACAAAAGATAAGATATTAATTGCTTCAATACCATTTTTAAGAAATCTTGCTGAATATTGTAACGGAACAAGTTGTCAAAATTATTTAAAATTAACATCACTGTTGCATATAAAAAATGATACTTATTCCATTAAAAAGAACGATTTGGAGGCGGTAATAAAAAACATACTACCTTCTAAAAGTAATATCAATTTAAATAATAAAGGTAAAGATGTAGTGGAATTAATTTTTGAATTGTCAAATAACATAATAAATGATACAAATGAAGGAATAAATTTAGAAAATAAAATAATTTTATCAATTGCAACTAGATTAAAAACAGAGGAGTATATGATAAATAAAATAAATGATAATAATTTTTGTGATAATATAAAAGATAACCAAACTATTAAATTGATAGAAGAATATAAAAAAAGATTTCCAATGGAGACTTCTGCAATAGAAGTATTGGATAGAGTTAATTTAATGACTCCAGAAAATATACATCTTAACTCATTTATGTATGAGCCGATTTTAGATATTTCTGATTATCACTTAAAAGAAATATACAAAGATATTAAAAGGCTGAAAGGAGAATTAGTTTAATGCAAAACACAGATATGTCCGAAAAAGGATTCCAAAAGCACATCACAAAATACCTTGTTGAAACCAACAAATACATAGAAACATTCTCAAATGATTTTGACAGAGAATTATGCCTTGATAAAATACAACTATTTGAATTTATAAAAAACAGTCAGCCAGAAAATTATGATTTTATCATAAAAAAAGGAGAAAAAGCCTTTTTAGAAAGACTTGACAGCAAAATAAAAAAAGAAGGTATCATTGAAGTATTAAGAAAAGGTTTGAAACACCTTGATAGAACAGTATATTTTTTCTATCCACAACCAAATTCAGACCATAACCCAAAAGACAAAATAAAATATGAAGCCAATATTTTTTCAGTTACACAAGAACTGGTTTACACAGATACAAATAAAAACAGAATAGACCTTGTAATATTTATAAACGGATTGCCAATAATTACAATGGAGCTAAAAAACGCATATACAAATCAAGCAGTAAAAAATGCTATAAGCCAATATAAAAAAGATAGAGATTCAAAAGATAAAATATTTAATTTTGCTCGTTGCCTTGTTCATTTTGCTATGGATACAGACCTTGTATATATGACAACAAAAATTGACGGAGCAAAAACATTTTTTCTTCCATTTAACAAGGGATTAAATGACGGCAAACCTTATCCTCCTTTTGGTGCAGGAAATCCCATAAACCCTTATGGAGAAAAAACTTCATATATTTGGGAAGAAATTTTAACTAAAAACAGCCTTGCAAATATTATAGAAAAATTTGTACAGCTTGAAAAACCTGAAAAGAAAACAGATAAACCAAAACTGATTTTTCCGAGATACCACCAATTAAAAGTTGTAAAAGAGTTATTAAATGATTCTAAAGAAAAAGGTATAGGGCAGAGATACCTTATACAACATTCAGCAGGGTCAGGAAAATCAAACTCTATAACTTGGCTTGCACATCAATTAATTGGACTTTATGATAAAAATAATATCAATTCTATTTTTGACAGCGTAGTTGTAGTTACTGATAGAACGGTACTTGACAAACAGATAAGAAAAAATATAAAAGATTTTGCACAGGTAAAAAATGTAGTGGAAGCAATAACAGGAAACACAACAGATATTAAAAAACTTGACCCCACAGAAACATCAATGAGTAAAACGGCACACATGAGACTTGCTCTTGAAAATAATAAGAAAATTATTACCTGTACAGTGCAGACTTTTCCTTTTGTACTGAAAGCAGTAAATGAAATGCAGTCAAAAAATATAGCCTTTATAATAGATGAGGCACACAGCAGTCAAAGTGGTTCTGCTTCTGCAAGTATGAATGCTCTTTTTTCAGGAACAGAAATTCCTGAATTTAAAAGAGATGAAGAAGGAAATATTGATACGGAAGATTTGGTAAATTATCTAATAGAATCAAGAAAAATGCTTAAAAATGCAAGTTATTTTGCATTTACAGCAACACCAAAAAATAAAACACTTGAAACTTTTGGAATAAAACAAGATGACGGAACATTTAAACCTTTTCATAACTACTCAATGAAACAGGCTATTGAAGAGGAATATATACTAGATGTGCTTGAAAATTATACTACATATAAATCATATTACAAAATAAAAGCAGATAGTAAAGCCTTTGAGGAAAAAGAGTATGACACAAAACAAGCTAATAAAAAATTAAAATCATTTGTAGAGGGAAATGAACTTGCAATTTATGAAAAAGCTAAAATAATGATAGACCACTTTAATAAAAATGTAAGACAACTTATAAATAATAAGGCTAAAGCTATGGTGGTATGTAAATCAATAGAATCTGCAATGAAATATAAAGACTCTTTTGACAAATATCTTGAAGAGACAGGACTACCATATAAAGCAATTGTTGCATTTTCAGGAAAAAAAGCACATTATAAAACAGGAATTGAGATGTCAGAAAATGAGATGAATAGTTTTCCTGATAATGACAATGATATACCTGAACAATTTAAAAAAGACGAATATAAATTTTTGATAGTTGCAAATAAATTTCAAACTGGATTTGACCAGCCTTTACTTCATACAATGTATGTTGATAAGGAATTGTCAGATGTACAGGCGGTACAAACATTATCAAGATTAAATAGAGCTTATAAGCCATATAAAACAGATACAATGATTTTGGATTTTTATAATGATATTGAAGATATAAAAATGGCATTTGAGCCATATTATACAACAACTGTATTAAGTGAAGAAACAGATGTAAATAAATTAAATGATTTAGAAGCAGAACTTGACAGAATACAAATTTATGATAAAGATGAGATAGAAGAATTTTTTATACTATATTATACAAATGCAGATAGAAATAAACTTGAAGTGATAATAAACAATATAGTGGAAATTTTTGACGAAATTGAAGAAAAAGAGACCAAAATAAAATTCAAGTCCAATGCAAAATCTTTTGTTAGAACTTATGCTTATTTATCAAAAGTAATAGAATACAATGTTGCTTATTGGGAAAAATTATGGCTTTTATTAAAGCATTTAATACCAAAACTTAAAATAACAGATGATGAAATAGATGAAAATATATTAAGCGAAATAGATATGGACAGTTATAGAATTAATAGAATAGGAACTGCTAAAATTTCATTGGAAGATAAAGAAGGTATAATTGCACCAATACCATTAAAAACAAGTGGTGGAATAATTGAAAAACAATTTGATACACTTTTAAATATAGTGTCAGAGTTTAATAGGAGATTTGGAAATATTAATTGGGGAAGCGATGTAGATAAAGAAGAGGCTGAAAAAATACTTATAGAACAAATTCCTGATAAAATGAAGGCAAGTATGGAAACTCTTAAATCAATTATGAATTCTGATAAAGATAACGCAAAAATTACTTCTGATGAAAAAGTACAAGATTTAATGCAAAATTTGATGTTTACACATACTGGTATTTATAAAAAGTTTCTAAGTGATAGTGATTTTAAAAATAGATATTTGGAATTTGTATTTGATATGATGTGGGGTATGGGTAATAATGGAAATTTACCAACACAGGATTTGAGATGATTTAATATTTTTTAAGAAAAAGCCTTTTTAGAAAGATTAAAACCAAATTTAAAAAAATATTTTTTTAATAATTATAATTTTTTTTATTTTATTTTGGCTTTTATCTTGCTTAATAAATAAAAATATGCTAATATTTGTGTTAAATAAATTGGGGAAAATTAATGTTTTTTAACTAAAAATGTGAGGAGAGTTTAGTTATGAAACAGTTTACTATTGAAACTTCCATATATTTTGGAGAGGGTTCTTTAGAAAAATTAAAGGACTTAGATAATAAAAAGATACTAATTATATGTGACAAGTTTATAGGGACATCAGAAATTTTGAAAAAAGTTATGACTAATTTAGAAAAATGCACAATTTCAATTTTTGATGAAATAATACCTGACCCAACTATAAAAGTAGTTGCAAAAGGTGTACAAGTCTTGCAAAAAGAAAAAGTTGATTTAATCATTGCCTTAGGTGGTGGTTCTTCAATAGACGGTGCTAAGGCTATAAGAGAATATTATAACAAAATAGAAAAAGATGTGAAAATTGATTTTTATGCTATTCCTACAACAAGTGGAACTGGTTCAGAAGTAACAGAATATTCTGTTATAACAAATGAGCAAGAAAGTGTAAAATATGCTTTGGCAGATAAAAGCCTTCTACCTTCTGTTGCAATATTAGACCCTAGCTTAGTAATGTCAGTTCCAAAGGGAATAACAGCAGATACAGGTATGGACGTCCTGACTCACGCTATTGAAGCTTATGTTTCCACAGAAGCGTCAGATTTTACAGATGCCTTAGCTGAAAAAGCCTTTGGACTAACAATAAAATATTTGGAAAAAGCTTATAGTGAAGGTAATAACAGTCACCATAGAGAAAGAATGCACAATGCATCTTGTTTAGCAGGTTTAGCATTTAATACAGCTGGTCTTGGACTTACGCATAGTTTTGCTCATGTAATAGGAGGGAAATTCCATATAGCACATGGAAAAATCAATGCTATGATTTTGCCTCATATTATAAAATATAATTCTGATATTGAAAATGTATCTTATTCAAATACAGAAAGTAAAATTTTGAAAAAATATCAAAATTTAGCTAAATTAGCAGAAGTAAATGCAATAAATCCTTTTATAGGAACTAGTAATTTAATAAACTTAATAGAAAAAATGCAAAAGAATTTGTCTATTCCAAAAACTTTAAAAGATTTAAAAATAGATGGAAGTTCTTTATTAGATGAAATAGATAGCATTTATGAAAAAATTATGAAAGATATATGCACGAAATCAAATCCAAGAATGCTAAAAAAAGAAGAACTTGGTGATTTGTTGAGAAATATTATAGGTTAAAATCAGGAGTGATAGCAATGAAGAAAGATAAATACTGTATTGGTGAAGTCGAAAAAATGTGTAGTATTGCAAAAAAAACTTTAAGATTTTACGATAAAATAGGTTTACTTTCTCCCTTTGAAATAAACGATAATGGATATAGATACTACAATAAGGAGAATCTTTATACAATCCCAGTAATAAAATATTATAAACAAAGTGGCTTTACCTTGGAAAATATAAAAAAAGTTATGAATGAATATGATTATCAATTTATTGAAGAAAGCTTTTCAGAAAAAATAAAGGATTTAGAAGAATTAGAAAATGAGTTGTTGATGAAAAAGCGTTCTCTTGAAGATTGGAATTCACTAGTAAAAGAAGCTAAAATGGTTATTGACTATAAACTTGATGATATAAAAGTGAAGTACTTAGAGCCAGATAAACTTGTTTTCCATGAGCAGACTTTTGAAGGTGATTATATTAGTTCTGTTATTAATATAGAATTTACCAATTATCTTGAGGAAATTAAAAATGCAATAACAGGACCTGTTATAATTGAATTTTCTTCTTTAGAAGACAAAATAAAGGGGAAAACACAAAAAATAAAAATGTTACAAAAAAACTTGATTAAATGTGATTCAGAGCTTTTAAGTGACTTTGGTGGTGGACTTGTAATAGCTTGTTACCACATTGGTTCACACAAAAATATATTAGATACATATAAAAGAATGTGTGAATGGGCTAAGCTACATAATTACAAATATGAAGATAAATGCTATGAGCGATATGTGATGGATTATTGGACAACAAAAGATGTAGAAAAATTTGTAACAGAAATATTTATTAAAATAAAAGGATAGACTTAATAACTTCTTTAGCTAAATAAAGGCTAAGGGAGTTTTTTTTATAATAGATTAAATTGAAAAGTATACCTTTTTAGTATGTTTTTATTTGGTACAAAACTTTCCACTTAGGTAGAAGGTTTGAAAATAGATAAAAGCATATTTTTTTGTATTTAAAAATAAAATTTGTTGTAAAAAACCGTACAAAAAGACTTATTATCGAAAATAAAATTTTAAAAAAAACCATAAAAAAGCTTGACCTTAAACTTAAGGGGAAGGTTTATACTAAATATATAACAAAATAAAGTTGAAAAATAATAAATTCCCCAATTTATTATTAACAAAAGAATATGAAGGAGGAATTATGCCAGAATCAATATTAGAACAGGTAGAAGGTGGTAATTTTTTAGCACAAGAGGAAAAAATCACAAGACTAAAAGAGCAAAGTAAAAAAGCATTTTTTAAAAAAGGAGTTGCTATTGCTTTGTTTTCAGGCTTTACTTATGGTATTTATACAGCTTTTATAACTTTAGGAATGTCGCTTGGAGTTTGGGCAGACTGGTATGGAGATAATACAGCTGGAATTAGTGCTTTTTTCATTGTTTATTTACTAGCAGCTTTGGGAAATGCAATTAATGATACTTGCAGTGCAGGTTGGGCTCTAGCAAATGCTGGAAAACAAGGAAAACTAGGTGAAGTTTTTAAAACTATTAATTCAAAACCTGGAAGAATGATAATGTTAGCAGCAGTTTTAGGAGGACCTGTAGCAGGTACAGCTTATGTAGTAGCTTTACAAATGGCTGGTTCTATAATAGTTCCTATATCTGCACTTTGCCCTGCAGTTGCAGCTATTCTGGGGAAATTACTTTATAAACAAGCAATAAGTAGAAGAGCAGCCTTTGGAATTTTAATTTGTGTATTAGCAAGTTTCTTGATTGGAAGTACTGGTTTTACTGGAGCAGAAGTATCAGTTGCATTATTAATAGGTATTGGAGTTGCTTTAATAGCAGCAGTAGGTTGGGGATTTGAAGGATGTATAGCAGGTTATGCATCAGCAATGGTTGAACCTAAGATTGGAATATGTATTAGACAATTAACTTCAGGTTTGGCAAATCTATTTATAGTTGTACCACTAATTGGATTTTTAGGTAAAGATTTGTCAAGAGCACTTTCATTAACAATACAAGCTTTTTCAAGTAGCCCGGCTATGATATGGTTTGCTATAAGCGGTTTAGCAGCTTTTGTATCTTTTTCAGCTTGGTATGCAGGAAATAGTATGTGTGGAGCAGGTTTAGGTACAGCTTGTAATGGAACTTATTCTTTCTTTGCACCTTTACTTTGTTGGATAGTATTAGGTGTAATATATGGAATGGAAGGTTGGAATTTACCAGCAATAGCTTGGGTAGGAGCAGTTATGATGACTTTTGGAATTTTAGTAATGACTGTTAATCCTTTGGATTTTTTCAAAAAAAAGGAGGTTTAAAATATGAAACCATTTAACTATGCACTTTTAAAATATTTTACAAAACATGGGAAATCGTCTGTTTACGAAATTATGGATGAGTTAAAAGCAGATTATGGAAAATTTAAGTTTTTCAATAAAAAAGCTATAGAAGGTGCCTTATTAACAGCAGAAGCTAATGGTTTAATTGAAGAAGTTGCTGCTAGCTTAGATAAAGATGAAAACTTAGTGTTATATTATGAAGCAAATGAAGAAAGTAGAAAAATTATAAATAGTTTTATAGAAGATTAATTATCAATTGTGGAGGCTAATATGAAATATTATGGAAATGAAGCATTAGGACTGGTAGAAACACTTGGATTAGTTCCAGCATTAGAAGCAGCAGACAAAATGTTAAAGGCATCTAATGTAGAGTTAGTATCATATGAAAATGTAGGTTCAACTCTTGTAACAATAATGGTAAAAGGTGATATTGCAGCAGTTAAGGCAGCGGTAGAAGCTGGTGCAGAAGCAGCGGCAGCAGTTGGAAAATTAACAGCAAAAAATGTAATGGCAAGACCTATTAGTGAGATAGGGAAAATAGTATCAGTACATGATATAGATCAATAATCAAAAGGAGTTGTCTTGGTATGTTAAGAAAAGAAGCAGTAGGAATGATAGAAACATTTGGACTTGTTTTTGCACTAGAAGCAGCAGATGCAATGTGTAAGGCAGCAGATGTAGAATTAATAGGATATGAAAATGTAGCGTCTGGATATATAACTGTAATAGTTACTGGTGATGTTGGAGCTTGTAGAGCAGCAGTAGATGCAGGAATAAGTGCTGTAAACCGTATGGAAGATGGAAACATTTATAGTTCAATAGTAATAGCTAGACCACACGGAGATTTACAAAAAATAATTGATAAATATGCAATCCCAAATTTATAAACTATATTCAATAGCTAGTTGCAAAAGATAACCACAGAGTCACAGAGAAATTAAGAGTTTTCACAGAGATACAAATAAAAAAATCTTTAAAACTAATAAAAACTCTGTGTTAACTCTATGTACTCTGAGACTCCGTGGTAAAATTTCATCTGAAATATTGGGGGATACTCTAAAATCATATGTATAATTTATCAATGAAATAAAAGTTTAGGAGTTATGCAACGAGCTAAAACTATATTCAACATAAGGAGCGTAGTCAAAAATGGAAATTAAAGATTTTTTAGAAAAATTTACTAAGGCTACTGAAAAAATGTCTTCTGAAGAGAGAGAAGCTCTACTAAAGATGTTTCAAAGTGTAAGCCAAGAAATAAAAAAAGATGACAATAGTGCAAAAAACTATAACTTAGATACTCATTGTACAGAAATTCCAGATAAAATAACAGATAGATTAGCAAAATTAAAGGAAAATTACTTAAAACAAGTTCCTTCAATTACTATACATAGAGCAAAAATTATTACTAAAATTGCAAAGGAAAATCCAGGTCTTCCAAAAGCTATTTTAAGAGGAAAAAGTTTTAAAGAGTGTTGTAAAACAGCTCCTTTAGTAATTCAAGACAATGAAATTATAGTAGGTTCTCCTACAGGAGCTCCTAGAGCTGGTGCTTTCTCTCCAGATATAGCTTGGAGATGGTTTGAAACAGAATTAGAAACAATTTCAAAAAGACCACAAGACCCATTTTATATATCAGAAGAGGATAAAAGAACTTTAAAAGAGGAAATCTTCCCTTACTGGGCAGGACAATCTGTAGATGAGCACTGTGAGCAACAATTCCGTGAAGCAGGTTTATGGAAAATGTCAGGAGAATCGTTTGTTTCAGATTGTTCATATCATGCTGTAAATGGTGGTGGAGATTCAAACCCTGGTTATGATGTTATTCTAATGAATAAAGGAATGTTAGACATAGTAAGAGAGGCTAAAGAAAAATTAGAAGAACTTGACTATGCTAATCCAGATGATATAGAAAAAATATATTTTTATAAGTCATTAATAGATACAGCAGAAGGTATAATGATATATGCTAAGCGTTTATCTGATTATGCTAAAGAATTAGCATATAAAGAAGAAAACCCTAAGAGAAAAGCAGAACTTTTAAAAATTTCAGAAGTTAATGCAAGAGTTCCAGCACATAAACCTAGTACATTCTGGGAAGCTGTGCAATCAGTTTGGACTATTGAATCATTACTAGTGGTAGAAGAAAATCAAACTGGAATGTCAATAGGACGTGTTGACCAATATATGTATCCATTCTTTAAGGCAGATATTGAAAATGGCAGAATGTCAAAATATGAAGCCTTTGAAATAGCAGGTTCAATGCTAATTAAAATGTCAGAAATGATGTGGATAACAAGTGAAGGAGCTTCTAAATTCTTTGCAGGATACCAACCATTTATTAATATGTGTATAGGTGGAGTAACAAGAGCAGGGAAAGACGCAACTAATGATTTAACATATTTATTAATGGATGCTGTTAGACTTGTAAAAGTTTATCAACCAACATTAGCTTGTCGTATTCATACTCATTCTCCATATGAGTACTTAAAGAAAATAGTACAAGTTATAAAATCTGGTTTAGGATTCCCAGCTTGTCACTTTGATGATGTACATATAAAAATGATGCTAGCTAAGGGAGTTTCTATTGAAGATGCTAGAGATTATTGTTTAATGGGTTGTGTTGAACCACAAAAAGCAGGAAGACTTTATCAATGGACTTCTACCGCTTATACACAATGGCCTATTTGTATAGAGCTAGTTTTAAATAATGGAGTGCCTTTATGGTTTGGAGACCAAGTTTGCCCAGACTTAGGAGAGGTAGAAAGATACAAAACTTATGAAGAGTTTGAAGAAGCAGTAAAAGAACAAATTAAATATATTACAAAATTATCAAGTATAGCAACAGTTATAACTCAAAAAGTTCATAAGGACTTAGCTCCAAAACCTCTTATGTCAATAATGTATGAAGGGTGTATGGAGAAAGGTAGAGGGGTAGAAGCTGGTGGAGCAATGTATAACTTTGGACCTGGAGTTGTATGGAGTGGACTTGCTACTTATGTAGATTCAATGGCAGCTATTAAAAAATTAGTATTTGAAGATAAAAAATATACTCTTAGACAAATGAAAGATGCTTTAAAAGCAGATTTTGTTGGATATGAAACTCTAAGAAAAGACTGCTTGGAAGTTTCAAAATTTGGAAATGATGATGATTATGTAGATTATATAGCTAATGACTTAGTTAATTTTACAGAAACAGAGCACCGTAAATATAAGACTCTTTACTCTGTATTAAGTCATGGAACTTTATCTATATCAAATAATACACCTTTTGGACAACTTACTGGTGCATCTGCAAATGGGCGTAAAGCATGGGCTCCTCTTTCAGATGGAATAAGTCCAAGTCAAGGAGCTGATACAAAAGGGCCTACAGCTATTATTAAATCTATATCAAAAATGGCTTGTGACAATATGAATATAGGAATGGTTCATAATTTCAAGCTTGTTTCAGGTCTTCTTGAGACTCAAGAAGGTGAAAATGGAATTATAACATTACTTCGTAGTGCTTGTTCTTTGCAACTAGGTGAAATGCAATTTAACTATCTAGACAATGAAACTCTAATAGCAGCTCAGAAAAATCCAGAAGCTTATAGAGATTTAATAGTGCGTGTAGCTGGATACAGTGCTTATTTTGTTGAACTATGCAAAGATGTTCAAGATGAAATAATAAGTAGAACAGTATTAACACATTTTTAAAATTGGAGAAGTTAATGGAAAATAAACCTTTAGAGAAAAAAGCAAAAATTTTTAATATACAAAAGTACAATGTCTATGATGGACCAGGGGTGAGAACCTTGATATTTTTTCAAGGTTGCCCCCTAAGATGTAAATGGTGTTCTAATCCAGAAGGACTTGAAAAAAAATATAAAATTATGTATAAAAGCAATAATTGTATAAATTGTGGTGCCTGTGTAGAAGTTTGCCCAATGGGAATTCATAGTATGAGTTTAGGAACTCATACTGTGGACAGAACAAAAAATTGTATTGGCTGTAAAAAATGTGAAACTATATGTCTTCAAGATGCATTAAAAATAGTTGGAAAAGAATATACAATTGCAGAACTTGTAAAAATTGTAGAAGAAGACCGTATGTTTTATGAAATGTCAGGTGGTGGAGTAACTCTTGGTGGAGGGGAAGTTCTTGCACAAGCAGAGGCTTCAACTAATCTTTTAAAAGCTTGTAAAAATATAGGTATAAATACTGCAATAGAAACTTGTGGCTATACAAGCTTGGAAGTTATAAAAAATGTTGCTAAGTATACAGACTTATTTTTATTTGACCTAAAGCAAATTGATTCAGAAAAGCATCTTTACTGGACAGGAGTTAGAAACGATATAATTTTGGAAAATTTGAAATTTCTTTTGGAAAATGGATTTAATGTTTCAATTAGAGTTCCTTTAATAAAAGGAGTAAATACAGAAACTAGTGATATAGAAAATCTTATTAAATTTCTATTACCTTATAAACCTTATAAAAATTTAAAGGGAATTGACTTGTTGCCATATCATAAAATGGGAGTAAATAAATACACTCAATTAGGAATGAATTATGAAATACAAGGAGAAATTCGTTTGAGTGATTATGAACTTGAAGAAATAGAAGACTTAATAAAAAAATATGAGCTAGATGCTAAAGTTATTCGTCATTAGTAGATTCCCTTATGCTTGAAAATTATAAAGCATAAACAACTATAGAAGGTGAAAAAAATGCTTAAATTTATAACAGAGGACTATTTAAGAGCTTTATATAAAAAAGAAGCTTTTGAATTCTTCCAAGTGTGTGAGGACCAAAGGTTAACTCCAGGTGGGAGACAGTATTTACTAGATAAAAAAATAGAAATTAGATTGTTTGATAAAAACAAAAATATCAAAATGAATACAACTTTATCAGATAATAATATTTATAAGTTAAAAAGTTTAGATATGGAATTTCTCTCTATTGCAAATGAACTTTTAGGTAAAAGCACAGAATTTACTCATGAACTTTTAGAAATAAAAAAGATTTTTAAAAATATAATTGATAATTTAGAGAAAAAAGCTGAATTAATTAAAAGTGAAGAAAAAATGGAAGACCTAGAATGCTCCTCTATAGACGAGAATCATCTTTATCATAAAAATGGTAAATACATATTTTTATTAAAAAAATTAAGTTTAGAATTATGTTTTTACAAAGATTTATTTTTAAAAGATATAAGAATTAATAGAAACTTTAGTTTAGTAATAAGTAAATTAGAAAAACTTATACATCATATGATGGAGGAGTTATGAATATAGAAAAAAATGTTGACTTTGAATACTGTGATGAGCTTGTTGCAGAATTTGAAAGAGTTATAAAAAATCCTAAAAAAACAAATTCATCTGTTTATTATACTGGGGTAGATTTGGGAACTGCTTGTGTAGTATTGGCAGTATTAGACGAAAACTATCAACCTGTTGCAGGGGCTTATAGATATGCTGATGTAGTAAAAGACGGAATGGTTGTTGATTATATAGGAGCAATAAGTATAGTTAGAGAGTTAAAGCAAGAGTTAGAAGAAAAATTAGGAACAGAATTAATTTATGCAGCAGCAGCAATACCACCTGGAACAGATATACTAGATGGTGGAGTAATAAAAAATGTTGTTCAAGGTGCAGGCTTTGAACTAACAAATTTACTTGATGAACCTACTGCTGCTAACCAAGTATTGAAAATAAAAAATGGTGCAGTAGTAGATATTGGTGGTGGAACTACTGGTACATCTGTTCTTAAAGATGGGAATGTTATATATGTAGATGATGAAGCAACTGGAGGAACTCATTTTTCCTTGGTAATTTCAGGAACTTATAAAAAAGTCTTTAAGGAGGCTGATGAGTTTAAAAGAGATGAAAAAAATCATAAGGAACTTCTACCTATATTGAAGCCTGTAATAGAAAAAGTAGCCTCTATAATAAATAGACATATAAAAGACTATGAAGTGGAAAACGTTATCTTAGTTGGTGGAACTTCATGTTTGACAGGCATAGAAAATATAATACAAAAAAATGTAAATGTAAATGTAAATGTCTATAAACCTAAAAATCCAATGTTTGTAACCCCTTTGGGAATTGCTCTTAGTTGTACAAATATAATATTAGATTAAGTGTATAAGGAGAAAATATGATTATAGCGAAAATAATTGATAGTATTTGGGCAACTAGAAAGGCAGACAAACTAAATGGTTTGAAATTTATGCTTGTTGAAGAAATAAGTGGAGATTCAAGTGTAGGTAGGAGACTTGTAGCTGTGGATATTATAGGAGCTGGAATAGGCGACAGGGTAATAATAAGTTGTGGATTTTCAGCTAGAGAAATGATAGGTAACGGTGCTCCCATAGATGCTGTTATTGTAGGAATAATTGATGAAGATTGTCAATTTAGATAGTTTTGAAAGGAGTAAAACTTGAAAAAACTAATAAGTGCTAAGGACTTGGAAGAAATTGTAGCAAAGGGTTTGAAAGAATTAGTAATAGATAAAAATACTATCTTAACACCTTTAGCGAAAGATATAATCAAAAATCATGGTCTTGAAGTCATAGTAAAAGAAGAAGAAAACAAACAAGAGTTATTTAACAATATAGATATGAGCAAATTAATGGAGTTTTTTAAACTTGCATCACAAGATGAACACTTACAAAAAGCTATTCTAAAAATGCTTTTAAATGAAAAAAAATTTGAGCAAGAAATAGATTCTTCAGGATTTGTAATAACAAAGGGAGAGAGTATTAAATATGATAAGCTTTTTAATACTTCAAATATCTTCTACCAAGATATTATAAATAATCAAGAAGAGGTAATAGCATTCTTGAAAATAGAAAATGATGAATTTGTAAAAACCATAAAATCAAAGGGAAATCTTTATATAATAGATGGCGACATTGAATTAATATTTGATGATAAAAGATATTATGGAAAAAAAGGTGATTTAATAAATATTCCTGAAAATATTGAAATAAAAATATTTTCTAAAAATACAGCAAAATTATTATGTTTTTCAAAGGATTTAAATTGGAGATAGCCCCTTTCTAACTTAGAAATAAGGAATTCTAATTACAAAGAAGGAGGAGAGAATAAAATGCAAGCTTTAGGAATGATTGAAACAAAAGGTTTAGTAGGAGCAATAGAAGCAGCAGATGCAATGGTAAAAGCTGCCAATGTAAATCTTATTGGTAAAGAAAAAGTAGGAAGTGGATTAATCACAGTAATGATTACAGGAGATGTTGGAGCTGTAAAAGCTTCTGTAGATGCTGGAGCTGCTGCTGCACAAAGAGTTGGTCAATTAATTGGAGTTCATGTTATTGCAAGACCTCATGAAGATATGGAAGGTATTTTTAATAAAACTAAAAAAGATGTTACAGAAATATCTGTTGAAGAAAAAATTGAAAATATCCAAGAAACAGTAGAGCTTACAGAACAAGAAACAGAACAAGTTATAGAAAAGAATATTGAAATAAAAACAGAAGAAATTGTAGAAGATATACCTTTAGAAAATGAAAAAAATGAAAATATAATTGAAACAGATGAAACAGATAAAAAAAAAGTACTAAATAGAGATGAATTAGAGGCTATTTTTCATAAAGATGGGATAAATGCTATTGAAAAAGAAATGAAAACAGCAAATCTTAGTCAATTAAAAAAAATAATAAAAGAATATAGTGAAATCTCTCTTAATAAAAAAGAACTTTCTAAAATCAATAAAGATACAATTATTGATAAAATTACAAAATATTATAGCGAGAAAAATAGCTAGGAGGCATAGAAGAATATGTTTGATAAAGATTTAAGTTCTATTCAACATGCTAGAGATTTGGCAAGAAAAGCTAAGTATGCTGCTAATCAAATTTCTGAGTATAGTGAAGAGCAAATAGATAAAATAATAAAAAATATGGTAAGAGTAGCCAATGAAAATAAAGCTTGTTTAGCTGAAATGGCAGTACAAGAGACAGGATTTGGAAAGGTAGAAGATAAGACATATAAAAATCATCTAGCTTCTACCATTTTATATGATTCAATTAAAGACATGAAAACAGTAGGAATAATTGAAGAGGATACAGATAAAAAAATGATGTGTATAGCAGAGCCTATGGGATTAATCTTAGGAATAGTACCTTCTACTAATCCAACTTCAACAGCTATATTTAAGTCTATAATTGCTTTAAAATCAAGAAATGCAATAGTGTTTACACCACATCCTTCAGCACAAAATTGTACTAGAGAGGCTGTAAGACTAATGTGTGAAGCTGCGGTAGAAGCTGGAGCACCTGAAAATATTGTGACTTGCCTAGAAATGTGTACAATAGAAGCTACTAATGAACTTATGAAAGCACCAGAAGTTTCTTTAATAATAGCAACTGGTGGTCCTGGAATGGTTAAAGCTTCTTATAGTTCTGGAAAACCAGCATTAGGAGTAGGAGCAGGAAACTCACCAGCTTATATAGAGAGAACAGCAAATATAGAAAAAGCAGTAAAAAATATAATAGCAAGTAAGACTTTTGATAATGGTACAATCTGTGCATCAGAACAATCTATTATTTGTGAGGAATATAATGAGGTAGAAGTAGTTAGAGAGCTTGAAAAACAAGGTGGATACTTTATGACAGAGGAAGAAACTGCTAGAGTATGCAAACTTATATTTAAGCAAGGGCATGTTATGAATGCAAAATTTGTTGGTAGAAGTGCAGATGTAATTGCTAATGGGGCAGGTTTCCATATTCCTCAAGGAACAAAAGTTTTAATAGGAAGACAAAAAGGTGTTGGAGCATGTAGCCCACTTTCATATGAAAAATTAACAACAGTTTTAGGATTTTATGTAGTAAAAGATTGGGAAGAAGCTTGCCATTTGAGTATTGATTTATTACAAAATGGTATAGGTCATACAATGAGTATACATACAGAAGATTTGAATATTGTTAAAATGTTTGCTAAAAAGCCAGCTTCAAGAATTTTGGTAAATACAGGTGGTTCACAAGGTGGAACAGGAGCTAGTACAGGTCTTTTCCCTTCATTTACACTAGGTTGTGGAACTTGGGGAGGAAGTTCAATCTCTGAAAACGTAAGCCCAATGCACTTGTTAAATATAAAAAGAGTAGCTTATGGTTTAATAGATTGTGAAGAGCTAAAAATAGAACCTGAAAAAACTTATAAGGGAATAACAGTTTATGGTTCAGATGTGAAGGCTGAAAAAACAGTAGATAAATCATCCCTTGAAAAAGAACTTACAGAGAATCCAGAATTATTTAAACTGATGGAAGAAATATTATCGACAATGAAGAGGTAAGGAAATGTATAAATTAGAACAATTGTTGGAAGAAATTTTGCAAATAGTAGAAGAAAAAAACCTTACTATTCCTGTGGGTATTTCCAATAGACATATTCACTTAAAGCAAGAAGATATTGAAGTATTATTTGGTAAGGGTTATGAGTTAAATAAACTTAAAGACTTATCACAAAAAGGACAATATGCTTCTAAGGAAACGCTTACTATATGTGGACCTAAAAGTATTATTGAAAAAGTAAGAGTATTAGGACCTGCTAGAAAAGAGACACAGGTAGAAGTTACTGCAGGTGACGCAATGAAATTAGGAGTAAAGGCTCAAATAAGAATGTCTGGAGATATAAATGGTACATCTGGTATAACCTTAGTTGGACCAAAGGGAACAGTTATTTTAAATCAAGGACTTATTGTTTCTCAAAGACATATACATATGAATGAAGAAGATGCAAAACGATTTGATGTAAAAAATGGTGAAATGGTAAGTATTATAGTAGAAGGTGCTAGAGGTGGAAAATATGACAATACTTGTGTAAGAGTAGATAGTTCTTTCACTTTAGAATGTCATTTAGATACAGAAGAGGCAAATTCTATGGGATTAAATCCCAATTCAAAAGTAAGCATATCAAAAAACTAATATAAATAAAAAACATAGGAGGAATTAATTATGAAATATGATGCATTAGGAATGATAGAAACTAAAGGTTTAATAGGTTCAATTGAGGCAGCAGATGCTATGGTAAAGGCAGCAAATGTATATTTAATAGGTAAAGAATATGTAGGTGGAGGATTAGTTACTGTTATGGTAAGAGGAGATGTTGGAGCAGTTAAGGCAGCTACAGACGCTGGAGCAGCAGCAGCTCAACGTGTAGGAGAATTAGTATCTGTACATGTTATCCCTAGACCACATTCAGAGGTAGAAGTTATATTACCAGCTTCTTCTATAAAAGAAGTTAAATAATAGGTAATTCATTATTTTTTAACATTTTAATACGTTGCAATGTTTTGTGATGTTTAAATTTTTGTAAAATATTTTGAATTGTAGACAGGGTTGATTCTATATCGTCCCTGTTTTTGTTTAATATAATTTAGGGGAAACTTGATTCCTTTTCTACAAATAAATATCTGGGTTTGCCAACGGCAAAACCCCTACATCTTTTTGTACGGGTTTCCCGCTGGGAAACCCTTCTAAAATCTGAATTATAAAAAAAGCCTCTTCTACTGTTTTACATTTTGTAAAAAGCACAATATTATTTGTATATTGAATTTAAAAATAGAGTTTTCTAAATATTTTTATCACTCCTTATTCAACTCACTATAATCTGCCCTAAAATATACTGTTACGTCTGTTATTTTTAGGTTATATTCTTTCAGAATCTTTATAATAAAGTTTCTTATACTATTTCCACTTAAATTTGTTTCAATCCAAATATCTGAATTATTCATTTTAAGTCTTGATTTTTCTCTAAGTTCATCAGGATTTTTAGAAAAATATTTTCTTCTTTTTCCTTGCATATTCGGTTTTAAAATCATACTTTCAAATTTAGATTTATCTTTATCATACAATTCTTCACAAAAAATAAGGAGCATATCTTTCCAAGTTTTTACATTATAAGCTCTATTCAGAAGTTTAAAAGAAAAAGGTCTTTTATGGGTAAAATCTTCGTATAGGTTATGTTCTATTAGATTATCAACTTGATATTCTTCATAGTTAGGTAAAACTTTAGCTGTATATTCTTTTTCTTCCACAACCTCTATGGAATCTCCTGTTTCAAGGTTTTCTACCAAAGAATCTATCTTATCTTGAATAGCTTTTATCTCTTTTGCATATTCTGTAAATTCAGGGATTTTCTCATATTCTCCCTTTTCTGCTAGTTTTGAAAATTCTTTATTTACAGAGGTTCTTAAATCTTCAATAGTATCTGCCAAAAGTTCAAGGCTTTCTGAAATATCATTGGCATTTTGAGGATATTTTTCTTTTATAAAATTAAGTAGTTTGTCCATTTTTTAGTCTCCTAATTATAGTTTTATATCTACACTAATTTTTATCTTCAAGATTTAATTTATTTTGCTCTTTCTCTATTTGTTTAATAGATTTTTCTGGATTAGGTAAATTTTCTGGCATAGTTCCACCTAATTCTTCTATGGTTTGTCTTACTTTTTTACCAACTTCAAAGTGTGTTTTATTAGCATTTACTTTACCTTGAATTTGTTCTCTTTTAAGTTTTTCTTCTGTTTGTGTAGCTCTAAATAGATTCGCCGCAAGTTCTGTACTTCCCATATGGTCTAGGATTTTTTCACTAGGTTTTAATCCCTTTTCTTTATGAATATCACTTACTTTCATTCCACCATAAAGTCCCATATATCCGTAATTTTGAAAAACTGCATATTCTTGGTGAGTTTCTACTCCTGCATCTTTTGCCGCTTCTGCAAGATTTTTATTATGTTCTCTAAGTTCGTTTCTGATAGCTAATCTTTTTTTATCTTCTGTTAATTCTGTAAATTGTTCTGCTAATTCTTGTTTTCTTGTTTGAACTGCAAAATATGTTTGACCTAAAGCTATTGTTTCTTTTTTAGGGTCTCCATTTTGTACTATAAGATAACAAGCATAACGAGAAAGAATTATATCTTTTATTTCTCTTTCTGCTCCAGAACCGATTCTAACCATTTTGTCGACTTCAACGAAATGGTCTAAAACATTGTTTTTGCTATTTTCACAAGAGTCTTTAGCTTTATTTATAACTTTATTAAAATTACGCCAATCACTATATTCAAGAACTTCTTGTAATTCTCTAGCGTACCAAAATTCCATATCAAATTCATTATAATGTTTTATATCTTCAAAAAGTTTTGTATTCTCTAAAATTTCTGTCATAACTCCCCCTTTTTAATTTTATCTATAGATATAATATTTTTTATTATTTATTTTTTTTGTAGGGGTCAATTCCAATATTGACCCTGTTTTGGTTTAACATGAACAATTTTTTTGAGGATAAAAATAGATTTTACCCCTGCAACATAAATTTTAATGTTTACTTTATTCATTTATTTTATTACTTTCCAACTCCTCCCATTTTAAGGGGGAGGTTGGGTGGGGGATTGTTTTACTTCCCAAAATTCCGTACAACTTCTTTTTCTTCCTCTGTAAGCTCATATAAATCATAAATTTATTCATCTTCTGTATCTATTCTAAATTCAATATCAAAATTAATTAAAAAGTCTACTTCTTCCTCTGTCAAATTATAAACATTCTTTAATAACATATCTATTCTATCAATTATATATTTTGAATATCTTGGATAATACTCTTTATACTGTTTTACATTTGCATAGCTAACATTTTTAACTTTTGAATTATTTTCAATATCTTTTATATATAAGTTATATTCTTCAGAAATTTTTTCTATTTCCATTTCAGAAAAATTATCTAAATCAAAAGGAAAACTTACTAATTCCGACTGTTTAAAATCTCTACAATTAGAATATATATGATAGTACCAAAAAAATAAATTACTTGATAATATTCCACCTAATAAATCCCTTATACCTATTGGAATATTTATACTACTTTCTTTAGATGAACCTGTTGAGAAATTAGTAATTAACTTATAGTATCTTCCCCCTGAAGTTCTATAGTATATTTTTCCTTCATTACTTTTATCTATATAATTTTCTATTGTTTTAGATATATTGGTTAATTTTTTTAGAATATTTTTTTCAATTTCTGTTCCTATCTTTGGAATTCTACCAAATTTTATAAATTCAATAGAATTTACAAATTTTAAATCTTTTAATATTTCTAAAATACTTTTAGAAACATATCTCTTATTTACTTTTGTTGTATATAGATTAATCTTTTCTATATTTACAGATTTTTTTGCAAAGAAAATACTTACAGGTTGCTCTGCATTATCAAATATTTTTTTTGGTCTATCAAAAAAAGAAGAAATATAAATATTTTCTGAATTTTTAAATAAAAAATTATGTAATGCAGACATTGAATCACTTGATGTTATTGACATTGGCACAATATAAGAAATATATCCATTATTTTCTAAAAATCTATAGCTTTTCTCAATGAATAAAGAAAAGGTATCAAGAGAACCTCTTAAACCATTTTTAGTTTGTGCTGTTATATAATCATTTTTAAATAATTCTTTATGCTCTTTAGAATAACTAGCTCCATAAGGTGGATTTCCTATAACAATATCAAATTTATCTTTCTCCTCAAACATAAACTCAAAATCAAAAAATTCTGAAACTTCATTTTGTTTATAAGGATTCCAACTAGTAATTTTTTCTACTTCTACCTCATCCCATTTGTATCTCAAAAGCTCTTGTTTTATCTCTTCTCTTTTGGCTTCATCTTTTTTTCTCCAGTTATTTTTTATTGTTGAAGTTCTAGCCAAAAAGTGATTATGTCTTATTTCGTGAAGTTGTTTTTTTAACTTTTCATAATTTGAAACTTTCAAAGATGCCCAATGATTATGAGAGATATTTAAACCTACTAATGAATTTACCGATAAAAATTTTGTTTCTAAATTCGGTAAAGTTAGTATTCCGTTATTTTCCTTTGTTTCGTCCATATTCTGCTCTATTACAAGAGATATAAAAAATCTAAGCTTTGTTATTTGAGTTGCCATTGGTTGAATATCTAAACCATAAATAGAATTTTCTATCAAAAATAGTTTTCTTGAATAGTTTGCTGTATATTTATCCATATCAAAAATTTGCTTAATCTCTTTAAGCATCTCTTCTGCATTATCTTTTGTTTGAGCTCCATTTATTCTTAAAGTTTTCCAATATAAATTCTCTGGGTCAAGTACTTCTAAAAGTTTAACCAAACGATTTAAAATCCCCATAGGGAAAGCTCCTGAACCACAAGCAGGGTCAAGTATCTTGATTTTGTCCAAAGCCTCTACAAGCTTTTTTGTTTCTTCTGAATTAAATTCATTAACAGGATTATCTATTCTAAATAAGCTATCTAGTTTCTCATCTGTAACAAAGGATAAGTTAGTCTTTAAATATTCTTTTACAGAGCTATCAACCATATAATTTACAATTTCTCTCGGAGTATAAAAACTTCCTGTTTGTTTTCTTGCTGTGGTAGAAGTTTCTTCATTATAACTTGCCAAAAGATTTTCAAATATCTCACCTAATAGTTCTGGGTCAAGAGCAACATCTTCTTCAAGAGGAGTATTTTCCTCTACAGTAAATTTATAATCATTAAGAATTTCAAAAAGTCCTCTAACTTTATAAGGCTTTTTAGAAGTGAAATAAACTTTGTTTAAATCATAATCCTTTTCTTCTCCAAAAAGAAGTTCATCTGGAAATATTAATTTATCTTCATTCTTAGGATTATCTGAATACATATCAACTCTTATTTCATCTTTTCTCCTATTGGTTGTATGGTCAAGACACTCAAAAAGTCCACCATTTAAAAAGGGAATATCATTAAAAAGATTAACTATTAAGTTTTCAGCTTCATTTTGTAAAAACCTTTTATATCTATAGTAAGTATGGATTCCGTACTCTTTACTTTTATTTCCAGTATGATTAATAAAAGTTCTATTTCCTTCTTTATCCTTATTCATTTCAGTATTTAACGTACCAAAAAATAAGTTTTGAAGAATAGCTTTATAATATGTGCTTCCTGTTTTATCTGCACCTTCTTTTATTATATTTTTATAGATATAGTCTTTGTCAAATATGTTTTCTTGAACTAGATTCTTTTCTTTCAAGAACCAAACAAATATCATTCTAGTTATAAATCTTATTGTATTTTCAGAATTACTTTTTTCTTGAGAAATTTGTTTCCCATCTTTATCTATTAAATCTGTAGGAAATTTAACAACTTCATTTGCCCAAAAATACCAATTGGAAATCTCTTTATAAAACTTCTTATTAAGCTCCTTTGTATTAAGGACTTTCTTTAAAGAATTATGAAAAAATTGAAAATTCTGCTTATTTCCAAGATTTTTAAAATCTAATTTAGATAAAATATCTAAGTGTGCTCTATGCGTTTTCTTTATACCAATATCTTTAATTAAAGTTGTTTTTTCCAAAACATCTTTATCTTCATCTTTTTTATTTATTCTTCTATCTGTAACTGATAAAGTAATCTTATTATCATAAGTAAAAAGTATAAAGGCTGGAGAATTTAAAAGCTTATTGATTCCTTTTGATATATTTACCAATTTTGTTTTAGAATAACTATCTCTATCTAGCTTAATTGCCAAGAATAAATAAGCTTCTATTATGGAATCTCCAATTTTACCAACATAAAAATTATCTATTTTACTAGCCATTTCATCTTCAGATAAATTAAAAAGTATTTCTATACTTGAAATACCATAGTTTTTTAGTTTATTCTCTCCATTATAGCCTACCATTTCCAAAAATTCATCTAAAGTATAATTTGCTTCCTCCTGCATTGTATCCATTGGATAATTTAACTTTTCAAAAAATCTCATACTTGAATCAAATAGTTTATCTGGATTGAATTTTTTGATATTATCATCTATTAACTGCCTTATATCCATTATTTTTCTCCTTCTTTATTTATTAAGAATTATATTTTTTTTTATTTTAACAATAACATATAAATAAATTGGGAAACAACTGTTTCCCTTTTAAAAATTCTAATTAAAAAATTCCGTCCAATATTCATAGAATTTTTCAATATAAAAGCTATAACCACATATAAAACCTAAATCTAAAATAGTATCCTTGGAATTTCCTTCCATAACCATTTTCATTATTTGCTTATTAATAGATTGCAAATAGTCTACTACTTCCCTATGATTAAAAAACATTTTATAAGTTTCTTCTCCTATACTGCTATTATTTTTTACCAAATATGTACAACTAAGTGGCTCAAAATCAAGATGTTCTTCAATATTATCAAAAGTCGGTTCAATTATTCTATCTGTAGTTTTATCTAAAATTTCCTTTTTATTATATGTTATAACTCCATCTATTTCATTAACAAGAATACTTTCTCCTAAACTCTGTTTAATAGAATCTAAAGATTTTGGATAATAAGTTTTCTTTAAACTTTGATTACAATGTTTACAAGAACATAAATAATTTTCAAAACTATAAGCTAAATATGGAAACTGTTCTTTTGGTAAATAATGCTCAACATCAAAATCACTTTCTCCAACTTTTCTACCACAAAAAGCACATTCTCCATTTGTTGTATTAAAAAGAACTTTTTTAATATCCTCCTGATATGTCGGTAAATTCCAACGACTTCTTATTTTTCCATTACTATCTCTTAAATCTTTATAAAATTCAATTTTCTTTTCATTTTTGAAAAATGATTCTGGTTCATCTAATCTAATTAACTGTTTCATTGCCCACCCCTATACAACAAGTAATTTAAGATTTTCAATAGCTTTTCTTCTAGGGTCATTTTCTGCCATAATCCCATTTAGCTTATTATAAATATCTTCTATTTCCAATTTTAGATTAGAATTTTTATCTTTTGAATATTCCTTTACTAACTTTGAATAATTTGCCATAAGCTTTAAAATTTCTTCTTGTTCTTTTTCAAAATCATTATTATATTCTATATGGAAGGCATCAGAATAAATATCTGCCAAGTACCATGCTTTTGGATTTCCTAGTTCTCTAGCTTCTATATTTTGACCTTCTTTAATAAGCTCATAAGCTTCTCCTTCTTCTGTTGTGGATATAATAAGCGGAGAATGTGTTGCTATATAAAAAGTTGTTTTTGGAAAATGCTTTTTCAAAAATGGAATAATGCTTTGCTCCCATTTAGGATGTAAATGAGCTTCTATTTCATCAATAAAAACTACTCCTTCCATTTGAGATATATCTTCTGCATCGTTCAACCTCCAAGAACTAAATCCATCAACAATATCTTGAAATATTTTTATAATTGAAACATAACCTGTTGATAATTTTTCAAAGGGAATACCTGAAAATAATAATTTTCCTTCGCTAAATCCCATATTTATTGAATGTCCACCTGTTTCATTTTGCATAATTAAATCTTTCATTCTTATCGGCTCTAGTTCTTGTAATAATTTGCAAATTATAACTACTTCATCACTTGCATTATTTTGTCCAATAACAAAATTAGGGTTTATAATAAGTCTTGAAACAAACCAATCAACTATACTTGTTTCATTTATCTCTAAAGAGTTCATTTGTTCATAAGTTCTTGTAAAAGAATTTAAAAATCTATCTAATTTACTTCCTAGTATTTTTATATTATTTTTATCAATATTTTTAGCATAGCCTCTATTTTTTGCCCCTATAAAAACTATAGGATTATTAAAAATAATATTTTTTTGCTTTTGGGTTACTTTTTCTAAAGTAGTTACACCCCATTTATCAGTATCAACATCTTTATTTTTAACTATATTTTCATTTATTTTAATTCCCAATGGTAGATATAATTTCATCTCATTTAATTTTTCGCTTATTCCATCTAATATATAAAGTGATTTATAATACTCTCCATTATTTTTTAATAGTGAGTGACAATATAAAAAACTTTTTGCCATAGTCTCCAAAAGTTGTGTCTTTCCAACTCCATTTTCTCCTATAAAACAATAAACTCTTTTATCCTTTTGCAATTCTATATTAAAATTCAAATTTGCTTGTGTATTTTCAGCAACAAACTTATTAATCATCTTTTCCTCCAATTTTTAGATTTGAAATACAGTTATATTTATAATATCACTAGAAAACTAATCAAATCAAATTCTTCTTCGCTTTTAATCTTTTCATTTTTACCAATTAGATTAATAGCTCCTCTACCTGCTCCTACTCCGATACTTTTCAAGGCTTTCTTTTGTGTGTTACTCTTTATACTTTCTACCATTTTTAATATCAAATCATTATACTTAGTCATATTATTTCCATCATCGGTATTCTTATCAAACGTTTTACATAAATCTGTAAAAGCTTCCTTTTTCCCGTGACAAAGTAATTTATATATTTCTAATATCTGCTTTATATTTGAAAAACTATATTTTATCTGTCCATCATCATATACATAAGCTAAAAAATAAGGTGATATAGGATTAAATTTTTCAAATTTATTTTCCTTTTTATCTTTTTTTTCTTTGAACTTATCTTCTTTCAACTTTAAACAAAATATTACTCCAGATTTTATACACTCTACTCCTCTTCCTATTTTCTCAAAATTATAGTTTCCGACTTCTCCAAATTCACCACTTAGAGCAGGAACAACTGCATATATACCCTTGGGAGTTTTTTCTATCAATTCCTTATTATTTTCAATAAAGTTGGCTAGTTCAATTCTAAAATCATTCAAAGAAAAATCCGTAAGGGAAACTGATTCATTCATATCTTCTATATCAAGAACTTCATCTTTTAATCTTAGTAATTGCTTATGTCTAAAATTTAATTCATTTTCGTCTGCATTTTCTTCTTGTTTTTCATTTTCAAATATATTTTCATCACCAGTAGAGCCAATATTTAAAAGGTGCATACGATTCTTTACCCTATCTTCTATATTAATATATTCATTTAAATCTTTCGTTGCCCAAAAATTTACAAGTTGAATTTTATTATTTTTACTGCCTAATCTATCTATACGACCAAATCTTTGAATTATTCTTACTGGATTCCAATGTATATCATAGTTTACAAGGAAATCACAATCTTGTAAGTTTTGACCTTCTGATATACAATCTGTTGCTATTAATATATCAATTTCTTGGCTTGATTCACACATTATAGGTATATCTTTTCTTCCTTTTGATATAGGAGAAAAATTTGTCAGTATATCTTCAAACTTATTTCCACCAAAGCTTGTTTCACAAGTGTTTCCACCGGAAACCATTGCTATATTTATCCCTTTTTCTTTTGCCCAAATTTTTATATTGTTATATAAATATATAGCTGTATCATAGTAGGCTGTAAATACCAAGACTTTTTTATTTCCATTATTGATAGGATTATTAATTTTATCTTCTATCTTTTCTATCAAAGTTTGTAGCTTTTTATCTCTCTCTGAATCTATCATTTGTGCTTCTTTCAATAATTTTTCCAAATGCTTTTTATCATTTCTTAAATCTTTTAGCCAATCACTAGCTTTCATTTCTAATAAATTATACTCTATTTTTCCACCAACAATTAAATCTGCTAGTTCTTCTTCTAACTCTTCTTCATCTTCATCATTATCTTCATTAATAAATAAGGCTTGTTGATGTTTATTTATATTTTCTTTTTTATTTAGTAAGTCTTTATATATATCTTTTTTATCAATATAATTCTCTATTTTTTCAATAAGCTTATCTATTTTATATACTAATCTTTCTAAAGATAGTGCAAATGAATTAATAGAACTTTCCATTCTTTTCAAATAATTTATCTTCATCATTTTTACTAAACTAAATTCTCTATCTTTTTGGGATAAAACTGTTTTTCCTTCTTTAACCCTTGTATCGTGCTTTGTTAAAACATCTTCTGATTTTCTTTTATCAAAATAGTTACTTGGATAAAAAATTGCCATTTTTAAATTTTCAATTACTTCATTCATCTCTTTAAAACTCATTATTTTCTTTTTAGTATCAAGTTCAGAATAAATTGATATAGGTTTTAACCTGTCAGGAAACTTACCAATAGCATTAATATCATAAAATTCTTTAATATGCTCCCTTGACCTTGCTATGGTGTATTGGTCTAGCAATTTAAAAAATTCTGAATTTAATCTATCCATCAAATTACCATTAATTCCTTTTGTATTATCTTCTGCCCATTGATTAAAATGTTGTTGAGACATTTTTAGTAAAGAGTGAATGTTTTTTATTCCCATATCTTCTAGACAATAAGGATTTCCTTGTGTTATTAAGTCTATTTGATTCTTTAAGTCATTTAGATTATTATTAATAGGAGTTGCTGATAAAAGTAAAACCTTTGTATTTACTCCTTTTTTTATTACTTCATTAATAAGCTTATCATATCTAGTTATTTTTTCCTTTACTGCCTTATTATTTCTAAAATTATGAGATTCATCTATTACAAGCAAATCATAATTTCCCCAATTAAGAGTAGCTAAATCTCTTCCTTGATTTGTCTTCCCACTTTCTCTAGTTAAATCTGTATGATACAAAATATCATAGGAAAATCTATCATCTGACAATACATTTCTAAGTGTATTATCCCTGTAAAGTTTCCAGTTTTCACCTAAACGTTTTGGGCATAAAACTAAGACTCTAGCATTTCTCAATTCATAATATTTTATTACTGCAAGTGCTTCAAAGGTTTTTCCTAAACCTACAGAATCTGCAATAATACAACCATTTAGTCTATCTAGTTTTTTTATAGCACCTTTTACACCATCTTTCTGAAAATCATAAAGCATATTCCAAACTTTAGTTTCTTTGAATCCTATTTTGTCATCTAAAAATATATCTTCCTCTTCTAAAAAATCAGAAAATATATTGTAAATAGTTAATAAATAAACTAATTCAGGACTATTTTCTCTATAAAGCTTTGTCAAATAATTTAAAACTTCTTCCTTTACATCTTCTACCAAACCTGATTTATCATTCCATATTTCATCAAACCATCTTTTCAAATCTGTAATATCTCTTTTATCTTGCATTTCTAAGTTCAATTCAATATTTTTACTATTGCCAAAACCTAATCCACTATATGTAAAATTAGAACTACCCATTAATGAAATTGGGTCTCTTTGTGGATTTTCTATATGATACATTTTTCCATGTAGAAAATTAGGTTTTACCATAGATTTTATATTTACTTTTTCTTTCATCCAATCATAGCATTCTTTTGCTACAGATTTTTGACTAAGTCTATTTTTTAAACTTATTTTATATGTGCTATCCTCAATATTAAATTCTTTTTGCTTTAATAAATCTGGATTCATTTGTTGTAAAAAAGTAGGTTCTCCAAACAAAAAATTTAATTCATCTATATTATCAAGTTGCTCTTTCAATTCCTTATAAGCGTAAATTGTAAAATATGCTGATACAATTGAAAGTTTTGAACCTTCTAATATTTTATTTTTTAAAACATCACCTACAGAACCACGTTTTTTATTATCTTTAATGCAACTATTTTCCATTGGAACACCTCTTTAATTTTGCTTTATTCAATATTTAGTATACCTTTTTTCACTAGTATTTACAAGAAATAATAGGCGATTTTAGAATGTAAAAAAAGGACTTATTATAAGTCCTCTGTCATTGTTTATATCTTTATTTCCTCGTAGTTAATTGCTACAAGGTTTTTACTATCAGTAATTTCAAGTTCAATTTCTTTTTCATTAGCTTCTAAATGAATATATTTCTTATCCTTACCTATTAATTTAACAATACTATTTTCCATAATACCATTTTCTTTATAGTATGCTTTAATTGCTTTACTTCCCTTAACTTCAATTATTTTTAAAGGAGAATTAACTGGGAAATTATTAATTGTATCAGGCTTAATAAATTCCAATTGCTTATTCAAGTTTTTAAGAATTTTACTAAAGATATTAGTAAAGTTTTCTAATTCATTTCCAGTTAAATCTTTAGTAATTTTACTAATTATACTTTTGTGGAATAAGTCGTGATATTTTAATGCTTCTCCACCTTTTTTTGATAGGCAAACAAATACTTTTCTTCTATCTACATCTGAACGTTCTCTCTTTATAAATCCCTTATCATTCAGTTTATTTATTGCAACTGTAGCGGTTCCCATTGTTATTCCCAATCTATCAGATAATTGGTGCATTGTAAGAGAATCATTTCCTATTGCCTCAATAACATGAAGTTCCGTTGTTGTTAAGCATTTAATCCCTTGTTTTAACATAAGTTCTTCAATTTCATAAAATACTTTATAGAAATCTTCAATCATTAAATTTACATTATCAAACATTATACCCCTCCTTTATAATTTAGCTAAGCTTTTAATTTTTTCCTTGTAATCACCATTAAAAACATACGAGCCTGCTACCAAAATAGTTGCTCCAGCTTCTACACATGCCCTTCCTGTTTCTTGGTTAATACCACCATCAACTTGTATATCTATAGTTTTAGATATACTTCTAACTTCTCTAATTTTATCTAAAGAAAAAGGTATAAAACTTTGTCCACCAAAGCCTGGATTAACACTCATAATAAGAACCATATCAAGTTCGCTAATTAAGTCTTTTATCAAACTAACAGGTGTACCTGGATTTAAAGAGATTCCAACCTTAACACCACTAGCTTTAATTTGCTGTACTACTCTATGTACGTGTAGGCAACTTTCCACATGAACAGTAATAATATCTGCCCCTGCTTTAACAAAATCTTCAATATACCTTTCAGGTCTTTCTATCATCAAATGTACATCAAAAATTTTGTCACTTTTATCTCTAATACTTTTCATTACCATTGGTCCAAAAGAAATATTAGGTACATAATTACCATCCATAATATCTATGTGTATATAATCAGCTCCTGCTTGGCTAATCGCCTTAACTTCTTCTCCCAATCTGCTAAAATCAGCAGACAATATTGAAGGAGCAACTTTAGTCATATTTATTCCACCTTTCTGATTCTAAAACTTCATATATTTTTTTATAAAACTCATATCTAATATGAGAAATTTCATTTTTACTTGTTGCTTCTTTTACACCACAAACAGGCTCGTTTAAATGCTTACAATTATTGAATTTACATTTATATCCTTGAAATTCAGGGAAAAGTTCTAATAAGTCTTCATAACTGTCTATTGGTGGGACTTCCACAGAAGAAAAACCAGGGGTATCAATAACATAGCCACCTATATTTAGAGGTAGAAGAGTAGTTCCCTTAGTTGTATGTTTTCCTCTTGATATTTTTTTGCTAGTTTCTCCTATTTCTAATTTTAATTTGTTTTGTAACAAATTAATCAAAGAAGATTTTCCGACACCACTAGGACCACCTAATGCGGTTAAGCTATCTTTTATTTTGTTTTCTAATACATCGATTCCAATATTATTATATGTTGAAATATAATAAGACTTAATATCTAATTTTTCTAAAAAACTTAAATTTTCTTTAAATTCTTCCAATTCCTTTGAATCTAATAATTCAATTTTATTTAATAAAACAATAGGTTTTATATTATAATAAAAAGCATTTAAAAGTAAAAGATTAAAACGATTAATATCGAAATCAGGGTCTTTTACTGAAAAACTTATAAGTAAATAGTCAATATTTGCTACTAAAGGTCTTGTAATTATATTACTTCTTTCATAAATACTATTAATAAGACCATCTTCAAATTCAACTAAATCACCAACGATACAATTATCTTTTCTATTTTCTTTTTTTAAAGTACCTTTTAGTCTACATTCAAATTCGATACCTTCATTTTCAACATAATAATATCCTTGTACTTTATTTACAACTCTTCCTTTAATCTTTACACCTCTTTCATAATTTTTTACTCTGTTACAACTACATTGACACTAGAACCAGGGGGGATTTTTTCTCCACGGTTAATATTACTTTCTATTATTATACCGCTGTCTAGTTGAAAAGAACTAATATAAGTAACTCCGCCGATAAAAAGTTGATTTTCTCGTAAAATACTTCTAGCTTCTTCTAGGGTTAAACCAATAATTTCAGGCATTCTAACATTTTCTTCTTTCTGTCCAACACTTAGCAAAAAGCTAATTTCATTATTGTGTGATAAAACACTACCTTCAGGAGGTTCAGTGGCGATTACTCTGTTATATCCAAATTTATGGTCTACATAAGTCAAATTTTTTATAATAAAACCTCTTTGTTCTGCTAAAACTCTAGCGTCTAATAAAGACATTTCTCTAAAATCAGGTACAACAGCTGTATTTTTCCCTTTACTTACCCAAACTTTGATAGTTCTTCCTTTTTTTATTTTTTGATTGGCTCTAGGGATTTGTAAATAGAGTTTTCCTTCTTCTAAATCTGAAAATTCTTCTCCCATTTTTTCTAGCTTTAAGTTAGAATTGTGTAATAAGATACTTGCTTCATCTAAGGTTAAATTTTTAAGATTAGGTGTAAGTAATAAGTACTTATTGAAGAATGAGGCTTCAAATATTTTAAGCCATAAAAACAAGGATAATCCCATAATTACAGTATACGATATAATTAATAATTTTTTTTTCATTTTTTACTCCATTTCTTTTACAGAGCTAATATTGTAAAGTATAAACATACTATATAAATATACCACATGAAGAAAAAAATATCAATAAAATACTTGCTAATTGAATGCTTAAATGCTAAAATAATTAAGATTATTTAAATAACGGAGGTTTTTACAATATGTCTAAAAAAGATTGGGAGTATGGAATCAAAAAAATATTGATTTCTGAAGAAGAAATAAAGAAAAGAGTAAAAGAATTAGGTGCACAAATCACTAATGATTATAAAGATAAAGAGGAAGATTTGATAGTTATATGTCTTCTAAAGGGTTCTATTTTGTTTTATGCTGACCTCTGTAAAGAAATAAAATTACCTATGAAAATGGATTTTATGACTGTTTCAAGTTATGGAAATGGTTTTGAAACTTCAAGAGAAGTTAAAATAGTAAAAGATTTAGACGAAAATATAATGGGTAAAAATGTACTTGTTATAGAAGATATTATTGACTCTGGTTTAACACTAAAAAGAGTATTAAAAATGTTAGGGCATAGAGAGCCAAAATCAGTATCACTTTGTACTTTGCTTAATAAAGAAGCTAATAGAGAGGTAGAAGTAGATGTTCAATATATAGGTTTTAATATTGAAGATGAGTTTGTGTTAGGCTATGGCTTAGATTTTAAACAAGAATATAGAAATGTTCCTTATATTGGAGTTATGGGAGAATTTTAAAGATAATTTTGAAAGAGTATCAGTGTACTGATACTCTAATTTTAGTTTGATTTATCTTATATCTAAGATTAAAAAT
>Ga0075011_10000169_pt1 | contig 34145 bp, 36 predicted proteins | sample TARM_MetaG_T_14_FD_72354 | JGI IMG/M metagenome (GOLD analysis project Ga0075011, IMG submission 72354) | Freshwater microbial communities from Pennsylvania, USA, analyzing microbe dynamics in response to fracking - TARM_MetaG_T_14 | ecosystem: Environmental > Aquatic > Freshwater > River...
AATGGTTGAACAATGGTACAGCCTTGTTGGGCCCAATAATCCTGCAGCGCGAGGATCATACCCTGAAAGGTTTTGATATCGTATTTTTGCATAGTCAGGTTCGCGCGATTCTTCTGTCTGAATGGATGAAAATAACGAACAAGTATACCCAGATATTCGCTCAGCGAGTAGGGGTAATCTTGCTTAATTAATGGTCGAAAATCCGTTTTGGTCGAATTTATCGCATCGATTGTGCCAAATTCCTGCACATGAACGATTTTGACTTATTTCTAACTTGAGATTTTCACTCGGCCTGATTAGAATTGCGCCGTCTTTGGGGAGTAGCTTACCAGTGAGATTTCTTATCTTAATGGTTCGTTCGTCAACATAATTGGTGCCAAATCACCGTGGCGTTCGAGGCTAAAGTCATTTTAGCTTAGCAAGACCTTAGACAAACATCACAAACCGGGGCGGGGAGTGGCGTTTGTCTATGGTTATTATAATTATCCCGCCCCATTGAGCCTGTCGTGAGCGTATTAGCTATTTCAATTACTACCGTCGCCTTAGCTGAAATTGGCGATAAAACCCAACTGCTTTCTCTGCTGCTAGCCAGTCGTTATCGTAAACCTTTGCCTATTATTGCCGCCATTTTTGTCGCAACGATGGTTAACCATGCACTCGCTGCTTGGCTGGGCGTGGTCGTTGCCGATTACCTGTCACCAGAAATCCTTAAATGGGTGTTGGTCGCCAGCTTCCTTGCTATGGCGGGTTGGGTATTAATTCCAGACAAACTCGACGGTGATGAAAAGATTACCAATCGAGGTCCTTTTGTCGCTAGCTTCATCGCTTTTTTTGTCGCTGAAATTGGCGATAAAACCCAAATAGCAACGTCTATTCTTGGTGCGCAATATGCTGATGCTCTACTGTGGGTGGTGCTCGGAACGACAATTGGTATGTTGCTGGCTAACGTACCTGTGGTGCTGATTGGTAAATTATCCGCCGATAAAATGCCGCTAGGACTTATTCGTAAAATCACGGCGGTACTCTTTTTGATATTAGCGATCGGCGCGGCGATTTGGTAGTTCCAATCGATTAGATGATTGGGCGAGTGAGCGTGACACAATTTATTACTCAACTTGTCGCCCAACGTCTACGGTTGCGTGATGAGTGACAAATTTATGCCATACTGGTCATGTTACTGTAGTGCTAGATGATGCAAGTCTAAGAGGGAATGCATATGCTGACACGTTATATGGGAATGACCGCCAAGAGCCAAAGTTACTTGTTTACGTTCGGTTTTGTGCTGACGTTGTTGGGTATGGCGTTGACGGAAATGTGGCTACCCATGGTGGCCGGCGCAATCATATTGTGTGGCTTAATGGTGGAATCTTGGATCCGAGTCGCGCACATTATCCCGATGCACGATGAAATTCGAACCCTGCAAAAGCAGGTCACAAAACTGCAATCAGAGATCCGCACCATCGAGTTTAATGAGTAGTGTGCAGCGCAATGAATCAATGAATCAATGAATTAATAGCAAAAGGCGGCCTTTTTGAGGTCGCCTTTTCTTTTGCGTACGCATCACTTAGATCGAGGCTTAACTCAATCCTTTCTTAATCAAATAGAGATAGGGCAATGTATCCACTTTCTCCGCAATTAACTGATGATCCATAAAGCGGCAAAAACTGGGAATGTCTCGAGTGGTTGACGGGTCATCGGCTTTCACTAGTAAAATTTCGCCATCTTGCATGGTTCGAATGGTTTTTCTGACCATCATTACAGGCTCGGGACAGCGCAATCCTTCGGCTTCGAGTATTTGTGTGGCAAGTGCCGGATCAAATGTCATATTCAAACCTAATCGATGTTATCGCAAGGCGTAGATAATACTGGCGAGGAAAAAATATTCAATAACCACTTGGCAAAGTGATCTTTTTGTTTTAACTTACTTAACAAGTTGATAACAATTTAGTGAGGCACTTATGTTAACAGCGCTTGATAGGTTAACCATTTATTCGGTTCTCTGCTTTATCTCATTTTGTGCCTTAGTGATGCGAACGCCTGCAGAAACGTCATGGATGCCACTTTTTGGTGTCAGTGCGTCACTGGTTGGGATCTGGCTTGAGATGCATCTTTGGAAAGGCATCTCAGAAGAGCAGAATCACTAATCCATCACATATTGATCAACGCATTGCACTAATACGACACGTAACACATTCCAACACTATCCCCATTTTCTTGGGCTTCCCCGCTGAAAGGCGGGATTTTTTTTGCCTAACGCGTACACTGAGCCTATTTACCAATGACAAAAGTGGGGTTATTGCATGGAGTTGGAAGATATCTATCGTCGCGATCTGAATTTATTGATTGCACTGAGAGTGTTAATAGAAGAGAGCAGTGTCAGTAAAGCGGCCCAGCGTTTAAATCTTAGTCAGTCAGCCATGAGCCGTGTATTAGGTCGGTTACGTGATCTGCTCAATGATCCTCTTTTTACGCGCCAAGGTCAGCATCTCATTCCGACTGAAAAAGCGCTGGAGCTTAATCGCGCCTTAGGCGAGCCATTGGAGTCTCTACGTCAAATCCTTTCACCTGTTGAATTTGACCCCCAGCAATGTGAACAAACCTTCACCATTGCCACGACAGATTACGCAATGCAGACCATCTTACCGTTTGCTTTACCAAGGATATATCAAGAGGCACCAAACGTGTCGTTTGAGTTTTTACCTTTGCAGCATGATAGGTTGGCCGATCAACTGACTTATGAAGGGGCTGATTTAGCGATTTGTCGCCCAACGTCGCCAGTAGCACCATTGATGAGTGAGGTGCTTGGGCGAGTCGGTGTGCTTTGTTTGCTCTCCCAACACCATCCGTTGGCGAATCGGCAGATCTCTTTAGCGGATTACCTGACATACCCTCATGCGATGATTGCGATCAGTGATGGTGTTAATGCCTTAATTGAGCAAGCATTAAGTGGGCAGCCTAAACGGAAAATGGTGCTCAGAGCCTATCATTTAGAAGCCGCGCTAGCGATTGTTGATACCATGCCATTGATTATTACGGTGCCTGCGGATCTGGCCTATTTAGTGGCAGAGCGTTACGCATTGGTGGTGAAGCCGTTACCGTTTCAGTTTACGCCGTTTGACTACTCTATGATTTGGCACTCGCGATGTGAGCATTCTCCTGCCCAAGAATGGTTAAGGCAGATCGTCAAACAAGAGTGCAGTCGGTTGATTGCTAAGCGTATTGAAGAGATGCAGTTAGAGGGGTAAAAATCATCAAGCTTTGAGTAAGACCAAAGCTTGATGAATGAATGGTTTAAAGCTTAATCACCACGCGACCAGTCACTTGACCATTGGTGATCGTTTCAGCGTACTGCGCTGTTTGTTCGAGGGTGATTTCCTCACACGCTTGCTCAAAGTAGCTTGCAGGTAGCAGTTTCGCTAAGCTTTCCCATGCTGCCATGCGTTTTTCTAGCGGGCAAGAGACGGAGTCGACACCTTGCAGGCGTACATTGCGCAAAATGAACGGCATGACGGTGGTGGGTAAATCAAAACCACCCGCTAAACCACACGCGGCAACCGTGCTGTTGTAGTCCATTTGGGCTAACACTTTGGCTAACATTTTGCTGCCTACTGTATCGACCGCGCCAGTCCAAATCTGTTTTTCCAGCGGACGAGCTGGTTCTTCAAATTCGCTGCGATCAATAATGCGGCTTGCTCCTAGTTTTTCTAGCAGTGGACCATTTTGTTCAACACGACCCGTTACCGCAGCAACTGTATAACCTAGCTTAGCTAATAGTGTTACAGCAACTGAACCCACGCCGCCACTGGCACCCGTCACCAATATTTCACCCTTTTCCGGTTGAATACCCGCATCTAAAATGGCTTGCACGCAAAGCATGGCAGTAAAGCCAGCAGTGCCAATCATCATCGCTTTTTTGCTATCAAGGCCGTGCGCGAGTGGTACTAACCAATCGGCTTTCAAGCGTGCTTTTTGCGCCATACCACCCCAATGGTTTTCACCTACTCCCCAACCGGTTAGTACAACTTTATCACCGGTTTGGTAGCGAGTATCTTGAGATTCAAGTACGGTTCCCGCAAGATCAATGCCCGGTACCATAGGGAAATTGCGAATGATTTTGCCTTTACCTGTAATGGCTAAACCATCTTTGTAATTCAATGATGAGTAATCGACCGCGACTAAAACTTCACCTTGCGGTAATTGTGATTCGTCGATTTGTTCAATGGTGGCAACTGTGTTTTTTTCTTGTTGATTAAGGATTAACGCTTTAAACATTCGGATCTCCAGATTGGCACAGCAAGCATAAGATGTCGCTAAGTGTAGTACTGAATTAACTATGACTAAAATGAAACTTTAGCATTGGTTCTATGCGTATTATGCATCACTCATAAAAAATGCCAGTCGTGGGACTGGCATTGAGCTTTAGGATAAGAAGAACTGGTATGAAGGATTGTCTGTCTCATCTTTGCATTGGTAACCCAATTCTCTAAGGTGAGCGGAGAAGCGGTTTAAATCGCTCTCTTCGAGTTCAAAACCACACAATACGCGCCCATAATCGGCGCCATGATTGCGGTAATTAAACAAGCTAATGTTCCAGTGTGTGCCAAGCGTGCTGAGAAATTTCAGCAGAGCGCCCGGATATTCCGGAAATTCGAAGCTGTATAATCGCTCTTTTAGCGGCTTAGAGGGTTTGCCTCCAATCATATAACGGACATGCAGTTTGGCCATTTCATCATCCGATAGATCCACCACAGGGTAGCCACCTTGGCGTAAATCGTGAATGATGTTGTCGAGCTCTTCTTGCCCACTTAACAGGCGTACACCGACGAAAATGTTGGCCAGCTTGTCATCGTTATAGCGATAGTTGAACTCGGTGACCGCACGGCCGCCAATGATATTGCAAAACTCAAAAAACGCGCCTTGACGTTCAGGTATGGTCACCGCCAAAAGCCCTTCACGTTTTTCGCCTAGCTCACATCGCTCCGACACGTAACGCAAGCCGTGGAAATTGGTGTTAGCCCCTGAAAGTACGGTGCCTAACTGTTTATCCACCAGCTTATGTTTTTCCGCGAATTTCTTCAGACCAGCCAGAGCAAGCGCTCCAGAAGGTTCGGCAATCGCACGCGTGTCTTCGAAGATATCTTTAACCGCCGAGCAGATTTCATCGCTTGATACCGTGATGTGGCCATCAATGTATTGCTGACACAAACGGAAGGTTTCATCACCAATACGTTTTACCGCGACACCGTCGGCAAACATGCTGACTTGGTCAAGCACCACGGGTTTACCTGCCTCGAGTGCTGCTTTTAAACAAGCAGAATCTTCAGGTTCAACCGCAATGACTTTGATTTCTGGCATCAGCTGTTTGATGAGCACCGCGACCCCAGCGGCTAAACCGCCACCGCCGACTGGTACAAAAATGTAATCAAGGTGGCCATTTTGTTGCAGCATTTCCATGCCAATCGTGCCTTGCCCTGCAATGACCAGTGGGTGATCGAACGGTGGGACAAACGTATAACCTTGCTCGTGAGCCAAGCGTTCCGCTTCGGCTTTGGCTTCATCAAAGTTGTTGCCATGCAAAATCACCAAACCGCCAAAACCGCGCACCGCTTCGACTTTGATATCAGGGGTAGTTTTAGGCATCACAATGGTGGTTTTAATGCCTAATTTTGTGCCCGATAGAGCCATTCCCTGCGCGTGGTTGCCTGCTGACGCGGCAATCACCCCAGCTTGTTTTTGCACCTCAGATAAACTCGACACCATATTATAAGCGCCGCGTAATTTAAAAGAGTGCACAGGCTGGCGATCTTCACGCTTGAGCTGAACGCGATTTTTGATGCGCGCCGATAAGCGAGGCATATCCTGCAGTGGCGTCACCGTTGCGACGTCATACACGGGGGCGCGCAGGATCTGGCGCAGATAATCTGCGCCAGTTTGAGTTGCGTTACCTGAGTCGCTCATCCGCTAGCCCTCTAGCTTAGATTTGTCTCGAACAGCCCCTTTATCAGCGCTGGTGGCCATACTTGCGTAGGCTTTCAATGCCAAAGAGACTTCACGCTGGCGATTGACAGGTTTCCAACCGAGCTGGTCTTGTTTTACGCGGCGCTCAGCCAGTTCAGCTTCTGAAACGTTGAGCGTAATGGAGCGGTTTGGAATATCGATGGCGATAATATCCCCAGAGTTCACCAAACCTATCGTTCCGCCGTTTGCAGCTTCTGGAGAAACGTGACCAATTGATAAACCAGAAGTGCCCCCAGAGAAACGACCGTCAGTCAGTAGCGCGCACTCTTTGCCTAGCCCCATTGATTTGAGGTACGTGGTTGGGTAAAGCATTTCTTGCATACCCGGGCCGCCTTTCGGGCCTTCATAGCGGATGACGACAACATCACCAGCCTTCACTTTACCACCTAAAATACCTTCAACGGCACTTTCTTGGCTTTCAAAGACCACGGCTGGGCCTGCAAATTTCAGGCTACCTTCATCAACCCCTGCTGTTTTTACAATACAGCCGTCAACGGCAATGTTGCCTGATAGGACGGCTAGGCCACCATCTTGGCTAAAAGCATGCTCTTTGGTACGAATACAGCCTTCTTTGCGATCGTCATCAAGGCGATCCCAGCGACACTGTTGTGAGAAGGCTTTAGTGGTACGAATGCCCGCAGGACCGGCACGGAAAAAGGTTAAGACGTCTTCGTCGTCCGTTTGCATGATGTCGTATTGAGCCAACTGCTCTTTCATCGATAAACCCAACACGGTGCGAGTTTGATTGTTGATGAGACCGGCGCGATCCAATTCACCAAGAATCGCCATCACGCCACCCGCGCGGTGCACATCTTCCATGTGATATTTTTGAGTCGATGGCGCGACTTTACACAGATGAGGTACGCGGCGTGACATGCGGTCGATATCACTCATGTCAAAATCGATTTCACCTTCTTGAGCGCCTGCTAATAGGTGCAATACGGTGTTGGTTGAGCCGCCCATAGCAATATCGAGCGCCATCGCATTTTCGAATGCGGCTTTGTTGGCAATATTACGCGGCAAAGCAGATGCATCATCTTGCTCGTAATAACGCTTGGTTAATTCAACAATGCGTTTACCTGCGTTGATGAAGAGCGCCTCACGATCGGCATGCGTGGCCAACATCGAACCATTACCTGGTTGAGAAAGCCCCAACGCTTCGGTGAGACAGTTCATCGAGTTGGCGGTAAACATGCCAGAACAAGAACCACAGGTTGGGCAGGCCGAGCGTTCAATTTGTTCACTTTGTGCATCGGAGACTTTAGGGTCAGCGCCTTGGATCATCGCATCGACTAAATCGAGTTTGATGATTTGATCAGAAAGCTTGGTTTTACCCGCTTCCATTGGCCCGCCAGAAACAAAGATGACGGGAATATTAATGCGCAGTGCCGCCATCATCATCCCAGGGGTGATTTTGTCGCAGTTGGAAATGCAGACCATCGCATCAGCGCAGTGCGCATTAACCATGTACTCGACAGAGTCTGCGATCAACTCGCGTGAGGGCAGTGAGTACAGCATGCCGCCATGTCCCATGGCGATACCATCATCTACCGCGATGGTATTAAATTCTTTGGCGATGCCGCCGGCTTTTTCGATTTCACCCGCAACCAATTGCCCCATATCTTTGAGGTGCACGTGGCCCGGTACGAATTGAGTGAACGAGTTAACCACCGCAATAATCGGCTTACCGAAATCTTCATCTTTGACGCCAGTGGCGCGCCATAATGCGCGCGCTCCAGCCATATTACGTCCGTGTGTCGTCGTTGCGGATCTATACTTTGGCATTGTCTATCGTCCTCTATTACTTCGGTTGTGGGTACACGTAATCCAACCAGCCCCACTTGTCTTCAGTGGTACCGTTAAATAGGCCAAAGTAAGCTTCTTGCATCACTTTCGTGATTGGCCCACGTTTGCCCTCTCCAACCGTAATTTGGTCTACGCTCCGTACAGGGACGATTTCGGCGGCGGTGCCAGTCATAAAAATTTCGTCAGCAAGGTAGAGAGCTTCACGCGCAATGTTCACTTCACGCACTTCGTAGCCCATCTCTTTAGCCAGCGTCATGATCGAATCACGCGTGATACCCGGCAAGATGGAGCTGGTGGTTGGTGGCGTGAGCAGCACACCGTTTTTGATGACGAAAATGTTTTCGCCTGCACCTTCAGATAAATAACCATCCACGCTTAAGGCGATACCTTCGGCATAGCCATGACGACGAGCTTCACCACCGACAAGCAGAGACGATAAATAGTTACCACCCGCTTTGGCTGCGGTTGGAATGGTGTTTGGCGCAGCGCGATGCCAGCTAGAAACCATCGCATCCACACCATTTTCTAGCGCTTCATCACCTAAGTAAGCACCCCAAGGGAAGGCGGCAATGATTAACTCCATTTCAGTATTCACTGGTGGGCAAACGCCAAGGCCAACGTTGCCAACAAAGCCAAGTGGGCGAATGTAGGCTGAATCCAGTTTATTGACGCGCAATGTTTCACGTGTCGCTTCCATGATCTCTTCTATCGTATAGGGGATAGGGAAACGGTAAATTTTTGCTGAATCTTTCAGGCGTTGAGCGTGCTCTTTATGACGGAAGACGATTGGACCTTTAGGAGTGTTATAACAACGCACACCTTCAAACACCGAGGTGCCGTAGTGCATTGCGTGTGTCAGTACATGAACGTTTGCATTTGCCCACGGAACCATTTCACCGTTGAACCAAATGTAATCTGCAGTTTTTGTTGCCATTTATTGCCTTCCTTATGCACAAATCTTTTGTTGTAAATTGTTATTCGGTAGTTCGTTATTTTTTATTGGGGTGACATCGACACTGCGAATATCCCATAATTTTTCAATTTGATTGATCAGTGTGCTGATGGGGCGATCACTATCAACAATGATTTCAACACTGGCGACTTTGCTGGCGTGGTTTTGCGTTGCGGCCACTTGTTTTATCACAAATCCACGATGGCGAATCACGCGCAGAACACGCTCTAATAGCACCGGTTTATCATCGGCTTTGATGTCTAATAGGTATCTATCCATTAGGTGTTCTCCAACATATCACTATTTGAGGCGCCCGGTGGTACAAGCGGCCATACGTTTTCTTCTTCATCAATCAAAACGTGAAGCAGATAAGCTGTTTTGCTGGCCAGCATTTCTTTAAGTGCTGGTTCAACTTCTTCTTTTTTGGTGATGGTTTTGCCAGGAATATCGAACGCCTTAGCTAGCATCACGAAATCTGGGTTGTCATCCAAAATCGTTTCACTATGGCGGCCATCAAAGAACAGCGATTGCCATTGGCGCACCATACCCAAACGATGGTTGTTCAGTAGTACCATCTTGACCGGGATTTGGCGGCGCTTGAGCGTACCAAGTTCTTGAACATTCATCATGAACGAGCCATCCCCGGAAATGAGAATGGATTGATCATCTGGGCGAGCAACGGCAGCACCCATTGAGGCGGGCAACCCAAAGCCCATAGTTCCAAGGCCAGCTGAGGTGATGAAGTTCTGTGGAGCACGCGGCTGAATGTGCTGCGCGGCCCACATTTGATGTTGGCCAACGTCGGTTGAGACGATGGCTGAATCGGGCATCATGTCGGACAGTTGTTTGAGTAACAATGGTGCAAAAATGAGATCGCCCGGGTGGTCATAGCGCCACTTAAAGCCACTGCGCAAACTTTCACTGTGGTGAACCCACGGTGCGATATCACGCGTCAGTTCCAGTTGTGGAAGAATGAGATTGATGTCACCACGTAGTGACGCATTGGCGATACGGAGTTTATTAAACTCGGCCGCATCGATATCGATATGAATCACTTTGGCGTGTGGTGCAAAAGTATCCAGTTTTCCCGTTACTCGGTCATCAAAGCGCGCTCCAACCACAATCAACAAATCACACTCTTGAACGACCAAGTTTGCCGCCTTAGTCCCGTGCATACCAAGCATGCCAAGGTAATGCGGGTCATGGCGCTCAATCGTGCCCAAGCCTTTTAAAGTGCTTACTGATGGCATCGGATTGAGGCGTAAAAACTCGCGTACGGAATCGGTCGCTTTGGCCAGTTGAACGCCACCGCCAACATACAATACAGGACGAGAGCTTTGTGAAAGCAGTTGTTGCGCTGCGTGAAGCTGCTCTTGGCTGGCAACTGGCATGGCTGGCGCAGTGAACGCAGGTAGCTCAGTCACGGGGGTTTTTGCCAGTTGTACATCTTTAGCGATATCCACAATCACCGGGCCGGGACGACCCGCTTTCGCTACCTCAAAGGCTTCGGCAAGGGTGGGTGCGAGATCGTGGATATCGGTAACGAGGTAGCTGTGTTTGGTGCAAGAGAGTGACATACCAATCACGTCCATCTCTTGAAAAGCATCGGTACCAATGTGTGAGCTTGCGACTTGGCCGGTGATGGCGACAAGGGGGATTGAGTCAAGAAATGCATCGGCAAGACCGGTGACCAAATTGGTCGCTCCAGGTCCTGAGGTGGCCATGCACACCGCGACATCTTGTGTCGAGCGTGCCATGCCAATCGCCGCCATGGCTGCACCTTGTTCGTGGCGACAGAGGATGTGTTCTACACCGCCATCGTATAATGCATCATAGATTGGCATGATAGCACCGCCGGGATAACCAAAAACGGTTTTGATTCCCTGCTGCTTTAATGCGGCTACAACCAGTTGTGCTCCTGTCATCGTAACCCTCCCAAACTGTGTATGGCACAGTAAACCATGTTGTGTTTGCACTTCATGTGCGCTCCCATTCTTCCTGTCATATCGGGTTGGATAATCACCAACCAGTATGAACTTTTTAGTTTAATAGTTGTAAAAAAACCCCCGGACTTTTCAGTGCGGGGGTCTTTTGAATCTGGTGGTTATTTTGCGCCCACTAGCCCCCGCGCGGAATCAATAATGACCACGATAATCAGGCTTAGCAGTAGGTTAATGTGAGCGTTCAAATTCATCACTTAATTCTTAAAATAGTTGGCGTAATATCTTACGAAATTGTTTGCGTCTCTAGTGGTAACACACAATTCCGTTAAATGACAAGCAAAAACTCATTCTTTTTTCACATTCTTTCAGCATCACAACAAGCTATATAACAATCTCTCGTGTGCAAATAAGAGCGCAGAAACAGAACGAACACTTTTTAAACAACCACGAAGGAATGAAATGGGACTCGCAATTATTCACAGCCGAGCCAGTGTTGGCGTGCAAGCACCGACAGTGACAGTTGAAGTACATATTAGCAATGGTATGCCCGGTTTTACGTTGGTCGGCTTGCCAGAAACGACGGTAAAAGAGTCTCGTGATCGCGTGCGCAGCGCTATCATTAATTCCCGCTTTGAGTTTCCCGCCAAGCGTATCACGGTCAATCTAGCCCCTGCGGATCTCCCCAAAGAGGGCGGTCGATTTGATTTACCGATCGCGTTGGGTATTTTGGCGGCCTCACAGCAGATAGCGCTAACGAAGTTAGATGGGTATGAGTTTATTGGTGAATTAGCCTTATCTGGTGAGTTGCGTCCTGTTAAAGGTGTATTACCCGCCGCTTTAGCTGCGAATCGAGCCAAGCGCTGTTTGGTTGTGCCTCATGGTAATGGTGATCAAGCTGCGTTAGTGGCAAAGGATCAGCATAAATCGGCGCAAACGCTGCTTGAGGTGTGCGCTGATTTGTGTGGCCAGCAAACCCTCTCTCTTTTTCAAACCGAACCTAAACCATGCCGAGCGAAAAATACTCGCGATCTGCAAGATATCATTGGTCAACAGCAAGGAAAGCGAGCGTTAGAAATCGCAGCCGCGGGCAACCATAACCTGCTTTTTCTCGGTCCACCCGGAACGGGTAAAACCATGCTTGCCTCTCGGTTGTGTGATTTATTACCAGAAATGAATGAAGATGAAGCGATGGAAACCGCTTCGGTTGCTTCTCTGACTCCACAAGACATCAACCAGCACAACTGGAAGCAAAGGCCATTTCGCTCGCCTCATCATTCCAGTTCAATGGCGGCGCTGGTCGGTGGCGGTTCTATTCCGAGGCCGGGGGAAATTTCTTTGGCACACAATGGGTTATTGTTTCTTGATGAAATGCCGGAATTTGAACGAAAAGTGCTCGACTCATTGCGTGAGCCATTAGAGTCAGGTGAAATTATTATTTCAAGAGCGCAAGGCAAAACGCGTTTTCCAGCTCGCTTTCAATTAGTGGGAGCGTTGAACCCCAGCCCAACCGGCTATTACGAAGGCACGCAAGCCAGATCCAACCCGCAGAGTATTTTGCGCTATTTGGGACGCTTATCGGGGCCATTGCTTGATCGCTTTGACATGTCGATAGAAATCCCCTCGCTTCCCAAAGGAATGCTGGCAAATGGCGGCGAAAGAGGTGAAGCAACGGCTGTGGTTAAAGAAAGAGTGCTGATTGCTCGTGAACGGATGGTGATTCGTAATGGCAAGGTTAATGCTTTGTTGGGGAGCCGAGAAATTGAACAGTATTGCCCTTTAACTAAGGCTGACGCCGAATTTTTGGAAAATGCACTGCACCGCCTAGGGCTCTCCATCCGCGCGTATCATCGCATTATCAAAGTGGCACGTACGATTGCTGATTTAGAAGGGGCCGAGCAGATTGCTAAGCCCCATTTAGCGGAAGCGCTCGGCTATCGAGCGATGGACCGCTTGTTGAAACAACTGACCGCACAAGCGGTGTAATGAACTTAAAATTGGTAATTTAACCCTAGCGCAGTAAAGAGAGACGATTCGTCATAAAACGAGAGGTTTGAGCTCGATTGGTTATAACCGGCTAAAGCGATTAATGACCAATCATCCCAATCCATAAATTGGCTGTATTCGTACGCGAAGAATAGGCTCAGTTCATCGTCATTACGCACAGTGTGATTAAACAGTGAATTTCCACCTTGATAGTCGCGCTTGGTATAACCAGCGGTCAGCGCCAGTTTATGGCGATTGATAAACGTGAAGTAGGAGAGATCGGCGGCGTAAGAGTGATGAGTATTGGCGTCGCCATCCGCTTGGTGGTTGATATAAGTGATGGAGGGCTGTAACAAACTGGTTGGGCTCAGAGTGTAACGGTACTGGCCTTTTAGGTAGTAACTTTTACCATCACGAGCCAGTTCAGGGCTTGGAAACTGATCGTTGTCGATCTCTTTGGTCGCGTAAGCGACATCGATAGTCCATGGGCTGCCTTGAATACTATTGAATGTTAATCGGTAGGCATTTCCTGACTCATCGGTTTCTTGGCGCTGACTGTTTAGTTGGTAAGGATTGGCCCAGGTTTTTCCAGACATCACGGTCGGCAAAAAAGCCACATCAACCACGGTACCTGTCTCCATCTCATATTGATACCCCAACTGAAGCGCTAAAGTGCCGACGGCAATATCATCACGTGAGGTGCCTAGATAAACCTGTTGTTGACGTTTGTCCCCGAAGGTGTAAGCAAGGTTACCCAAAGGCCCAACGGCAAAGTTTGACTGCCGGCTACTCTTTGTTTCGAGTGATGTAATACGCTCATCTCCACCCGTATCAAATGATGATTGGGAAGATGCAAAAATAGTATTAATGGCAATCTCACCACTTAAACCTGTTTCTGGAGCCAGTTCGGCAGATACATGAAAAGCCAGAGCGCTAACAAGCGTCATGGACAGGTATTTATTCATTAGGAGTTTCCATACTTTGATTCAATAGTGGTTAAGTATATGAATAAACTTGGATGACGACACGATAAAACTAATCTGACCGTTTTATGAATGAAGGGTGAGCCTTGTCTTAGGCATACACAGTTTTGTGCTGTGATGGCTTGTGTTTCAATATTGGTTGTATGAGAAAGCGCTGCAAGGTTGAACTTAATTCAGTAAAAATGAGGAGCCGTTGTGCTCCTCATTTTGGAATGATTACTTGGTCAGTAGGTAATTGACCAGTTCGAAGTATTCATTGGTCGATTTAACACCTTGTCCCTGCACCAAATAATGATTGTTAACCACGACAGCAGGCACACCTGAAAGGCCGCTTTCTTGGAACTGTTTGTCAAAGCGGCGCACCATTGAATCGACGGCAAAACCATTAAAGGCGGCATCAAATTTTGCTGCATCAATACCTTCGTCTAGGAAGATTTGGCGTAGATCCGCATCATCTCTTGGTGGTTTACGCATCGTGTGGATGCGGTTAAACATCACGGGCACCATTTTGTCTTCAACTTTGAGGGCAAGCATGGTGGCGTAAGCTTTACTCATTGATTTACCCATAGAGCCACCCATAAAAGAAACATGGTTTTTCTGCAGAGTAACCCCTTGTGGGAGCTGCTTTTTCAGTTGGGCGATGATCGGCTCAAAGGTATTGCAGTGTGGGCAGTAAAAGGAGAAAAACTCCGTCACGGTTGGATTTTTAGAGGGTTCAAGATCAAGCACTTTATAATGCTCACCTTCTTTAAATTGGGCTGCATGAGCCGATAAGCTCAGCAGTAAGGTTGCAACCAGTGCAAAAAGCTTCTTCATTGTGTTACTCCATTTATTGCTTCAAGGTGACTTACCATTGTGGCATTAGTGAGAGCGTAGGCTCGTCTAATGCTGCTATTTGTTCTTTAAACGCAAGCACTTGGCTTTCCCAATATTTAGGGTCATTAAACCAAGGGAAGGCGAGTGGAAAAGCAGGGTCCTGCCATCGTTTGGCCAACCATGCCATGTAATGCACCATTCGTAGACCGCGTAACGGTTCAATTAGTTTCAATTCGGCTGGATTAAAATCGTGAAACTCTTGATACGACTCTAAGATAATGTCCAACTGCATTCGCTTATCTTGCAATTCGCCATTGAGTAGCATCCACAAATCCTGTACTGCTGGTCCATTGCGAGCATCGTCTAAATCGACAAACATGGGCCCATCTCGCCACAAAATATTGCCTGGATGGCAATCACCATGCAAGCGGATGGCCGCGGATTTTGCTGGCCATTGCTGTTCAATTTTGTTGATCAATAACGATAAGTCACTGAAAAAGGTATTTTGCAAGTGCTGAGGTATGAAGGACGCATTTTCCAATAGCTTTTTGGGTTGATAAAGATACTCATCTAAGCTGATGGTCGGGCGATGAACAAAAGTACGAGTGGCACTGATGTGATGAATGCGTCCAAGAAACCGGCCCACGCCTTCTAATTGGTCCATATTGTCCACTTCAAACTGCCGCCCACCCACACTGTTAAACAGCGCGAAATGATAGCCCTGATAGTGATGTAAGGTTGCACCGTTGATGAGTAATGGCTCAGCAATCGGAATTTCCGCCGCGTACAGCTCGCGTGTGAAATCGTGCTCCTCTTGAATTTGCTCAACACTCCAGCGCTGAGGTCGATAGAATTTCACCACATAGCGTTGGCGTTCTTCATCGATGAATTGATAAACGCGGTTTTCGTAACTGTTGAGTGCCAGAAATCCTGATTCAGCACGAATGCCGATGCTTTCTAAGGCATACCACATGGTATCAGGGGTGAGTGCATCAAAATGGAAAGAAGCTTTGGTCATGATTAAAAAGGGCCCATTACTGAGCCCTTTTCCATTCGTTACGAAGTTAGAGTTTATTAATAAAGCGGCTCTCAACTTCTATCGTGAATTGGTTACTGTCCGTGAGTATAAACTGAATCGTCGCTATAGGAGAGCTGAGTTTGTCAGGAGCGACGCCAAGGCTGGTTGGTAGGTTCAATACCTCTCCTGGTTTGACTTGGATGGTTTGTTTACCATACCAAGAGACGTCCGATAGCCCTTTCACGTCAAGCTTATACTCTTGCGTTTGCTGAGTTTTGTTGATGACTTTCAAGGTGTAAGTGTTCTCAATTTCACCATTGCTGTTGGTTTTAAATAGCTGGTTTCTATCACGCAATACACTTAAGCCGACCGGATCAACGCTGGCCACTTGAGCGATGAATAAGCCAAACATCACCATCAGTACCGTGCCATAACCGAGTAATTTAGGCCTGAGTATTTTGGTGTGGTGGCCGGAGAGGCGGTGCTCCGTGGTATAGCTGATGAGCCCTTTTTCATAGCCCATACGTTCCATCGTGGTATCGCACGCATCAATACAAGCGCCGCAGTTAATGCATTCGTACTGCAAGCCATCACGAATATCGATGCCAGTCGGACACACTTGTACGCACAAATCACAATCAATGCAGTCACCTAAACCGAGTGCTTTGTGATCGGCTTTACGAGCGCGTGGCCCACGAGTTTCACCGCGTTTGCTGTCATAGCCAACAATAAAGGTATCTTTGTCAAACATCGCAGACTGAAAGCGAGCATAAGGACACATATGGATGCAGACGATCGAACGCATCCAGCCTGCATTTCCGTAAGTACAAAGGGTGAAAAAGAGTACCCAGAAGACGGGCCAGAAACTTTCATCGAGTGTGAAAAAGTTCACCACGAGTTCGCGTACCGGGACGAAATAGCCGACAAAAGTAAAACCAGTACCGAGTGCAATCGCCAGCCAAGCAATGTGTTTGATGGCTTTTCTTATAGCAAGATTAGCTGTGAGTTTTCCTGAGTCTTGCTTGCGGCGTTTATTGGCGGCGCCTTCGAGTTTTTCTTCAAACCAAATGTAGATAAATGTCCACACAGTTTGCGGGCACAGATAGCCACACCAGACACGGCCAAGAAAAGTGGTAATAAAAAACAGGCCGAATGCCGCAATCATAAACAACAGGGCCAATAGAGTTAGGTCTTGTGGGTAAAGTGTGGTGCCGAAAAAGTTAAATTGCTGGTGGCCGATGTCGAGCAAAATCGCTTGGCGATCACCATAATAGATCCACGGTACTAAAGTAAAAAGCAGCAGTAAAAACCAGCCACCATAGCGGCGGAGTTGTTGATAAGTACCTTTACTTTCGCGCACATAAATACGGTTGCTAGGGTTAAAACGGTCACCGTTGCCTTTGTGAGTTTTGGGGTTGAATATTTTAGGAGTCACATCCTTTATATCGATTTTGTCCTGACTCATGAAATGATCCTTGTTGGGCTGTAAGGTGTGATTTCTTTTAGTTCACACTCTGCGACATTGCTGTTTTCTCTTTGGGTACAATACCAAGATGAGAAATTATCATTGTTCAATCTTTATTTATTAAGCGGCAAGTATAACGCCAATAACAATTTTATTTCTTTAACACTATCAACCTTTAACAATAAAGCCTCAACTCGTGATGCTTATCGCTAATAATAAAAAAGCGACCTAATAAGGCCGCTATCTTGATCACTATCACAGGGGCTACATCATTTTATGATGCCACGCGCGCGTAAAATGGCTGTTTTAAAATCATCTTCCTGATCTTTCTTCAGGCCAGGAATCATTTCGTCTTTGGCGCTGTTGCGCATTTTTAGATGGTAGATCAATACATCATCTGTAAGCGCTTCTAATGGTCCTTTATAACCCGCTTCTTGAGCCAGTTTGGTGATGAATTGCACTAAGTTGAGCTGCTGATCTTTTTGCCATTCAGGCACAAGTAGTTCAATTAGCTCTTCAATTCGATGACATTGCATTCTCTTTTCCCCAATTTTTATAAGTATTTTGAGTAAAGGTATCAAATTGCGGATTGAAGTCCAATTGAGCGCAAAGAAAAAGCGCAGGGTTTAGCTGCGCTTTTTAATTATGCTGCCTGAACAACATTAGTTGTGCTCGATGCAGTAAGGGCATTTTTTTCAACTAAAGTCATTGCTGGAGCGACTTTTTTTGCAGTCGGAGCAGCAGCAAAACCACTACGACGACGCATTGCACTACGGTTTGTGTGCGAAAACCTGACAGCTGTTGGGCGCATTCATTAACCTAACGGTCAGGCACATCCATTGCCAATCTAATGGCCTGAATCACCATGAGTTGAGCTTCATAATTGAAGGGTGGCTCTTCTGGCTCTCGCCAATCCAAATAATGATTCAGGAATAACGATATGCTTTCATATCGTAGTTAGATTAGCACCAAGTTTTGAATTGATCGATAGTTGAACGATTGTTGAGATGAATATTCTTGCAAATAAAGCTTAAAATTGTGTGAGATGCTTGGTTGAGTTTGTCATCTGATCGGCATTACATCGCGTTTTGTTAAATAGGAGGCACTTATGTCGTTTACAAAAGACTCGCGATTTATCGCTCTCCTTGCCGTTCGTTACGAAATCTGCATTTAGACTTACAACTGTAAGCTGAAATGTGTAATACTAAGCCCACATTTTGTTGCTTTTGGTATGGTGTTTATGTCTGCTGTTGACAATGACGGCTATGGTGCTGGTGAAGAACGGGCGAATGCACTGAGTCATGGTTTGGGGCTATTGCTTAGTTTTGTTGGTTTAGTCTTGCTGCTGATTAAGGCAACAAGTGCGCAGGCCGATGCATTGACTTATATCAGCATGAGTCTCTATGGTGGCAGCATGATAGCGTTATTCCTTGCTTCAACGCTGTATCACTCCGTTGCGACACCGAAAGCCAAACGCTGGCTAAAAACGTTCGACCACTGTGCCATTTATCTACTGATTGCCGGAAGTTACACACCCTTTTTGTTGGTTAGCCTTCGCACTCCTTTGGCGATAGGTCTTATGGTGGTGATCTGGCTTCTGGCGCTGCTCGGTATCATCATGAAAATTGCCTTTGTCTACCGTTTTAAAAAGTTCTCACTAGTGACTTATTTGGCGATGGGGTGGTTATCCTTGGTTGTGATCTACCAACTGGCCCTCAATATCGAGGTCGGTGGTTTGGTGCTACTTGCTGTTGGTGGTTTGGTCTATTCGCTCGGGGTGATTTTTTATGTAGCGAAACGCATTCCCTATAACCATGCGATTTGGCATTTATTCGTGCTAGGTGGCAGTGCTTGTCACTTCTTTGCGGTTTACCTTTTTGTTCACCCAGTAAGTGCTTAACGCATTTCGACCCGCTCAATGTTGGTCGAAATTTGATAGCCTTGCTGGCGATCAACCTGAAGGGTAATCGGCTTTCCTTGCGCTTGAGTTTGTGGGCGTAAATAGCTATCAGCCATCCGTTTAATGGATTGCCAAATGGGTAACTGCTGAGTGAACAGTGGTTGACCTTGCTCGTCATAAAGAGTGATGCTGAGCACTACCGCAATGACAGATTGCGAGCTTTGATTGGTGATGGCTGTTGGGATAACGAGTGTATCTCCTTGGTAGTAAGCCGCGCCGAGTACCACTTCCACTCCAGAATCTGACAGTTGTAAAATCGGTTTTTCACTCCCCATCTCAAAGGTGGTTGCTCGGGCTTTTTGAGCAATAGGGGCCGCGTGAATGACGGTTTCCTGCGACATTGATTGCGGTTCAACATATTGCCATGTGAAATCATCATTGAGTTTCACTTGGCGGCCATCTTCTAAGGTCAGAACTTGCGCGTAAGATGCTGCGCTTGCTGTCATGCTTAACAGCATTATTATCACAGGTATTGTCTTCATCTTAACGTCGCCAAAATGCAGGGAAAAACAGAACGATAATCGTCAAAATTTCTAAACGGCCCATCAACATCCCTAAGCTCAGAACCCACTTTGCTGCGTCAGGCAGTGGTGCGAAGTTGCCCGTTGGACCAATCACCGAGCCCATTCCGGGGCCTACGTTGGCGACGGCGGTGATAGAACCTGAAATGCTGGTGACAGGGTCAAGGCCCATTGCACTGAGCGCGCCGGCTATAGCTATGACAGTGATGAAAAAGGTCAAACCAAAAGCGACGACTGAGCGGACAATATCATCATTAACTGGACGATGATTATAGCGCTGCACAAAAATGCCGGATGGATGGACCAACTTCATAATTTGTTTATTGAGCAGCGTCATCGCAATTTGGAAGCGGAATACTTTAATCCCACCAGAGGTTGAGCCGGAACAAGCTCCTGCTGCCATTAAGAAGATGAACAGCGTGCTTGGCAGTGCGCCCCAAGCGGTGAAATCTTCCAAACCAAAACCAGTAGTCGTGACCACTGAAACGATATTAAACATCGCCACTCGCAGGGCGTCCAACCAGTAGTAGCCTAGTTTGAGATTCAGCCACAACGCAATGATGAGACTGGCAATTAGGAAAAGATAAGCAAATCCGCGAACTTGTGCGTCTTTTATGATCACTTTGATATTTTGTTTTCGTGCCGCGGCAACAAACAGTAGAAAGGGCAAGCCTCCCAAAAACATAAACAGCGTTGCTACCCAATGTGCACCGTTTGAGAAGTGGTTCATTGAACCGTCGGAGGTGGAATATCCACCAGTCGACAAGGTGGTGAATGAGTGGTTGATCGCTTCAAAAAGCGTCATGCCAGTGAGGATGTAGCCAATCAAGCACAGTAAGGTCAGTACCAAATAGACCAGCACAATATTTTTCGCGACAGTTTTGGCGCGTGGGCTACTTTTATCGGACCAATCAGACGATTCGGTTTGGAACAATTTCATCCCACCCACATTGAGCATTGGTAATACCGCTACCGCCATTACGATAAACCCAACCCCACCAAGCCATTGCAGGATAGAGCGCCACAACAAGATGCTGGGCGGCATATTATCAAGGCCACTGAGTACAGTTGAACCTGTGGTGGTTAGCCCTGACATGGTTTCAAAGTAGGCGTCGGTAAAGCTGATGTGGTTGATAAAGACGAAAGGGAGCGCCGCGAAAGCGCTAGCAACCGTCCAAACTAAGCTGGTGATGAGAAACATATCGCGCACGCTGAGCTTAAAGTGCGCGGTACGCCCCAAGCTTAAGCAGATAAAGGCGACAATATGAGTGATGATGACCGCTTGAGCAAAATCAAGGAAGCCACCCGTACCGGTAAAAAAAGCGACCAGTGTTGGCACATACATAAATAGGGCGAGCTTAGACAGCACGAGTCCTATAACGAATGAAATGGGGCGTAAATTCAGCATGACGCCAATGACCTATAGGAAAAATGGGCTAGGTTGGAACAAGGCTTCCACATCGGGCACGTACTTTTTATCCACTAAGAACATCACCACGTGATCATCTTGCTCGATAATAGTGCGGTCATGGGCGATTAACACTTCTTCACCACGCACAATCGCGCCAATGGTTGTGCCCGGTGGCAGTTTAATATCACCCACTGCGCGTCCCACCACTTTAGAGGTGTTTTGGTCGCCATGTGCAATTGCCTCAATCGCTTCTGCCGCGCCACGGCGTAGCGAAGAGACGTTAACGATATCGGCACGACGTACGTGAGTCAGCAGTGCGGAAATGGTGGCTTGTTGGGGTGAAATCGCGACATCAATCACGCCGCCTTGTACGAGGTCGACATACGCGCCACGCTGGATAAGTACCATCACTTTTTTCGCGCCCATACGCTTGGCGAGCATGGCGGACATGATGTTGGTTTCATCTTCGTTGGTGAGCGCAATAAATACATCGACTTGGTCGATGTTCTCTTCGGCTAGCAGCTCTTGGTCCGCTGCATCACCACAAAATACTATGGTGTTTTCTAACTCTTCCGATAACTGCTCTGCACGTGGGTAATTACGCTCAATCAGTTTAACGCTGTAGCTGTGCTCTAAACGTTTAGCTAAGCTTGCCCCAATGTTACCCCCGCCAACAATCATGATACGACGATAGGTTTTTTCCAGCCGCTGTAGCTCACTCATGACCGAGCGAATATGATTACTGGCTGCCACGAAGAACACTTCATCGTCAGCTTCAATAATGGTAGTGCCTTGCGGGCGAATCGGCCGACCTTGGCGGAAAATGGCCGCGACGCGGGTATCAATGTGCGGCATGTGTTCACGTAGCGCTGAAAGAGCATTACCCACCAATGGCCCGCCGTAGTAAGCTTTCACAGCCACTAGGCTCACTTTCTCTTCGGCAAAACTCACCACTTGCAGTGCGCCGGGGTATTGGATCAACCGTTCAATATAGCTCGTCACTAGCTCTTCAGGGGCGATAAGGTGATCCACCGGGATCGCGCCTGACTGAAACAAAGTCTCTTTTTCAAGCAGATATTCAGGAGAACGAATACGCGCAATTCGGTTGGGCGTATTAAACAAAGAGAACGCCACCTGGCATGCCGCCATGTTGGTTTCGTCGGTATTGGTGACCGCAACCAGCATGTCCGCGTCCTGTGCGCCCGCTTCACGCAGTACATCAGGGTGGCTGGCGTGGCCATGAATCACCCGCAAATCGTACTTGTCTTGCAGCTCGCGCAATCGGTCACTATTTTTGTCGACAATGGTGATGTCATTGTTCTCGCCGACCAAGTTTTCGGCCAGTGTGCCACCGACCTGACCTGCACCAAGAATAATGATTTTCATACTCTGTTCTCTTTCTACCTGCCGAATATCGGCCACTGAAAAGGCAGCAGTAATGCTGCCAATGTGCGTCGAATTTACGCTTGTTTGGTTAATACTGCGTAGTAAAAACCGTCCATATCTTCTTCTCCGGGGAGTATCTGACGCCCCGGCTGCTCACGATCGGAACCCACTAATTGAGCGTTATGAGTTCGTTCTAAGAAGGCTTTGACCTGCAAGCTGTTTTCTTGTGGAGTGATCGAGCAGGTTGCGTAAACCATAGTGCCACCGACTTTTAATTGCTTCCACATTGCGTCCAGTATTTCGCTTTGTAATTGAGCCAATGCCTCAATATCGCTACCACGACGTAGCCATTTGATGTCTGGATGACGGCGAATAACCCCAGTGGCAGAGCAAGGTGCATCTAATAAAATTCGGTCAAATTGTTCGCCATGCCACCATTCTTCAGGATAACGAGCATCACCGCAGATCACATCAGCGCGAAGTTGAAGGCGTTCTAAGTTGTCATAGACGCGTTCAAGGCGGGTTGCATCGCTGTCAATCGCAACCACTTCAGTATCGTGTGTGTGCTCCAGGATGTGCGCGGTTTTACCCCCTGGGGCGGCGCAGCAATCTAAAATCAGCTCGCCTGCTTTAGGTTGAAGGTAGTCAATCGCTAGCTGCGCAGCGGCATCTTGCACCGATACCCAACCACGATCAAAACCGGGTAAAAGCGTTACATCGCAAGGTGCAGCGAGTTTTATTGCGTCGGCGGCGTGAGAGTGCACGCTGCACTCGATATTTTCGCTAGCTAGTAGTGCAAGATATTCATCACGAGTGTGGTGCTGACGGTTGACGCGCAACCACATTGGCGCTTTTTGATTGTTCGCTTGCACAACCGTTTCCCACTGTTCTGGGTACGCTTGTTGTAACAGTTTAAGTAGCCAACTTGGGTGGCCATATTTGCCTGCGTTGTGGCTAACGGCGATAGCGTCCAGTGCTTCTTGATCGCGCAAGTAGCTGCGCAATACGGCGTTGATTAGCCCACCTAAATTTTCACCGCGCAATGTTTTGGTGCCTTCAACCGTCTCGGCTACTGCGGCGTGAGCGGGAATGCGCATAAAGCTCAATTGGTAGATACCAACTAAAATAAGATGGTGAAAAACCCGCTTTTTCCCTTTCAGTGGGTTGTCCATTAGCTCATTGGCAATTGATTCCAAACGAGGCAAATAACGCAAAGCCCCATAGCAGATCTCTTGCAACAGAGCGTGGTCTCTTGGGCGGATGGTTTTTTGCGCCGCAGGAAGTGCGTGAGAAAGTGAGTGGCCTTTATCAACCACTTGAAACAACACGTTAGCCGCAGCTGCGCGAACATTCATAGAAGTACCGACTTTAAATAAATGAAAATCAATGAGGGCATCTCTGCCCTCGTTAAGGTTTAGCTAAGCTGTGTGCCGACTTCAAACCAGCTTGCGCGCGAATTGAGAATGTCTTGCACTGACATCGCTTTTTTGCCCGGCACTTGCAACTGCTCAAGCACCAGTAAGCCGTTGCCGGTTGCCACATAAATACCCGATTTATCGGCTTGAACAATCGTGCCTGCAGGGTGGTCGCTGGTTTGTGCTTCAACGCGACTTTGCCACACTTTAATGCTGTTCTCAGCCACATAAAAATGGCTCATTGGCCATGGATTAAAAGCACGCACGCAGCGTTCAATAAAAGCAGCATCCGCTGACCAATCGATTTTGGCTTCTTCTTTGCTAAGTTTTTGTGCGTAGTTAGCCAATGTATCATCTTGTTGAGTGGCAATCGCTTTGCCACTGGCGATATCGGCGATGCATTCTACCAACGCTTGTGGGCCTAGCTCGGCCAGTTTGTCATACATAGAAGCGCTGGTGTCTGTTGCCTCAATCGGCAGCTTAGCAATTTTGAGCATATCGCCCGTATCTAGGCCGACATCCATTTGCATGATGGTTACACCCGTTTCACTGTCTCCCGCCCAGATCGAGCGTTGGATCGGTGCGGCACCACGCCACCGTGGCAGAATGGAACCGTGTACGTTAATACAGCCAAGCCTTGGCATATCAAGTACGGCCTTTGGTAGCAGTAATCCGTAGGCGACCACTACCATTAAATCTGCGTTGAGATCGGCGAGCGCTTGCTTGGCTTCGTCGCTCTTAAAGTTCTCTGGTTGATACACAGCAATATTGTGCTCAACGGCCATCTGTTTCACTGGGCTGGCGGTCAGTTTTTTACCGCGCCCTGCCGGGCTATCTGGTTTAGTGTACACCGCGATAACCTCATGCTCCGAAGACAACAACGCCGCCAAATGACGGGCGGCGAAGTCCGGAGTACCTGCAAACACAATGCGTAATGATTGGCTCAAGGTAACCTCACTTAAGTTAGTTTTTTTCGTTATAGCGTTTGATTTTCTCTAGCTTATCTCTAATACGCTTACGCTTTAATGGCGAAAGGTAATCCACAAACAGTTTGCCTTGTAAGTGATCAAGCTCGTGTTGAACACAAATGGCTAAAAGGTCATCCGCTTCAAATGAGAATTCGTTGCCATCACGATCTAACGCTTTGACTGTGACTTCTGCTGCGCGAGGAACAAGGGCGCGTGAGCCCGGGACCGACAGACAGCCTTCTTCAATGCCATCTTCACCGCGTTTCTCTAAGATTTCAGGGTTAATCAGAACCATTGGCTGGTCGCGACTCTCTGAAATATCGATCACAACGATGCGTTGGTGAATATCGACTTGCGTTGCGGCAAGGCCGATACCGTCCTCGTCGTACATAGTCTCAATCATGTCATCGACGATTTTTTGGATCTCAGGTGTCACTTTCTCTACCGGTTTTGCAACGGTACGAAGACGATCATCTGGGAATGTTAATACTTGTAATACAGACATATACACTCGAAATATTGAACTGTGCCGAAACAGCTTAAAGCTTGTTGGCTCAATTCTAGACATTTTATGACCCAAATGACAGCATCCAAATGTTAATAATCTGATTCATCCTTACTTATTTCGGCCAAGGAACAGAGGTCATGTCACGATTTATTCGTTATTTAGTGTGTGTGTTTTTACCGTTGTCATTGGTCGTTAATGCGTTGGCGGCGGAGGATATGGCGCTCACCGTCAAAGCAAATGCCCCGCAGACATACACGGTCGTCAAAGGAGATACCTTGTGGGATATTTCTGCGCTCTATTTTGATAACCCGTGGTTGTGGCCACGTTTATGGCAAATTAACCCAGAGATCGATAACCCGCATTTGATTTATCCCGGCGATAAGCTGACCTTAGTCTGGCGTAACGGACAGCCGGTGTTGAGTTTAAAACCTATGGTCAAGTTGAGTCCGAAAGTGCGTGTGCTTGAGAAAAAAGCGGTTCCGACGGTGCAAGAGGGATTAGTGTTGCCGTATCTGCATACGGATCGCTTACTGGATAAGCAAACATTACAAGAAAGCCAGCGAGTGCTCGGTGCCAGCGACGGTAAACAATACCTGACGGCGCAAGATACGCTCTACATAAGCGGGCAACAGACTCACCCAAAATGGGGTATTTATCGTGAAATCGCTGAGTTTTCTCGTCATGATGCTGCCGCGAAAAATAAAACCATGGTTGCTTTGCGTTTGATTGCTTCTGGTGAATTGGTCTCCGCCGATGAGGCTTTTAGCGGGCTAACCATCACCGCACAGCAACAAGAGATAAGAGTCAATGATATTGCCCTGCCTGAAGTGGGCGTCGAAACCTTAACGCTTTCAACCACTTTTTTCCCATCGCCATCGCGACTACAAGTTGAAACGCATATCCTCGGATCGTTGGAGGGTAGTGAGTATTCGGCGCAGAATCAGGTAGTTGTGATCGATAAAGGCCTTGCGGATCAACTGCGTCAAGGGACGATGTTTGATTTGATTCAAGCCGGTTCTAAAGTGTCTGGAAAAAAAGGACAGCACCAACAGAACCTTGATGAAACCCTGCAATTACCAAGCAGCTTGGTGGGCAGTTTGATGGTCATTCGACCTTATGAACATTTTAGTTTGGCTTTGATTACAGATAGCCGCGTGCCGATTGGTAAAAGTGTCATCGCGGTTTCGCCGCTCAAACCAGAGCTAACAATCGAGCCAAATGTACAAGCCGATACGGATTCGATGGTTAAGGATGATACCGCAAGCTGATGGAGCAGAACGAATTAGCGGCGTGGCTAGCATTCAGCTTTGTGCCAAAATTGGGTGGCAAGAAACTTTCTCGTCTTGCTAGCGTCGCTTCTCTTGCTCATTTAATTGACTATTCCGAGCGGGAGTTAGCCGCGTTGGGTCTAGTTCAAGATCAAATCCGTTATCTGCGCGAGACGGCCCCTCAAGAAGTTGAAGAATGCCTAAGTTGGCAGCAAGCTAATGAGTCTCATCATATCCTTACTCCATTTTGCGATGGTTATCCTTCTTTACTAAAAGAAATTGCTACCGCACCTCCGGTTTTATTTGTCAAAGGACGAATAACAGCACTCTCTGATCCGCAAATGGCGATCGTCGGCAGCCGTAATGCGAGCCCTGATGGCCAACGAGTTGCTCATCAGTTTGCGCGAGAATTTGTGCAACAGGGCTTGGTTGTCACCAGTGGTTTGGCATTAGGTATTGATGGACATGCTCATGACGGTGCGTTGCAAGCGGGTGGTGAGACGATAGCCGTGCTCGGTTCGGGCCTTGAATCTATTTACCCAGCGCGACATAAAAAATTAGCGCAACGGGTGATGGAAAGCGGAGCATTAGTCTCGGAATTTCGTCCCAAAGCCAAACCAAGGCCAGATAACTTTCCGCGGCGAAATCGCATTATCAGCGGGTTAGCGGTTGGTGTTTTAGTGGTGGAGGCGGCGGAGAAAAGTGGCTCGTTGATCACGGCGCGCTATGCGGCTGAGCAAGGGCGAGATGTGTTTGTTATTCCGGGCTCCATTGCTAACCCAAATTGCCACGGTAGTAATCAACTTATTCGTTGTGGGGCGTGCTTGGTGCAAAACAGTGAACAAGTATTATCTGAAATTGGCACCTTAGTAGACTGGTCATTGCGCCAAAAGCAGCCTCAACCTGATTTATTTTCTGTACAGAGCGATCAGCAATTGCCATTTGCTGAACTGTTAGCTAACGTAGGAGTAGAGGCTACGCCTGTTGATATTCTTGCGAGCAGGACCCATATACCTGTCCATGAAGTCATGATGCAGCTTTTAGAACTTGAGCTTTCAGGTCATGTTGTTGCCGTTTCTGGCGGCTATATTCGTAAGGGGAAGGGTTAGCTATGATGATGGATATATTGATGTATCTATTTGAAACCTACGTCCATAGCGATGTAGATTTGCAAGTCGATCAAGATGAGCTCGAAGATGAATTGCTTCGAGCCGGTTTTCACCAGAAAGATATCTATAAGGCCCTGAATTGGTTAGAAGAGCTTGCGGCATTGCAACAAACCGATGCTCATTCAGCGATGGCAACCAGTGCTGCGACTTCGATGCGGATGTACACAGCACAAGAGATGGACAGGCTGGATCTTGAAAGCCGAGGTTTTTTATTGTTCCTTGAACAAGTGAAAGTATTAACTCCTGAAATTCGTGAAATGGTGATTGATCGAGTGATGGGTTTAGAAACCAATGAATTTGAATTGGATGACTTAAAGTGGATCATTTTGATGGTGCTATTTAATGTACCGGGAAATGAAAATGCTTACACGCTTATGGAAGAGCTGCTATACACCAAAGATCAAGGTATTTTGCATTGATTGCAGCCGTTCGTTTAGTTGAGCATTATGAGTCGTAAAACCGAGTCCCCCCTTTTTTCTGCGCATGGACAAGCGCTGCAGCATGAGCCTTGTCCGCAATGTGGTGGCCAATTACAGCTTCGTCGGGGTAAGCATGGGCTGTTTTTAGGCTGTAACCATTATCCCAATTGTGACTATATTAAGCCGCTGCAGCAAAATGATGGTCATATCGTTAAGGAGTTGGGTGTGCCATGCCCAGAGTGTGGCCATGAATTAGTGTTACGCCAAGGTCGTTATGGCATGTTTATCGGGTGTAGTCATTATCCGCATTGCCACCATATCCAAGATACAGATTCCCCTGCAGACAATGTTCCTCAGTCAAAACAGCTTTGTCCTGAATGTTTGAAAGGCCATTTAGTGGAGCGAAAAACGCGCCATGGTAAAACTTTTCATGCTTGCGATAATTACCCTAAATGCAAGTTTGCCGTTAATCAGCAACCTGTTGCCGGTAAATGCGAAAAATGTGGGTTTGGATTATTGATAGAGAAAAAACTCGCCAGTGGTATCAAGCTGCAATGTGCTGATCGAAAATGTGGTCATATTCAATCCGCCACAGAGCAAAGTGACGGCATATAAAAATGGCACATTGAACGTGCCATTTTTTATCCATATTTATCGTCAATTAGGTTTATTTTAGAGCGTCGGCTTGAGCGCTTGAACAAAATGGTGCAAGGCTGGATACGTTGTCGCATCAAGCACTTCAGCCAAGCAACAGAGCGTTCGTTGCAACTGCGCGTTGTAATCTGCACTGACATTAATATGGCCCATTTTGCGCCCAGCACGTTTCTCTTTGCCATACCAATGAATGTGGCAGCCTTCAATCGCCATCACGGCTTCTGGTAAATTGTCCTCACCCAAAATATTAATCATCGCGGTTGGGCGAAGTAACTTCGTGCTGCCTAAAGGTAAGCCACATACTGCGCGAAGGTGATTCTCAAATTGGCAGGTTTCTGCGCCTTGCTGTGTCCAGTGACCAGAGTTATGGACTCGTGGTGCAATTTCATTCACCAACAATGTTCCCTGCACATCAAAAAACTCGAGCGCTAGCACACCGACATAATTGAGACGAGCGGCAACCGAGGTAAACATCGACAGTGCTTGCTCTTGCAAGGCTGGGTCATCTATCGCCGTTGATAAACTTAGTACACCGTTAATGTGCACATTTTCTGCCAGCGGGTAAACCGCGATGCTGCCATCTTTGGCACGCGCGCCGACTAACGAGACTTCACGAGCAAAGGGGACAAACTGCTCTGCCACTATCGCTTGAGTCGGAGTGGCTTGGATACAGGCTTCCATTTCTGGCCAAATGAGCTCTGCTTGTGAAGCTTCTTTTAAACGCCATTGACCCTTTCCGTCATAGCCACCCAGTGCACTTTTTAGAACTATAGGCAGGCCGATGTTAGTTATCGCGGCATCTAAATCTTCACGAGTATTAATCACAAAGTATTGGGCATTTTTTGCGTTGGCTTCATCGAGTAGCGCTTTTTCAAGACGGCGATCGCCTCCGGCTTTAATGGCTTCGACGCTAGGAAGAAACTTACCACTTTGCTCACAAACAGTGAGAATTTCATGGGGAATATGCTCAAATTCAGCGGTAATGACATCCGCTTGTTTGATCGCATTGTCTAAACCATGACCAGTGATGTGTAATGTCAAAGGATGGACGATGTTACCGCTGCCCACATCAAAAGCGGAGATTTGAATGTTCAGAGGAGCGCCAGCCAGCGCCATCATGCGTGCCAGTTGCCCAGAGCCCAAGACTAAAACGTGCATAGTATCAATCCTCTGCAGGGTTAGGGTGGCTCAACACCGCTTCAGTTTGTGCTAAACGAAATGCTTCCACTTTTGCCATGACGGCCTCATCACTGGTGCCGATGATTTGCGCGGCAAGCAGCCCAGCATTGGCCGCGCCTGCTTCTCCAATAGCTAAGGTGCCCACCGCAATCCCTTTTGGCATTTGCACAATCGAGAGTAAAGAGTCCATCCCTTTGAGTGCCTTTGACTGAACGGGAACGCCAAGTACCGGCAAGCTAGTAAACGCTGCCGTCATGCCCGGCAGGTGTGCGGCTCCGCCTGCGCCAGCTATGATGACTTTAAGGCCGCGTTCTCTTGCGCTGGTGGCGTAATCGGCAAGAAGTTGAGGTGTGCGGTGAGCAGAGACAACTTTGGTTTCGTATGCCACACCAAATTGATCCAACATGTCAGCAGCTAGCTTCATTGTGGGCCAATCGGATTTTGAACCCATGATAATTCCGACTTTCATCTCAAACTCCTTAATACTTCTAAAAATGGGGTGAGCGGGATAATTTGCGCGCATTATACGAGTATTTTTTCCTTAGGAAAACGTTTGCGTCAGCTTAATTGTGCAATTGATACATTTTATAAACAAATAGCTTTAGCCAGTTTTCAACGAAGTTTGTACACTTAGCCGCACTGTATTAAAGAAACCGATGGACAGTTTTTGTGAATAACTTTGAACACACTTTGCAGGCTCTACGTGACGGTGAAGTAATTGCCTACCCAACGGAAGGCGTGTTTGGGGTTGGGTGTGACCCAGATAACCCGCAAGCCATTCAGAAGCTCTTAGCGCTCAAGCAGCGTCCTGTGGAAAAGGGGTTGATTTTAATTGCGGCCTCTTACGAACAATTGCTTCCTTATATTGATGAGAGCCAGTTGACATCAGAGCAGCTCGCACGAGTACATGCCACCTGGCCTGGCCCTGTGACATGGATAATGCCGACCAGTGATAAAGTCTCTACTTGGGTGAGTGGGCAATTTGATTCGATAGCCGTACGTGTGACAGATCATCCTTTAGTGCAAAAGCTATGCAATGCGTTTGGAAAACCATTAACCTCGACCAGTGCGAATTTAAGTGGTCTTGCACCTTGCCTGACAACGGAAGAAGTTGAATCGCAACTGGGTGAGCAACTGGTTGCGATTTTAGATGGTCAAACCGGTGGTCGAAATAAGCCCAGTGAAATTCGTGACGCGAAAACCTCACAAGTATTAAGACAGGGTTAATCCTGCTAAGGAAGTAAGCGATGCCAACCATTGATAAGCAAGCCGTCAAACAATTTTTGCTTGAGCTGCAAGACTCCATTTGCCAGCAACTTGAACAAGCGGATGGCCAAGCACTGTTTGAAGAAGATGCATGGCATCGCGAACCGAGTGAGCGTTTGGGAGGCGGTGGGCGAACTCGAGTGATGAAAGAAGGCCGTGTTTTTGAACAAGGCGGCGTGAATTTCTCGCATGTGCAAGGGCAGCAAATGCCCGCTTCAGCGACCGCGCATCGCCCTGAATTAGCTGGACGTCATTTTGAAGCGATGGGGGTTTCTTTGGTGATGCATCCAAACAATCCCTATGTTCCGACTTCTCATGCCAATGTTCGTTTCTTCATCGCTGAAAAAGAAGGCGAAGATCCTATCTGGTGGTTTGGCGGAGGATTTGACTTAACGCCTTTCTATCCGTTTGAAGAAGATGCTCAATCATGGCATGCCACAGCGAAAGCACTGTGTGTTCCTTTTGGTGAAAAAGTGTATGCCGAACATAAATCGTGGTGCGATGAGTATTTCTTCCTCCCTCATCGCAATGAAACGCGCGGTATTGGTGGCCTATTTTTCGATGATTTAAACGCTTGGGGATTTGAGCGCTGTTTTGCTTATATGCAAGCTGTCGGTAAAGGATACACCGCTGCGTATTTGCCGATTGTTGAACGTCGCCAAGCGATGGAGTACGGTGACAGAGAGCGCCAGTTTCAACTTTATCGCCGTGGTCGCTATGTAGAGTTCAACTTAGTGTATGATCGCGGCACATTGTTTGGTTTGCAAAGTGGCGGTCGAACGGAATCGATTTTAATGTCGATGCCGCCATTAGCTCGTTGGCAATATCGTTATCAAGCGGAAGAGGGCAGCGCAGAGGCGAAATTAAACACCTTCTTGCTGCCGAGGGAGTGGTGACAGCGGTACATTTTCAATGATAGGGGCGCCGAGGTGGCCCTGTTAATTATCGAGAGGCAAGGATATGGCTCAGCACATTGATCAATATGCAGTATTTGGTAATCCGATTGGGCACAGTAAGTCGCCGATGATCCACACACTTTTTGCACGGCAAACCAGTCAGGAAATGCACTATACCGCTCAACTCGCGGCTCTAGATGGCTTTAAACAAGCGGCTGAAACCTTTTTTGCCTCCGGTGGCCGAGGGTGCAACATTACCGTGCCTTTTAAAGAAGAAGCGTATCAGTTTGCGGATCGATTAACCGAGCGAGCTCAACTTGCAGGCGCGGTCAATACACTGAAAAAATTAGATGATGGCGAAATCATCGGTGATAACACTGATGGTGAAGGGCTGGTTCAAGATCTGCTTCAGTACCAAGTGCCACTACGAGACGCTTCCATTTTAGTGATTGGTGCTGGCGGCGCGGCGCGCGGCGTGATTAAGCCCTTACTCGATCAGCACCCTACAAGTATCGTGATTACCAACCGCACCTTTGCAAAAGCCGAGCAGCTCGCCACGCTTTTTAGTCCCTTTGGCGCGGTAAAAGCAATCGCGCTGGAAGAGATTAATCAGCATTTTGACCTCATCATTAACTCGACCTCGGCTAGTTTAGATGGTGAATTGCCAAATATCGCTCCGACGATCTTCAGTAAGAGCAGTGTTGCCTATGACATGATGTATGGCAAAGGATTAACAACATTCAATCAGTGGGCATTAAGTCATCATTGCGCTCATGCTTATGATGGTTTGGGGATGTTGGTTGGGCAAGCTGCGGAGAGCTTTATGCTATGGCGCGGACTCAGGCCGGGTTCTCGACAAATATTGAGAGAACTGAGAAAAAATCTAGAAGGCTAATCATGAACCAAGCGATTTTATTTCCTGACCGACAAACGTGGCACTCGGCAAGCCAAAGCGTACTTTTTCCTGCTCAACACGCGGGAGCTCTGCTCGAGTGTACGGTACACAAGTCAGTACTGAGCCATCTGTCTGGTGAAATGATTACTAACGGTGAGCAAGCTATTCAAGTTTTTGAACAATGGCGATTTGACCTTGAAGAGCTTGCTGAAAGCTTGATTGAAGATGAAGCGTTCAATTTAGATGGACAAATAGAGATTAAAGCTTAGTTAATGGCTTTCTTTGACACTCGTAAGATAGTCATTTTTGTTCTGCACATAGTTGTCGGAAGATTTAAGCAAAAAAGCTCGCTCTTTATCTGTTAGCGGGCGGATCTGTTTCACTGGGGATCCTACATAAAGATAGCCGCTGGCCAATACCTTGTTTGGTGGCACTAAACTGCCAGCTCCAACCATCACCTCCGACTCAACGACTACGCCATCGAGCACAATTGCTCCCATGCCAATTAAGACTCGATCATGGATTACGCAACCATGCAGCATCACTTTATGGCCAATTGTGACGTCATCGCCAATAATAAGTGGAAAACCATCCGGGTTTTCGGTGTTTTTATGAGTCACGTGCAGTACGCTGCCATCTTGAATGTTGCTACGTTGGCCAATGTGAATATGGTTTACATCGCCTCTGGCTGCAACCAATGGCCATATGCTGGAATCATCGCCTAAAACAATATCGCCAACCAACACCGAGCTACTATCTATATAGACGCGCTGTCCGATTTGTGGGGATATTCCTTTATAACTACGAATTGATGACATGCTCGTCTCCTTTAATAACTGACGCCATAAGATAAATTAAACAGAAATAGCGTCAAAACAACTCTTTTTGAATAAAAATTATCCCAACGAACAGAAAATCAAAAAAAACAGCAAAAAGGGGTTGCCAACGTGACGGCGATCTCTATAATGCCGCCTCACTGACACGGCACAGCCAGTAAGGGTTCAAGCCCAGCAAGCAGCCAATCAGTAGGTCAAATCGGTAAGACGAAATAATTTAATAAAGTGTTTGACACTTTTCATTATCTCGCTAGAATGGCCGCCTCTTCAAAGGAAGCCTCGGCAAGCCAGAGAAGAACGCTCTTTAACAATATAAACCTATCAATCTGTGTGGGCACTCGTTGATGATAATCAAAAAAGATTTATCAATGAACTGAGTGACCAATCAGAATCAAGTTTACTTGATTTTG
>Ga0075011_10000172_pt1 | contig 33748 bp, 31 predicted proteins | sample TARM_MetaG_T_14_FD_72354 | JGI IMG/M metagenome (GOLD analysis project Ga0075011, IMG submission 72354) | Freshwater microbial communities from Pennsylvania, USA, analyzing microbe dynamics in response to fracking - TARM_MetaG_T_14 | ecosystem: Environmental > Aquatic > Freshwater > River...
CACTATAACATTATTGCTCCCTAGAATTATACGAACAATATGCCTTTTAATTTTATCATTGTCATCATAGGTGATGATGTCATTATTATTTAAATCTATTTCATACATTTCTGTTTAAAACGTCCCATATGCTACAAAAAAGGCGATATTCATACACTGCGGTTGTGCCGCGCCGCCTTTGGAAGGGCAGCGTTTCATATAGGTGTTAATCTTTTTGCCGTCTTTGTTGGTAAGCATTGGGTAGTTAAAGTTCATATAATCCAAAATATTTTTCCCGTTGGAGTGGTGAATAAACTCGACCGTACCGTCAGTATCGATGCGCGTAACGATGCCGACGTGCGTAATGTTTTCGATAACCGAAGCGGCGGGTTGCGGTTTGGGCGGATTTTTACCTTTGGTTTTGGTTTTAACCGCCGGTCTTCTCTCGGTATTTTCAAAAAAAACTAAATCGCCGAGGTTGGGTAGCATCGTTTCAAAAGCATGTCCGCGTTTTGCCATAAGATTAAACATTGCACGTGATTTTCGTGCGTTATCAAAATTTGCATTGAGCTCTTTTTCGTTGTAGTATGGACGTCCCGTTTTTAAGTTAACGAGATTGACGAAGCCGGAACAATCGCCTCCGTCGCGTTTGTTCAGATAACTCATCGCCGTATTGACGATGCTTTGACGCGTCGTCATCGGAGAAATAGAACGAAGCGAGAAACTTTTTTCATCGCGTTGGATATACAAATCTTCGCTCGGCGTTTCTTCTAAGTAGAGTTGCGCCGTTTCGGGTGTCGGTTCGGGTTCGGCGACGTGTTTTTCGATTTGGGGCGAAGGTTGTGGCGTGCATCCCGCAAAGTAGAGTGTCGTAATACCTAAAATCAGCCATCGTTTCATTGAATTTTCCCGTAAGCGCTAAAATATTCCGGTGCCAAGCATTTGTTTTGGCTGTTTTTTGCCGCACATTTTTCCATATACGAATTGACGACTTTATGCTCGTATAACGATGCATCGGGATATTTTAAGTTCATTTGTCCTATCAAGTTTTTTCCTTTGGTATGGTGGATAAAATAGACGGTTTCATCGGCGTCGATACGCGTGATGATACCGATATGCGTGATGTTGTCGGCACTTTTTGCTTTGGCGTAGGCTTTAACGGTATTGGCGAAAAAGACCAGATCGCCTACTTTTGGGTTTTCGTAATAGAGCCTGTTTCGGTCGGCTAAGTAGTTGTAAATCGCAAGCGATTTGCGTGAATCTTCATAATAATCGTTTAAAGCTTGCGTTTGAAAGAAAGGTTCGTTGCTCTCTTTATTGACGAGCGTGACAAATCCGGAACAATCTCCTCCGTCTTGTCGATTTTTATGTTTCATCGCATTGGCAACGATATGGGCTCGAAGTTCTTTTTTTTCGTCTTCGACTTTTTGCGGAAGTTCTGGGGCATTTTGTGAGAGTTCTTTTTGAGCGCATCCCGTGAGTAAAAGTACGGCTATGCTAAAGCTTATCCATAGTTTCGTCATACGTTTCCTTAAAAAAATTGAAAAATAGTACCGACTTTTTCCTAAAATTTCGGCACTAAAATCGTTCGTTCCAACGAAGGAAGCCATTGATGCGCCTGATGATCGTAGGTTTGAATGCGCACGCGATCTTTTTCCAAAAAGAGTGAATTGCTCCAGATCGTCTCTTTGTTCATGTCGCTGTTATGAACGTTGGTAACCTGCTCGTAACGGTTGATGGAAGAGGCAAAACTAGGCTCTTTGGCAGAGGTATGCGTATGTCCGCTGATCCATAAAAAAAGCTGTGGGTTTTGAACGATGAGTCGGTGTATTGCTTCTTTAGGTTGGGCGACAAAGTTGGGCGTGTTTGCCCAACGGTTGTAACGCTCAAGCGTGTGATCGAGCGGGGCATGAAAAAAGACGATGGTCGGCATTTTGGGATGGGTTTTAAGTTCATTTTCAAACCAATTCAGCTGTTCGGTGGAAAGCTGGGCAAGATGTTCCGGAGTATCGGCGGAGAGAAAGATAAGCAGGTAAGACTCTTTTTGCACACTGTAATAGAGCTTTGGAAGATGAAATGCCTTTTGAAAGCGTTGGAGCTTTTCGTTTTGCATCTTAGGCGTTCCGTGCAAAAACTTGCCGTCCTCGCCTAATTCATCGGCATAGATAAAGTCGTGATTGCCCGTGATGACGTAAAGCGGCTTGCGAAGCTTTGAAAAATAGTCTTTGACTTGAGTATATTCTTCGTGTGTGCCCGTCAATGAGCAAAGATCGCCCGTCGCAACGACGCTATCGACATCGCTCCATTGGTTGATCTGCTCTAAGACCTGCTCTTTGGCTTCAAGGTGTTTACCCGGAATATGCGGATCGCCGAGAATGACGATGTGTGTGCTTGCATTAAGGCTTAGCGCAACGAAAAGCCCTAAGAGACACTTTAACATAGGCTGTCCATTGCTTTTTGCATGCGCTCTAAGATGGTTTCTAAAACACTTCTTTGCGTCCCAAAATTGAGGCGAACGCACTGTTCATTGCCAAACGGTCCGCCATCGCTTAGTCCCACGCCGTGTTGTAAGAAAAATTCGTACGGACTCTTGACATGTAACGCTGATGCATCGATCCACGCGAGAAAGGTCGCTTCTTGATCTAAGAGTTTGAGCTTGGGATTGCGTGCCACAAAAGCTTGAACCGTTTTGAGATTTTCCGCTAAGTAGACACGAAGCTCACCCAGCCACGCATCGCCCCCAAGATACGCCGCTTTAAGCGCGGTAATGCCCAAAAGATTGATACCGCCGACCATGCTTCCCATCGTCTTTTTAAAACGCTTACGAAGTTCGGCATCGGGGATCACGGCAAACGAGGCTTGCAGCCCTGCGATGTTGAAGGTTTTGCTTGGAGCCATTAATGTGATGGTACGCTTAGAGAGTGCTTCCCCGAGCGAGGCAATCGGAACGTGTTTGGCAGTTGGATTTAAAAGTAAATCGGCATGAATTTCATCGGAACAGATCAAAAGATCGTGTTTGAGGCAAAACGCTCCGAGTTGCTCTAATTCCTGACATGTAAAAACGGTTCCGGCCGGATTGTAGGGATTGCAGAGCATAAAAAGTTTACATGTAGGTTTGATGTGTGCCTCCATCGCTTCAAAATCCAGCGTCCAACGGTCGTTTTCTTCTTTCATCGCAATCGCTATGACTTCTTTGTTCGCATGCATGGGTGCTTTGATGAAATGTGGGTAAATCGGCGTAGTCGTCATTACGCTCTCTCCTTCTACCGTGAGGCATGCGACGTTCATACTGCTGACCACGCCGTGCGTAAAGACCAACCACTCTTTTTGGATCTCCCAGTCGTAGTGACGTTTTAAAAACGAAAGAATCGCACCGTATGTCTCTTCATCAATGTCCGTGTAGCCAAAAACGCCCTCAGCAATTCTTTGTTGCAACGCTTCGATCACGCATGGAGGCGATTTAAAATCCATATCCGCCACCCACGCAGGAATGACATCAGCTCCTTTGTATTTATTCCATTTTTCACACGGAGTCTTGGTTCTATCAACGATTTCATCGAAATTAAACATAGAAAGTGTCCTTTTCTTTAATGAAAAAATTGTAGCATATTTGCCTCAATTTCGTTTGACATGTAAAGGTAAAAAAATGACCTATATGATTGTTCTTGCCGTGATCGTTCTTTTTTATTTTTTAACGAAAAATTACAATGCGGACGATTATGCGCAAAAAATTCATGTGAATGAGAAACAGGCGTTGCAAGGCGATCTTCGCGAGCATGAAGCGGGGCTTTTGGTCGCACTCATGGCAAAAGTGGCGAAAGCCGACGGCAAAGTCAACGAACTGGAGGCGGAGCTTTTAAGTTTGACGTTTAGCGACATCGCACGCGTGTTTGAAGAGAGCGAGCGCGTACGCGAAGAACTCAAAGCAATTTATCAAACCGAAATGCAGACGTTTGACAATACGCTTGTTATTTCGAAAAAATACCTCAAACTCACGCAAAACGACTACGCAAAGCGTCTGAAAGTAATGGAGTATTTGCTCAATCTTGCCTTTATCGACGGGGAATTTTCGCAAACGGAGCGGATGATTAACGAAGATATTTCCGACGCGCTAGAGATCCGACGGGCTGATTTTGAGCGTATGATTGAGCAATTTAAAACATTTTATACGCATAAAGCTGAACAAAAGCGTTTTGGAATACAAAATGCCTATGACGTTTTAGGCGTAAGTCCGCAAGACGATATGGAAAGCATCAAGAAAAAATACCGAGCCTTGGTCAAAGAATACCACCCCGATATTTTAATGGGACAAGGTAAAGATCAAAGTATGATCGATGCGGCGACGGCAAAGTTACAAGAGATCAACGAAGCCTATGAAACGATTAAAAAGGAAAAAAGCTAATGCTCTCTACACCGTTTGAAAAACACACGCTTTCGATGTCGGTTTTAATGACGCCCGATAAGGCAAATTTCTCCGGTAACGTACACGGCGGCGATCTTTTGAAGCTGCTCGATCAAGTCGCCTACGCGTGCGCATCGCGCTATTGCGGCACGTACGTCGTGACGATGTCGGTCGATCAGGTCATTTTCAAGCAAGCCATTCCCGTCGGAACGCTCGTGAGCTTTTTAGCCAGCGTGAATTTTACGGGCAAAACCTCGATGGAAGTAGGCATCAAAGTCATTGCCGAAAATATCCAACAAGGAATCGCGACGCATACGAACAGTTGTTTTTTTACGATGGTCGCGGTCGACGACAAAGGACGTCCGACACCCGTGCCGCCCCTGATTCCCGAAACCGACGTGCAAAAAAGACGTTTTCACGACGCAAGACGTCGCCGAGACATCAGGCTTCACGGCTACAACGAAATCACGCCGCTCCATCACGAATAAGCTCTAGAGTTCCGAGTCGATTAAGGCTTGAAGCTCTATCTTTCCGAATTTTACGAGCGGCTTAGCGTTGACGAAAAACTCGGGCGTCGCTCTTACGCCGAGGGTTTTGGTATCGGCGATGTCTTGCTTGATGATCGCGTCGATTTCAGGCTTTTTCATATCGTTTTTCAGTTGTTCGACGTCGATTCCCGCTTCGGGTAAAAAACTCCAAATCAGACCGATATTGGGCGTGCCGGTATGACTTGCCCATTTGTCTTGGTACTTATAGATGACTTCCAAAGCTTCAAGGTATTTGTTTTGCAAACGTGCCGCTTCGATCATCGCAACCACGTAATAAGAGTCCGTGTGAAAAGGCGCATAACGTAAAACGAGTTTGAGTTTGTCGGGATGTTGTTTGAGAATGTTTTTAACAAAAGGGTAAAAACTTTTGCATGTCTCACACGCTGGGTCGAAAAACTCGACGATCGTCGTTTTGGCATCGGGATTTCCAAGAACAAAGGCAGTTGGACGAACGAGTGCGGATTGTTTGTCGCTTGAGACGTTTACATTGCTTTTTTGATAAAGGTAGCTTCCGCCGAAATAAAAAGCGACAAAAAGCAATAAACTGGAAGCAATGAGGAGTTGTTTATTCATCGTGAAACCTTTTGAAAAAAATAGAGGAGTGCGGCAAGAAGGCTAAACGCAAAGAGCGAAAGCCCTTGAATCGTGATAAATCCGAACCAGTGAATATAATCGCTCGTGCATGAAACGCCTTGCGTACACGGTGCAAGCCTTTCGGGAACGATACCGTAGTAGAGCAAGTTATGGTAGAGCGCAAAAAAGAGACCTACGGCGACAAGCGGTAAAGAATAACGAAAAACCGTACGATCGTTGGAAAAAATTCCGACGATAAAAATAAGCGTAAGCGGGTACATACAAATACGTTGATACCAACATAAAACGCACGGCGGAAAGAGCATTATTTCGCTAAAAAATAGGCTTCCAAGCGTTGATATCATCGTGACTACCCATGCTAAAAAAAGGATGAGCCATGCTTTTTGTGACGATTTTTGTGTTTGATTCATTCTTTTTCCTGAAAAATTGGCGTATTGTATTTAATCGATCCTAAAACGAAGCTATTGTAAAATAAAAACATCAATAAATTATTAACATGTCAAAAAGGACGAGTGTGAGAGCGTTAATCAGTGTGAGCGATAAAACGGGAGTTGTAGAGTTTGCCAAGAATTTGGCGGCATTGGATTTTGAGATTATCTCAACGGGCGGAACGTATAAGCTGTTAAAAGAAGAGGGCGTCAAGGCACTTGAAATTTCCGAAGTGACCAAGTTTCCCGAAATGTTCGACGGGCGCGTTAAAACGCTCAATCCGATGATTCACGGAGGCATCTTACACCGCAGGGATTTACCTTTACATGTCAAAGTCGCCAAAGAGCACGGCATCGAAGGTATCGACTTGGTCTGTGTCAATCTTTACCCGTTTAAAGAGACCATCTCCAAAACGGACGATTTTGATGAAATTATCGAAAATATTGACATCGGCGGTCCGGCGATGGTACGAAGTGCGGCAAAAAATTTTAACGACGTTATGATCGTTACCGACGTGCTCGATTACGACGGCGTCATCGAAGCGATTCGTGAAAAAACCAATACGCTTGAATTTCGACGCACGTTAATGATCAAAGCGTTCGAGCATACCGCGGCGTACGATAGCATGATCGCCAACTACATGAACAAACGCTTTAACGGAGGTTTCGGTGAAAAGCAGTTTATCGTCGGAACGAAAGCCTTCGATACGCGTTACGGCGAAAACCCGCACCAAAAAGGGGCACTGTACGAGTTTGATTACTTCTTTACCAACAACTTTAAAACCCTCAAAGGCGAAGCCAGCTTTAACAATATGACGGACATCAACGGCGCGGTCAAAATTGCCGCATCTTTCGGCGATCTTCCGGCGGTTTGTATCATCAAACATGCCAATCCGTGCGGTTTTGCCATCGGCGAAAATGTGTTCGAGAGCTACGTGAAAGCCTTAAAATGCGATCCCGTTTCGGCTTACGGAGGCGTCGTGGCGATCAACGGAACGCTCGATCGTGCCTTGGCGGAAAAAATCAACGAGATTTTCGTCGAAGTCATCATCGCGGCTAACGTCGATGAAGATGCGTTGCATGTCTTTGACACCAAAAAACGCATCAAAATTTTTACGCAAGAGAGCAAATACTTGGTTCTCAGCGAAGACGCTTACGATTTTAAACATGTCGACGGCGGATTTGTTTTCCAAGAGAGCGACGCGGTCAAAGACGAAGAGATCGCTAACGCTAAATGCCTTAGCCAAAGAGCGGCGACGCAACAAGAGCTGAGCGATCTTGAAATCGCCTACAAAGTAGCGGCACTGACCAAATCCAACTGCGTCGTTTACGTGAAAGATGCGATGATGGTCGCCATCGGCATGGGAATGACGAGTCGCGTAGATGCGGCGAAAGCGGCACTTCGAAAAGCTGAGGAGATGGGCATCGACGTGAGCGGTGCGGCTCTTGCAAGCGAAGCGTTTTTCCCGTTTCGCGACTCCATCGACGCGGCGGCAGCCGCGGGTGTGAAAGCCATTATCGAGCCGGGCGGTAGTATCCGCGACGACGAGGTCGTCAAAGCCGCCGACGAATACGGTATCGCACTCTACTTTACGGGCGTACGCCACTTCTTGCATTAACTCCATGGCAGAGCTTCTTTCAATGTCGGCATTGAAAGAAGCCTGTGCGACACATTTCCCGATGATTACTTTTGCATTACGATTGGTTTTTCACGGTGAGTAAAAATTCGTAGGCAATTTTCGATAAATGTTTATCTTTACGGTATGCGAGTACGGCGGTACGCTTTAAAAGAGGTTCATCGATCGTAAATAACATCACTTTATCGGCTTTGTCTTCTTTAATAAATTGCGGTAACGTAAAACAGGCTCCGATTCCGGAAGCGACGATGGCATTAGCGATATCAAATGTTTCGGTTTCGCAAAAGACGTTCGGTTCAAAACCGGCTTTCTTGAAAATATGGTCAAAAATAGCACGACTCCTTTGCGTTTCTTTCGGCAAAATAAACTTTTCATTTCGCAATTCGCTTAAAGAAAGCATCGGATAGCCTTTGCTTTTTTTCTTAGCTTTTTGAGCCAAAGGATGCGTAATCGGCAAAGCAAGAAGTGCTTGATCTTCTTTAATAATTTTATAATTCAATTCTTCAGAACTCAGCGGTAGCATTAATGTCGCAATATCGATATCGCCGTCTAAAAGCATTTTTTCTAGTTTGAGGGTTGAAAAAACTTGTGAAACTTTAATGTCCGCTTTGGGAAATTTTTTGTAAAAAGAGGCTAAAGCGGTCGGAATGAAATGGTACCCCGTTTGCGAAAAACCCAAACGCAATTTACCGCTTTCAAAACCGGTAACGTCTTTCATCTGTATCGTTAAATCATTGTACAGTTCGATGATGGCATTGGCTTTGGAGACATAAATTTCACCCGCATGCGTCAGGCTGATAGGCGTCGTACTGCGATCAAAAAGCGGAACACCCAGCTGCTTTTCGATCGTATTGATATTCTGACTTAAAGACGGTTGGGCGATTTTCAGTTTATTTGCCGCTTTCGTAAAGCTTTTTAATTTTGCTACCGTTACGATACATTCTATCTGTTTGAAACTCATCAAAATCTCCTATATACAAGCATTTAAGAACATTTATATTCATAGGTAAAACCTATAAGAATATATGAAAAATCTACTTTGACATATGGATAAAAGTGTATTAATATTTTGCTGTAATTAAATTTAAAATGTATTTCAAAAATATAATTTTAAATTTATAAAATCATTGAGAGGAAATCTTATGAGTGAACAGTTTACCAGAAGAGAATTTCTGCAATCCGCCTGTATTACCATGGGTGCTTTGGCCGCCAGTACGACAGGCGTTGAAAAAGCGTTTGCGGCATCTTCAACCTCTATCAACACGTCAGGCATACCTACATGTGATGTTTTGATTATTGGAACAGGTGCGGCAGGACTAAGGGCAGCCGTCGCCGCACGCAAGAAAAATCCAAATCTTAGCGTTGTGGTTGTGAGCAAAGTGATGCCCTCACGTAGCGCAACGACGATGGCGGAGGGCGGCATTAACGGTGTTATCGATTTTAGCGAAGGCGATTCGTTTGAACTTCACGCCAAAGATACCGTTAAAGGCGGCGATTATCTCGTTGATCAAGATACGGCACTAAAATTTGCGACGTACGCAGGTGCCGCTATTCATGAACTTGATTATCTGGGTATGCCGTTTTCACGCGATAGTAAAGGTCGTGTCGATAAACGCTACGCAGGCGGTGCTTCGAAAATTCGTTGTAACTTTGCATCGGATAAAACCGGTCATATCTTAACGCATACCTGTTTGGACGATGCTCTTAAACACGGCGTGAAGTTTTTGATGGACCATCATATGCTAGATATTAGCATTGATAACGGTCGTTGTGAGGGTGTCGTTCTTCGTAATGTTCGTACCGGCGACATCGCTCCCGTTCGCGCAAAATCCGTTGTTTTAGCCACAGGCGGTTACACGCGCGTGTTTTGGAATAGAACATCAACGCCTTACATTGCAACCGGTGATGGTGCAGCAGCTGCCCTTCGTGCTGGGTTGATCTTTAAAGACCCTGAGATGCTTCAATTCCATCCGACCGGCGTATGCCACGGCGGTACGTTGATTACCGAAGCGGCACGCGGGGAAGGCGGTATCTTACTCAATAACCTTGGCGAACGTTTTATGAAACGGTATGTTCCCAACAAAATGGAACTAGCACCTCGTGACATCGTTGCACGTTCTATCGAAATGGAAATTCGTGAAGGTCGCGGTTTCGGTCACGATATGGAAGCCTATGTTCTGCTTGACGTTACCCACCTCGGCAAAGAGAAAATTATGCGAAACTTGCCGCAAATTCGTCATATCGGTCTTTTGTTTGAGAACATGGACTTAGTTGAAAAACCGATTGCGATTCGTCCAACGGCACACTACTCTATGGGCGGTATTCACGTTGATAGTCTTGATACGATGGCAACGCCGGCTCCCGGTCTTTTTGCGGCAGGCGAGGCAGCGTGTGTTTCGATTCATGGGGCAAATCGCTTGGGCGGTAACTCTTTGTGCGATGCAACGGTAACAGGTAAAATTGCAGGGACGAATGCGGCTGAATACGCGGCAAAAGCGGATTTCGGTACAGGCAAACGCCTCAATGACCTAACCCTTAAATGGATCAGTCATTTTAAAGAAGTCACGGGATCAGGCAAAGGCAATGTGAATGACATGTATGCGCTTCGCGAAGAGATGGGTGCGGCAAACTGGTACAATATGGGTATCTTTAGAACCGAATCTAAATTACTCGCCCTTGCCGACAAACACGCGGAATTTCAAGCACGTTACGATGCGCTTCGTATTCCAAACGCCAATCCGGTGTTTAATACCGCCTTTACGGAGTATGTCGAGTTGGGTAACTTACTTCTTGCCTCTCGCGCTGCACTTATGGGTGCAACGGCACGTAAAGAATCACGCGGTTCACACTTTAGAGAAGATTACTTGAAGCGTGACGATGAAAACTTCCTCAAACACTCGATGGTTACGATGGATGAGAGCGGCAAAATGCATTTAGCATGGAAAGACGTTGTGGTAGGTCAGTTTAAAGTTGAAGAGAGGAAATACTAATGAAATTTATCATTGATCGCTTTGATGGCAAAAAAAATTATCAGCAAACCTATACGGTTGAGAAAAAAGATATTGAAGCATTAACGTTGCTTGGGACGTTGCTGTTTATTAAACAACACCAAGACCTTACGCTCAATTTTACCGCGTCATGCCGTATGGCCATTTGCGGCGCGTGCGGCGTACGTGTCAACGGACATGCGTATCTTGGTTGCGACACCAAAATGACGGAACTTTTTGAAGAGTATAAAGATGCCGAGACATTCCGTATCTCTCCGCTTGCGAATTATACCGTGCTTTCCGATCTCGTCGTCGATTGGGAGCCTGCGATTGAAAATCTTCGCAAAATCAAACCGGGTCTTGTCGCCAAAGATGAATTTTCCGAAAAAGAGGGTTGTCGTCAAAACCAAGAACAATACGACCGTATCGTTGGACAATGGGACTGTATCTTATGCGGTGTGTGCGCGTCTGAGTGTAATAAACTCACCGCTGATCATTCTGACTATATGGAACCGTTTGTCTTTACTCATGCGTGGAAATTAGCCAATGATTCACGTTCAAAAGACCCAATGACTCATGTTAAACCAGCAGTCGTCAATGGTTTATGGAACTGTGTCCACTGCCATGAATGTACCAACCGTTGTCCAAAACATATCAGCGGTGCCGAAGATATTGCGGGTTTACGTGCTCTTGCCATGAGAAAAGGCTTAAACAGCGGCGTCGGTCCGGCACATGCCAAATCATTCTATACGGACTTAGTCGAAGACTGCGGTCGACTCAACGAGATACGTTTGGCTCTTAGAACCGAAGGTATGAGTACGGCGCTTCGTGCCGGTACGGCCATCACGTTGATGCGCGCAGGTAAAATGAATCCGTTAGAGATTTTCGGCGGACATGAAATCGAAGGTCATAAAGACTTGGTAAAAATGATTGAAGCAGCGCATGCTGCACATAAGGAGTAAGGTATGCAAAAAGAATTTGCTTTTTTCCCCGGATGCGTGCTTACACAAGCCGCTATCGAAGCTAAAATGTCAATCGAAGCCATTGCTCCCGTATTAGGCATTACGTTAAAAGAGATGAAAGGATGGAGTTGTTGCGGTGCTTCTCAAGCGCAAGACGTCGATCCGTTAGCCACCTTGGTCGCCAATGCGAGAAATCTTGCACTGGCAGAACAAATGAAATTGCCGGTACTTACGACATGTAGTACCTGTTTATTGATGTTGCGCCGCGCCAAAGCAGAACTGAACAACGGTAAAAAAGAGAGCATCAATACATTTCTTGCCAAAGGAAATATGAATTATCAAGGTACGAGCGAAGTGACCAGTCTTCTTTGGTTATTGGCACAAAATGCCGAAGAGTTGAAAACAAAAGTGAAAAAGCCTTTGTCTAAACTCAAAGTCGCCGTCTTTTACGGTTGCCACAGCATTCGTCCACACAAAGATCTCGGATTTGAGAGTTCAACCAACCCAACAAGCTTTGAAACGGTGGTAAGAGCACTTGGGGCGGAAGTCGTTCCGTTTACGAAACGTTTGGATTGTTGTGGATTCCATGCGGTCTATCCTGCTGAAAAATCCGTTATGAAAATGACCAGTGGAATTGTCAACAGTGCGGCTGAATCGAAAGCCGATTGCGTCGTCACGCCGTGTCCTCTATGCCAAATGCAACTTGACATTTACCAAGACGATGCACAAGAAACGACCAAATCTAAAGCACGCTTACCGGTGATACACCTTGCTCAATTGGTAGGTTTGGCACTCGGTATTGATGCTAAAAAATTAGGTCTGGATTATAACGTCATAGATGCGAGCAAGCTCGCTTAACGCTTTTAGAGCGGCGCTTCCAAAAAGAAGAGTCGCTCTTTAAAACGCATGTCTTGGTAAAAAGCTTAAAGGAAAAAAATGAAATATGCTCATTTGAGTGTTGCGGCTATCGTAGCGGTCGGTTTGTCTTCTCATGCTTTCGCGGCGGCGGATACGCTCGCGGATGCTTTTAAAAACGGCACGGTCAAGGGCGAGCTTAAAGCGTGGTATTTTGATAAAGATTCGGAAAAACTCGATTCTTCGACTTCCCCGAGTAGGGTTCTCAAAGATACTGAAAAATCGGGTGATATTTTCAATACCGTTGCAGTTTTAAACTATGTTACGGATACGTTTTACGGTTTGAGTCTTGGCTCAACGATTCAAGCCAGTGCCGCTCCGTTTGCCGATACGGAAGGTAAAAAAGCATATGCAAGTGACATGTATGGCTCGGGTGCCGTTCTTTCGGAAGCGTATGTCGGATATACGCTTGGTAAAACGAATGCAAAGATCGGTCGTCAGTTTATTTCGACGCCTCTTGTGAACGGAAGCGGTTCTCGTATCGTCAAGGAGTCGTTTGAGGGTGCCACCGTCGTCAATACGGATATTCCGGCAACAACATTGATTGCAGGTTTTGTGGATAAATTTCAAACGCGAACAAGCTATCTTAAAAAAAATGACGTAGGCGGCAATGCTCCGAGTTTTGAGAAAAGAGCGATTTTTAACGGCGTTTCAGCTTCCGATACGTATCAATTCGATGACGCCTACACTCTTGCGCTTATCAATAAATCAATCTCCAATCTTACGTTAACGGCGCAGTACGCTAATGTAGGCGATGTCGTTGCAACCAATACGAAAGACGTTGACCTTTATTACACCGATGCCGATTACGTACTTCCGATGAACGGCTTTAAATTAGGTTTTTATGCAAATTACCGCGGTGCCAAAACGGATTTGGTTTCCGGTACGGGAAGCAATGCGATCTCTTTTGACGGTGCACAAACCGCAGGACGGATTTCTATTAGCGAATTATCGGGATTTGGTTTGGCTTTGACGGCGGCAACGAATAGCAAAAACGACGCCGTGATCGCCGGTATGGGAAACGGTGCCGCAAGTAGTACCGCAACTTTGGTAAAAGCTAGCAGTCCTTCATTACGTGCCAATACCGACTCGTATCGCTTAGATTTTACATATGATTTTTCCACGATAGGCGTGATTGGGCTTAAAAGCATTTTACAATATGCCCAAGCGAATCAAGATCGGGTCAAAAATGCTTCCACGAGTGCCGATTATACCTCGTATGCCGGCGGTATTATGTATGCCGTTCCCGTTTTGAAAGGGTTAAGTTTAGAACTTTTGTATGAAAAACAAGAGATCGAAACGACACGTTACTCAAATAATACGACATTTAGGGCAGATTTGGATGAGTTAAGATTTAAGGCAAACTATAAATTCTAACGTGAATGAATCCGTCTGCATGGTGTCGAAAGATCGTCTATAAAATGATCAAAGGCTTGAAAATCAATAAGGATCGTTGAACTTCTTGTCTCGATCCTTGTTGATATGCTTTTTTAATTTTAGGAGTCACATTATGTTGAAGTTCTTTTCTAAGGTAACATCGGTTGTAGGTATATCGCTTTTAGTGGTATTGGGGCTACAGGCCGCAACCATTGAAGTGATCAGTTCGGGAGCGTTTTATGCTACGATGAATGAGTTAAAACCCGCATTTGAAGAAAAAACGGGACATACCATCCATCTTTCCTCAGGTTCGTCGATGGGGACTTCCGAGACATCTATTCCCCATCGTCTAAAGCGAGGCGAAACCTTCGATCTTATCATTCTTGCGAGTAACCAATTGGATAAAATGATTGACGATGGTTTTGCGATTAAAGGAAGCAGAGTTGACCTTGTACACTCTTCCATCGGAATGATGGTCAAAAAAGGGCAACCCAAACCGGATATTAGCACGCAAGAAAAATTTGACAAAGTTTTAGTGGATGCCAAATCGATCGGTTATTCGGCTAGTGCAAGCGGGACGCATCTGAGTGAAAACGTATTCCCGCATTTTGGGGAGGAAGTGAAAGCGAAGTCGAAACTGATTGTGGGTGATCGCGTTGCCACATGGGTTGGGCGCGGTGATCTGGAAATCGGCTTTCAACAAGTGAGCGAGATCGTCCCTTTTACGGGCGAAAACGGTAGTGTCGACTTGGTAGGTCCTATTCCGGCTCCGTATCAAAAAGTGACTGTCTTTTCAATCGGTGTTGCAAAAGGAAGTAAAGAGCCCTCCGCGGCACAAGAGTTAGTCGGCTTTCTCACATCGGAGGAAAACTATCCCCGTTTAGTTGCGCAAGGTCTTGTTCCGGCGGCAACGACACATGCTATAGCCAAAGAAAAATAGCAAACGCAAGTCGTTACATGTAAGCGTATATGCTTACATGTAACCTATATTAAAAAAGCGTTTTTTCTATATGCATTGTATCGAAGAGGCTCTTTTAAGAGTGACGTTGCATTATTGACACTTGAGATTTTTTAAGGGAAAATGACAAGATGGATGCATTATTCTTTGGATTGATCAGTTTTTGTACGTCGAGCATAACGGCGGTTATCGGAATAGGCGGAGGTTTATTACTGCTTGCGATCCTTCCGTCGTTTTTACCGGCAAATGTTCTGATTCCTATTCATAGCCTCAATCAAATTACCAGCAATGTCTCACGAGCGTATTTTGGCTACAAAGAGATCCAATTTCAAGTCATACCGAAGTTTTTTATCGGATCTTTACTCGGCGTCGGGCTTTTTAGTTATAGCCTCAATTACATATCCATGACGTATATTCCCGTCTTTATCGGAACGTATATCTTACTGTCGTTATGGTCTCAAACGTTTAATACTACGATGATGCATTATGAAAATTACTATCTCATCGGTTTCTTTCAAACCGGCTTATCCGTCATCGTCGGGACGACGGGACAACTCGCGATCGCAAAATTATTGAAAGATTTTCATGATAAAGATAAAGTGATCGCAACATCGGCCGTTTTGATGTGTATGACGCATGTTATGAAAATAACGGTTTTTGTCTACTTTGGATTTGTCTTTCGCGAGTATCTCGGTATCATCTTGACTATGACGATCGGCTCTGTTTTCGGATCTTACGTCGGAACTTATTTACGCCATCGAATCGACGGGAAGAAACTTGTTTTGGCACTCAAAATAGTCTTAACGGCTCTTGCGATCAAATCTATTATGCAGGTTTTAGTCGCGTGTGCATTTTGATACTTTTTTAACGCGTCTCGTTTTATAATCTCTTTTGCATTGATAATCAAACAGTAAGGCTCTTATGAAAATTTACGAACGTATGAAAAAAGAGATGATGACGATCAAAGCGTTAGGAGTGGTTTACGGCGACATCGGAACGAGTCCGATTTATACCTTAGCGGTTATTTTTATGATCGTGCCTCCGACGGTTGAGAGTATTTTAGGGATTTTATCGTTTGTTTTTTGGGCATTGGTCGTTTTGGTAACGATTCAATATGCATGGCTTGCCACGAGTTTGAGCCAAAAAGGCGAGGGCGGTACGGTTGTGTTGGTTCAAATTCTAACCCCGTATCTCAGGCATGCCAAAACCGGAACGATCGTTTCGATTTTAGGGTTTTTAGGGATTTCCCTTATGATCGGTGATGGGGTGATTACGCCGGCGATCAGTATTTTAAGTGCTGTCGAGGGTGTTTTGCTGATTCCGCATTACGAAGAGACGCCGAGGCTTTATCTGCTTCTTTTAGCGTCGTTGATCGCGTTAGGGTTATTTGTCGTTCAAAAAAAAGGCGTCGAGAGGGTAGCTGCGGCATTTGGGCCGATTATGGTGGTGTGGTTTTTGAGTTTGGGAAGCGTGGGATTGTTTTACGTTTTGCAAGAGTCTTCCATCCTTTTAGCGATCAATCCGACGTATGCGATTTCGTTTGCGTATCATCATCCTTGGATTACCTTTGTGCTGTTAGCGGACATCGTTCTTGCGACGACCGGAGGCGAAGCGTTGTATGCGGATATGGGGCATTTGGGTCGACTTCCGATCTTAAAAGGGTGGGTCTTTGCGTTTAGCGCATTGGTGCTCAGTTATTTCGGACAAGGATCGTTTTTATTGACGCATCCCGAATGCGTCGGAAGTCCGTTGTTTGAAATGATGCAAGAGTTTGCGCCTTACATGTACGTTCCTTTTTTAGTATTGACGATCTTGGCGACGATTATCGCGTCGCAGGCGATGATCAGCGGTATTTTTTCCGTTTTGTACCAAGCAATGACGACGCGTATTTTTCCCCATTTTCGCGTTGCGTATACGTCGCATGAATTACACTCTCAAATTTATGTCGGTTCGATCAATTGGTTTTTATTTATTTGCGTCGTCGTGATGCTGTTCGTGTTTCAAGAATCCGCCCAATTAGCCGCGGCGTACGGTTTAGCGGTTTCGGGGGCGATGAGCATTACGGGGTGTTTGATGTGTATGATTTTCGCGCATCAAGGAGCGTGGATCAAAATGGCGTTTTCGGTTCTTTCGGGAGCGACGAGTCTTATTTTCTTTAGCTCTTGTTTGTTAAAAATTCCGCACGGCGGCTATTGGTCTTTGTTGATCGCTTCGGTTCCTTTAGGATTGATTATTCTCTATACCGAAGGGCAAAAACGGTTGTACGCTTCGTTTATTTCCGTTGAAAAAGAGACGTTTGTCAAAGAGTACGAAGCCTACTATGCGTCTCAACCGCACATCGGCGGTACGGCACTTTTCTTTGCGCGTAAGAAGGAGAATATTCCGGCGTATATCCCCAAAACGATGTTTAAAAACGGCATTATTTATGAGCGAAACGTGATTGTCAAAATGAAGCCGACTAACGATCCCTTAGGTGTCGAATGCGAACTAAGCACTCTTGCCGCAGGACTTGATTTGCTTGTGATTTTCGTCGGTTACATGGAAATCTTCAATATGGAAACGATTTTAAAAAGCCAAAAAATTAATGAACGTACGATTTTCTACGGTGACGAAGAGATCGTCTCTTCCTCGTTATGGTGGAAACTTTACGGGCTTATTAAAGATATGTCGCCCAATTTCGTAAGCTTTTACAATTTCCCGAACGAAAAGCTCATCGGCGTTTCAAGGCGTGCCGAAATTCGCTAACGTGCTTGATATAGATTAAGGAATTTTGTCTCAAATAGGGTTATAGTGGTGTCAAAAAAAAAGGACAAAACTATGTTACCCGATACCGCTCACTCTTTCACCGTCCAAGACGCGACGGTGCCGTTTTTTACGTATGAAGCGCACGGCACGTCATACATCTATTTCGATACTTCGGCGTGCATTCCTCCCGAGCCTATGATCAATGCGATGCTGGCGCTCGAGCTTTTGGACAGCGTCACGAAAAAAGTCGTGATGATCAACCATCGCTCTCCGGTCGGTTTGTTGGCAAAAGTCGAAAAATTTTACGATATCGAAACGACACAGCTCGAAGAGGGAAAACTTCAATTGATCTTTTCGTACAAAGAAGGCGTAAGCGATCAAGCCGATCTTAGCCAAAAACAGTGTGCGGGTTAAGACGATGCGATCGCTCGCGACCGAAATGGCTCCGCCGTTTGCGTTGGTAGCACATTTTTTCATTGCCGCCGTGGTCTTTCTTCTCTTAAGCACGGTGGCGCTTTTTGAGGTTTATCCCGATCTTTCCGGTTACGGAATCTCTTTTAGCCTCGCCTCGTTTGCTCATTTATACCTTTTGGGTTTCGTGATGATGGTCATCTTCGGAGCGATGTACCAACTGCTGCCGGTCGTCTTGGAAATACCGCTTTTTTCCAAAGATTTTGCCTACGTGCAGTTCTACGCTTACGTCATCGGACTTGGTATGATGGTCTTAGGGTTTCGGTATCTTGAATGGCACCTTTTGATCGCTTACGGCGGTTTTTTAACCTACATGTCAATCGCTATTTTTTGCGCGAACGTCTTTTTAACCTTCTACCGCTTGGAAAAAAACAGTATCGTGAGCAGTTATTTGTTGATGGGAACGATTTTTTTAGCGGTTGCGGTCACGCTTGGCATTTTGTTGGGGTTTGTTTTAGCGCACGGCATGCTCAGTATCGACATCGACGCGTGGGTCAAAGCTCACGTTATCGGCACGCTTTTCGGATTTGTCATGATGATCGTTATGGGCGTTTCGATGGTGCTGATCCCGATGTTCTCGCTAGCACACGGCTTCAAAGACCGCTACATCCATGCGGCGTTATTTTTGCACGGTATCGGCGTAAGCGTTGCGATTTTAGCCTTGGTCGCGGCGTTGCCTACGGCGGTATTTTATGCGGCTCTTGGGTCAGTGCTTATCTCGATGGGGTTGTACCTGTTTCAGATGGGAATTATTTTTAGCGTTAGGGTGCGAAAGCAAAACGATTATTGGGTAAAAAATCTCTTCTTCTCGTTTTTATCACTTATCGGTGCGATGGTGATGCTACTACTTTTTTTCATCGAGGCTCAGGAGCGTTATTTATTTGCGGCTGCGGAACTCTTTTTCTTCGGGTTTTTGTTGGCGTTCATCGTCGGACATTTATACAAGATTTTGCCGTTTTTAATTTGGTATAAAACCTTTTCCCCGCTTGTCGGGAAACAGAAAGTGCCGCTTTTACACCAAATGGTTCATACTAAAAGCGCCGATATACAGGCTTTTTTACTGTTTATTTCCGTCGTGTGTTTAAGCATTGCGACGCTCTTGCCTCTTCAAGTTCTTTTCTACGGTGCAAGTTTGGGTGTGATGTCGAGTGTTGTGTTGGTTGCGTTTAACGTTGTTTACGCATTTACGTATAAAGGAGAAAACTAAAATGACACGTAGCGAACATGAAGTGTATCAAGCCATCCAAACCGTGATCGATCCGGAAGTCGGTTTCGACATCGTTTCTTTAGGGTTAATTTACGGCGTACGCGTTGAAGGAGAAGACGTTTACGTACGTATGACGCTTTCGACGAAAGGGTGTCCATTGCATGAATTGATGCAACAATGGACGAAAGAGGCGGTTTTGAAGTTAGAGAACGTCGCAACATGTACGATCGAGCTCGTTTGGGAACCCGCTTGGAATATCTCGATGGCAAACGATACCGTCAAACAAGCACTCGGTGTTTAAAAATAGAAGATACTCTCTCATTTTTAGTCGATCTTTAGTTACAATCGATAGAATATGTATTATAATGGGTAAACGTAAGGTTTTTGGGGGAAAAGAATGCACGTGGTAACTAAAGTACGTAGTGAGAGTGTCGACGTCGTCGTTACGGGGACGATCAAAACCGTGAGTGATACGCAAGCAATTAAAGACGCCGTTTTAAAAGCGCATACGAGTCATATCGACGTTCCGATTCGGCTTCTTCTTCAAGACTCGTTTATTATAACCTCTTCGTTAATCGGTTTCTTAATTAAAGTAATTAAGATGGATCATTATGCTCTTATCGTAGAAGTCGGAAGTTTAGAGCTTTACGAGATGCTTGAAGATATGAACTTGATTGAAATTATGAACGTGCGAAAGGCATCGGTATGAAAAAGGGCATCGGAACGAAAATCGGCTTTACGCTTATTCCGCTTTTGCTGGTAAGTTTTGTTATTTTACAATTCGTGATCGTAGGCGAGTTTAAAAAATCTTCGCAAATTCAAAGCGAAAACAATCTCAATCTTTTGAGTCAATCGGTTTTTCAAACGGTACGTGCCGCTATGAATTTGGGCGATAGAGCATTGATCGAAAAATCGCTCAAAGACGCCGAAGGAATGAAAGGCATTAAAGAGCTCAAAATTCATCAAGCCCAAAGCGTCATCGATACGTTTGGCATCGATGCCAAACCCTCAACGGAAGAAGCCGTCGTCGCTATTTTTAAAAATCCCGTCCAAACAAGTTCGACTTTGGATGATGCTAAAGGGCATCGTTTGCGTCTTTTAAAACCGCTGATTGCCGAGCAAGATTGTTTGGCCTGTCATGCGACGTCTCAAAAAGGCGATGTTTTGGGCGTTATGGATATGACGTTTTCGTTTGACGAGATCGATGCTTACATCGGTTCGATCAGTTGGAAGCTCATTACGATTTTTGCTTTTTCGTTACTGGTGACGTCGATTTTGATTATGTGGGTTTTAAAAAGCGTGGTCGGAAATCCTTTGGGTATTTTGTTGGAAAGAATTAAAAATCTCTCCGGCGGAAGCGGCGATTTAACCGCACGCGTCAATATTAACAGTCAAGACGAGATGGGCGAGATTGCTCATCATATCAACCTTTTTATCGAAAAAATTCAGTCGATTATCGTTACGTCGCAAACGATTTCAAAAAACGTCGAACATACGGGCGAGACGCTCAATACCAACGCCGTTAACTTTTCGCAAGGCGTTTTTGAACAAGCCAAACAGATTAAAACGTCGTTTGATCTGATGAAAGATATCGAAGCCGATCTTGATCTTTCCGAAGAGTTAGCGATTCACACCGTTGAAGACAATAATGCTTCTTTTAGTGTTTTGGAGCGTATGAGTTTATCGTTAAACGACGTCGTTCAAAAAATTAACGGCGCAAGCGAACAAGAACAAGATATGGCGCACCAAATACAAAGCGTCGTCGCTCAAACCGATCAAATTAAAGGCGTTTTAGAGATGATCAAAGATATTGCCGATCAGACCAATCTTTTAGCGCTTAACGCCGCCATCGAAGCCGCGCGTGCAGGCGAACACGGACGAGGGTTTGCGGTCGTTGCCGATGAAGTGCGAAAACTTGCCGAGCGTACGCAAAAATCTCTAGCAGAGATCGACGCGACGATTAGCGTTATCGTTCAAGGCGTAACGCAACTCAGTGCGCATATGGAAACCAACGCGGACAATATCCGCCTTATCTCCGATAATGCCGTTGAGGTGCAAAACGAAACGGAAGAGACGCGAAACCGAACGATTCAATCCATTGAAATCTCGAAAAAAGCATCTAAAAAAGTCGTTGAAATTTCGCACTTAACTAACCAAATGATGGAGCAGATGAAAAAGACGCTGAGTCTTTCAAACAATAACGAAAAGATTGCCGAAGAACTTTCAGTGATTTCCGGTAACATGTTAGAATCGTCTCAGCGATTAGACTCGACGCTCTCTTCGTTTAAAGTATGATGCAAAGGGCTTTTAGCCTTTTTGCATCGTTTCGATTTTTTCTTCAAGCTCAAGCCATGCTTCGATAAGCGGCTCTAAAGCGTCTTCTTTCAAACGTAAATCTTCCGAAAGTTTGCTTAATCCTATTTTTTGGTAGCAATCGGGATTTTCAAGGCATTTTTTAATCGTTTTGATCTCGTCTTCAAGGGTTTCGATTTGATGCGGAAGCGTTTTAAGGGCTTGTTGCTCTTTGTAGCTCAGTTTGAGCGTCATTCCCTCTTTATTTTTTTGCGTTTTGGAGGAATTCTCCTTAGCCTCACTTGAAGTTTCGTTTTCCATGGCTTCGAGCTCGGCAATCTCTTTTTCGATTTCAAGGTATTCGCTGTAGTTTTGGTAACTCTCTTCGATACGTCCGTTGCCTTTAAAGACGTAAAGCTTCGTAGCGATTTTATCGACGAAATAGCGATCGTGGCTGACAAAAATAACCGCGCCTTGAAAACTTTGAATATACTCTTCTAAAATGTTGATCGTCGGTATATCCAAATCGTTGGTCGGTTCGTCCAAAATCAAGCAATCGACTTCTTGAGTAAACAAAAGTGCCAATGCCACGCGATTTTTTTCGCCGCCGCTTAAAACGCCTATTTTTTTTGCCAAATCTTCTTTTGGAAAAAGGAAGTTTTTGAGGTAACCGAAGACGTGCATATTTTTCCCTTTGACGTCTACGCGATCGCCTCCGTTAGGACAAAACGTTGCGAGCAGGTCTTTGGTGTCGTCAAGCATGGCACGTTGTTGGTCGAAGTAGCCTATTTTAAACTCTCCTTTTTTGAGGAGACCTTGATCGATGGCTAAATCACCGAGGAGAATTTTGAGAAGGGTCGATTTTCCGGCACCGTTTTTACCGACGATCGCGATGCGGTCTTTTTGCAAAATGCGCGCGCTAAAAGCCTTGATAAGAGGCTTGTCGCCGAGCGTTTTAGCGATGGATTCCATTTCGAACAACATCTTTTGCTTATTGAGAATCTTGTCGCCGTTAAAGTTGTGCTTTTCACGCTCTAGCTCCAATTTGAGCTTGCGAACGAGTGAGGGATTTTTTTTTGCCTGATCGCGTAATTCGAAAACCCTTTGTTTGCGTCCTTCGTTACGTTTGAGTCTGGCTTTAACGCCGCGCCTTAACCACTCTTCTTCGCCTTTTAAGTATTTGAGAAGATTTTCGTGTTGTTTTTGCAACGAGAGAATGAGCTGTTCTTTACATGTCAAATAGCGTTCGTATCCTCCATCGAAACTGCGTAAAGACGCTTCTTCGATTTCGATCGTACGCGTTGCGATCCGGTCGATAAAATAACGATCGTGCGAAATAAAGAGCAACGTAAATTTGCCGTTCAAAATCATCTGTTCTAAAAATTCGACCATATAGACGTCCAAGTGGTTTGTCGGTTCGTCTAAAAGCAAAATATCGGGTTTTTGTAAAATCAGACCTGCAAGCGTAACACGGCGTTGTTCACCTCCGCTTAGCATCGTTACGTCGCTTTGTTCAAATTGTTTCAGGTCGAAAACTTCCAAAACACGTTCGATTTTTTCATCTAAATTCCATGCATCGTGCAGTTCCAAATAGCTTACGAGTTCACTTTGCTCTTTTAAAAGCGATGCATTTTGAAAGTCGGTTTCCAATGTTTTGAGGAGTTCATGGTAGCGCGTTAAAGCAACTTTGAGCTCTTTAAGACTCTCTTCAATCGCCTCTTTAACGTTCATACCTTCTTTAAAGCGCGGTGTTTGATCGAGCATGCCGATCGTCGTGTTTTTTTGAAGAATACGCCTGCCTTCGTCCGGTTCCAATATGCCGTAGAGAATCTTCATTAAAGTCGATTTTCCGCCGCCGTTTTTGCCGATGAGGGCGACGCGTTCGTTTGCGTGGAGCGAAAAGTCGACGTCGGAGAGAATTTTTTGTGTTTCGTATGCTTTATGTATGCCGATAAGATCTAGAAGTGCCAAACGAGTACCTTGTTTTTACGCGTATTATACCATTAAGCGGGCAAAGCAAAAAGCCTTGCCCGAAGAAGAGATTACGATTGGAATTGGTTGAGTTTGTTGTTCAGGTTTTCGGCTAAACGAGAGAGATGGTCCGCCGCCGCCGCAATTTCCTCGACGCTACGTGCGTTTTGGCTGGTAAGCGTGTTAATATTGGAAACCATTTCGACGATTTTATCGGTATCGTGTGAAATTTTTCGCGAATTTTGAGCGTTGGAAGCCACCGTCGCGACGGTTTCGTTCATCACGTTCGTCGTATCGACGATAGTCTCTTCGACGCCGTTTGATACGCTTGAGAGTCTTTGAATGTTGCGTGCGTTTTTGTTCATTTGATCCGAAGAGTCGACGATGGCTTGTACGATTACGTTAATCGTCGCATTGATCTCGGTTAACGATGTTTGCGTACGCTCGGCAAGTTTTCGCACTTCATCGGCAACGACCGCAAAACCTCGTCCGTGTTCTCCCGCACGCGCGGCTTCGATGGCGGCATTGAGCGCTAAAAGATTGGTCTGATCGGCAATATCGGAGATGACCGTTAAGATATGCTTTACCTGTTCGGCGTCATGGCTCATCTGCTCTAATTTTTGAGCCAAGGCGGTTTCGGATTGGCTGGCTCCTTCGACGTCGTTTCGAAGCGTGATGATCTCACTTTTGGCGCGCGAGAGTTTATCGTTTGCCAAAGCAATTTTATCTTTCGTGACATCCGATAATTTAGCGGTTTCTTGAACGAACGTTTTAATGGTATCGATTTCGTGAATCGTATTTTCGACGATCAGCGAGCTTTGTTCGGCGTTACGTCCGATTTGCATACTGGTGGTGCTAAGCTCATGCGATACCGAAGCGTTTTCGCTGGAAGAATTTTTGGCATCGATAATCGTCTGCTCTAACGTATCAACAAGCGCGTTGAAACTATCGACGATCTCTTTGATTTCGTTGGCTTTATCGTAAGGAATACGAAAATTAAGGCGTTTGTGTTGAACAAACCCCGTGATGCTATCGCGAATCAGATGAACGCCGTGCATAATATTTTTACGGATGTAAAACGTCGTGATAAAAATCGTTACGCCAACAAGCAATAAAACGACGAACATCCACGTATCGGCATTGCGTTTCACGTCGATCGCATTATTCGCCATTTTTTTGGAAACTTCGATATTGTATTTGATGTGCGCATCCAAGGCTTTTGTAAAATCGAGTAACGTAGGGCGGCTTTTATTGAGCAATGCCGCAGCTTCAACGGTTTTATTTTCCTTGGAGAGTTTGCTGACATTTGCGATGATTTCTAATGCTTTGCCGAGCATAACGCGATCTTTGGCTAAATGCTCTTTATCTTTTTCATCGGAAACCATCGTTTCATACGTTTTAAACGATGCTTCGATGCTTTGCCTTACTTTTTGAATCGCTTCGTCGCGTTTGACTTTTTCTTCCGGTGCATCATGGGTAATATGTTCCCATAGATTCAGACGTAAGCGATAGCCGTTTTGGATCGTATCGTTGAGAAGATCGATGCTTGGAATGGAATTGACGTTCGCATAGTTCGTCTCGTCGTAAACGTGCTCCATCTTTTGTAACGCGATACCGAAAATCGTACATGTACCTAAAATTGCTACCGCTAATATGCCCGTTAGCTGTTTTCCGATTGTCATATTTTCCCCCTTACTATATAACATCAAATAGATCGTAAACTTATTTTCCTAACAATACGTTTAAACTCTCTTTTACTGATAATCAAATAAACAAGTTTTTGATAATGTATAGAGAAAGGATACACTACAATGCGTGACAAATGCGTTGCAATGTTATGATTTAGAAAATATTGATCAAATCTTGGTATCATACGGCACTTTATCGCATGAAGGATGCATGGAATGTTAGAATGGATTTTAGGGCTTTATTGTCTTTATCTTTTGATCAAGCTTTATGCCGCTTTGATGGAGATCGGCTTTGTCGAAAAAGCACAACGGTTTGAACCGGTTATCTTATCGGCTGCGAATTATAGAAAAGCCGCCGCGTACAAAATAGCATCGCAAAAACTCTTGTTAACGACGACGTTGTACGATTTTATCCTCTTTTTTTCTTGGATCGGTTTTGGGTTGCGACGTTTGGACGAAATCGTGATTTTTGAAAACACTCTTTTAAATTCCGCCGCTTACGTGTTGGTTTTTAGCGCGATCAATTATCTTTTAACGCTTCCGTTTGAGATTTACCAAACATTCGGGCTTGATAAAAAGTTCGGTTTTTCAACGATTACCCCTCGAACTTTTGTGCTCGATCAGTGTAAATCCGCCGTGATGTTTGTACTCTTCGGCGGAGCTTTTTTTGCCGCAATGGTGTCTATTATCGATACGTTTAAGGATTGGTGGATTTACGGATTTGTGTTTTCGTTTGCGGTCGTTTTGTTTATCAATATGATCTATCCCATCGTGATCGTTCCGATGTTTAACAAACTGACGCCGCTTCAAGACGAAACGTTACAAGGCGCGATTGAACGTTTGCTGGAAAAAGCGGGGCTTCACAGTAGCGGTGTTTTTTGTTTGGACGCCAGTAAAAGAGACAACCGTTTGAATGCGTATTTTGGTGGCTTAGGGCGTTCGAAGCGGGTTGTTTTATTCGATACGCTGATCGCGAAACTGACGACGTCTGAATTGTTGGCGGTTTTAGGACATGAATTGGGACATTTTGCACACAAAGATATTCTGAAAAATATTGCCGCGAGTGCTTTGATGCTTTTGGTGATGTTTGCACTTTTTGGAAACCTTCCTCTAGCGTTGTTTGAATCTTTACATGTAGAACCGAGTGCGCATGCTATCATCGCTCTTTTTCTGTTGTTTTCTCCCGTCATTTCGTTTGCGATGATGCCTTTGTTTGGGCTAATGAGCCGTTACAACGAATACCGAGCCGACGCTTACGGAAGCGAATGTGAAAATCAAGAAGCCTTGCGTGACGCATTGATGAAGCTCGCCGATGAAAATAAAAGCTTTCCTTTTGCCCACCCTTTAACGATCGCGCTTTATTTTACCCATCCGCCGTTAACCAAACGGTTGGAACGGCTCGGTATGCATTTTGAGTCTTCGACGAAGGACGCGTGTGCGCATTAAAGAGATCATCGCTCATTATGCGCGTTTGTTAAAAGACGTCAGCGACGTTCCTCAAAAAGAGGTTATGGTGCTTTTAGCGGAACTTTTACGCCAAGAGGCGAGCTGGCTTGTAGCGCACGGTGACGAAGAGATCGTTTTGCCTTTGCTTTTTGAAGAATGGATGAACCGACGTATGCGGCATGAACCGTTAGAATATATCTTAGGGCGTGCCGAATTTTACGCCAAAACGTTTTACGTCGATTCAAACGTTTTAATCCCGCGTCCCGAAACGGAACTTTTGGTCGATAAGGTCGTAGAAGAAGCACGCGCTTTAAATGCGCCCGTGATTGTTGAGATCGGTACGGGAAGCGGCATTATCGCTATTATGACGGCGCATTTGCTGCCCGATGCTTCGATTATAGCCGTCGATATTTCAGGCGAGGCGTTAAAGGTCGCAAAAAAAAATGCACGTTTACACGGGGTTGAAGATCGTATCGAATTTATCGAGGGGAGTTATTTGGCGGGTATTCAAAAACCGATCGATATTTTAGTATCGAATCCGCCTTATATCGCTTTGGGTGAGCCTTTAGCCCAAGGACTTTCGTACGAGCCTTCGTTGGCACTGTTCGGAGGAGAAAAAGGCGATGAAATGTTGTGTCGCATCATCGACTTATACGTTTTTCATAACATTAAAACCCTTATCTGCGAAATGGGATACGATCAGCGAATCGCCTTGACATGTTATGCCGAGCAAAAGGGTCTAAAGATCGAGTTTTACAAAGATTTAGCGGGCTTGGATCGCGGATTTTGGATTAAGGAGCAAAAATGAAAAGTTTAACATCGCTTTATTTGATGGTATTGGGAGTTGCGTTAGGCGTTGAAATTGCGGCGGGTGCTTTTGTCGCTCCGGTCATTTTCTTTCCTCAAAAGTATTTGGGAGAAGGTGTCTTAACACATTTTCAAAGCGGTATTTTGATGACGCAGGTTTTTTTGAAAACCAACCTTGTGATCGGTTTTATTGCACTTTACAGTATGATTTTTGAAGTGCAAACGACGATGGCACGCAAACGAAACGATATGCTTTCGTTTTTTCTTTCTTTAGGTTGTGCCATTGCGACGGGCTTATTTATTTTTTATTATACGCCTTTTATCATTCATGCCCAACAATTAGGAGCAGAGCATACGACCGGAGAAGCTTTTTTGAGGATGCACAAACAAAGCGAACTCGTTATGAAAGTGCTCATGGGCTTTCAGTTGATTCTTTTTTTAAGACGAGGGTGGTTGGCTCAACGTTAAAAGAGGGAAGTTTGATCTTCCCCCTCTTTTTTGATGAGGTTTTGAGGAGTTACGGGGTTGGGTTAATCCATTTGGTGGCGAATGTATGTTGGAATATCAAGATAATCGTCTTGTCCTTCATAGCCGCCGCTGACTTTTTTCAGGCGTAAAATACGCTCTTTTTTAATTGCTTCTTGGTTCGTGTTGAGTGCTTTTAGCTCTTTAGCTTCTGCTTTATTTTCAAATCCCGTTGCGACGATCGTGACTTTGACACTATTTTCAGGCATATTTTCATCGGTCGTCGTACCGAAAATGACGTCGGCGTCTTCATCGGCACAATCCATAATGAGTCCCATCGCCGTACTGATTTCGTTCAACGGATACGTCGGAGGAAGTTGGAAATGAACGAGTACGCCTAAAGCACCGTTAATCGACATGTTGTCCAATAACGGAGATTCGATGGCACTTTTGATCGCTTCGATCGCCGCTTCGTCTCCGGTACTTTCGCCGATACCCATCAACGCCATACCTCGGTGACTCATAACGGTTTGTACGTCGGCAAAGTCAACGTTAATATCGCTTTGTCCCGAAGAAAGAACAACCAAGCTCATACCGCCGACCGCACGACTTAAAACGTCGTCGACGATTCTAAAGCTGTCTTTAATACCGAATTTTGCATCAACGATAGAGAGGAGTTTATCGTTAGGGATAATAACGATCGAATCGCTTTCTTTGCGAAGTTCGTTAATCCCGAGATCGGCAAGTTTCGCGCGTTTTTTACCTTCGAACGCAAACGGGCGCGTGACGACGGCAACGGTTAACGCTCCGACTTCTTTTGCCGCTTGTGCAACGATCGGTGCGGCACCCGTACCGGTACCTCCGCCGAATCCCGAAGCGATGAAAACGATGTCGGATTTTTCAAGAGAACTTTTAATCTCATCATAGCTTTCCAATGCGGATTCTTTTCCGACTTCGGGACGCATACCCGCACCCAATCCTTTTTTGCCGAGTTGAATTTTTGTTTTTGCTAAACAATTTTCCAAGGCCTGTGCATCCGTGTTGGCGGCAATAAGGTCGATACCGTTAATGCCTTCTCGTACCATATGGTTAATCATATTACCGCCGCCGCCGCCGACGCCGATCACTTTTATTTTAGCGCCGTAAACACCTTTTGATTCTTCTATGCTAAATCCGTTCATAACCCCGTACCCCTCTCTAAAATAGTTGTGTCAATCTGTTCCATAACTTTGCGCCGAAGCCTTCGCTATGTTCTTCTTGGATATTGGCCAAGTCTTTCAGTTTTTCTTTTGCGTTGTCTGTTTGTAATTTTATGTTCGTATTGGTTGTTGTCGGTTCATTTTCTATCATCTCGTCATCATCTATGTCGTCAAAAAGTTTTTCTTGATGGTGGTGGCGACTCGGTTCAATCGTCTCTTCTTTGTAACGTAATTTTTTATTGGAATCGATTTCATACGGCGTAAATTGACCGCCCCCGTAAAGCACAAGTCCAATAGCGGTTGAATAGCTTGGATCGCGTAAGGTTTCAAAAAGTCCGTCGACTTCTCTAGGCTTTGCGATACGAATCGGCACATTGTCGAAAATAGCAGAGGCTAATTCTCGAATACCGTCTAATTTCGTCATACCGCCCGTTAAAACCACGCCCGCACCGATTTGTTCTTTAAAACTACTGTCTTCAAGCGCTTTAGCTAAAATCATTAAGGTCTCTTCGACGCGAACGTAAATGACGTTGGAAACGATATTGAGCGAAACTTCATGTGTGGAACCGTCGTCTCCGATCACGGGAAGTTCGATCAGTTCGTTTGAGTTGTTTTTTAAAGAACCGTAATTGATCTTAATCTCTTCGGCCGCTCCCAAAGGCGTGTGAAGTGCCGTCGATAAATCGTTGGTAATATTAAGTGATCCGACGCCTAAATAGTCGTTAAAACGCATTGAGTTACCCGCATGGATCATCACGTTACACGTCGCGCCGCCCATATCGATAACCGCAACGCCGAGTTCGCGTTCGTCGTGGTTTAAAACGGCGATAGCGGATGCATAGCAGTTCAAAACGATATTGTCGATTTCGACACCTGCAGATTTTACGGCTTTTCGAAGGTTGCTTAACGATGATTTTTGTGCGGTAATGATATGTACTTGTACTTCGAGCCTCGCGCCGTTCATGCCTAGCGGATCTTCAATAAATTCTTGGTCGTCGACTTTAAAGTTGTAAGGTAATACATGGAGTTTTTCGTATTCGTTTGGAATGTTGGCATTGTGATCCGCCATTTGCATGGCTCGGTTAATCTCTTTGATGCCGATGTCACGGTTAGGAATATTGACGATACCGCTACTGTCGACACTTTTCGTATATGCTCCGGAGATGGAAACGATCACGCGTTCGTACTGTGTACCGGCAACACGTTTTGCATCGTTGAGTGCATTGCGAATGGATTTTGAAGCAAGGTCGATATTGGTAATAATACCTTTTTTTAGACCCTGAGACTTTGCAATACCCGCGCCTAAGATTTTGATGTCGCCGTCATCACTTTTTTGAGCAATAATTGCGCAAATCTTGGTTGAACCAATGTCAATGCCTAAAATCGTAGTGCTCAACTATTTTCCTTTATAATATTGCTCGATCGGATAAATCGTCGCAAGCTTTTTAATCAGATTTTGATTCAAGTCCGTTTGCTTAGCTTGAGCCACATTCTCGCTAATCATACTAACGTATTGCTTAGCTTTGTCATTATTAAGCAACTTTTGTTCCAAAATCTCGTAAACAATGGCTTTCCCGTCAATAACTTGATAACCTTTTTTAGCCGTGTTATCAAAAACGTGACTTAAAAATTCGGTACTTTTCGCTTCGCTAAGTCCCGCAATCGACTTCACGCTGTCGCGACTAACAAAGCCGATGTCGGTACCGTTAAACGTATCGAGTCTGGCTTGTGCTTTTTTCTCCAACGCCGCCGATTTGAGTTCGTCGAGAAGGTTTTTAGCAGCTTCTTTTTTAGCAAGTTCGTAAGGCATGGGCTCTGGGAATTTAATCTCTTTGACTTTGACGACGACGTAGCGATTATCCACAATGAACGGTTTTAACACTTCGTCTTTTGCCGCCGTTTGGATTTTATCAACCGGAAACGTTGCATCGTCGTCGTAGATCGTTTTTGTTTCCGTAGCGTTGGTTTCGCCTTTTTTAAATGCCAAATACGTTTCGAGTGCCGTTTTCTTATCGCCTTTGAGTTTGAAATCTTTTAAAAGCGCGTCTTTCGCCTCGTCAAAGCTCATCAATTTACCGTCTGGATGCGTGTAATTATGTTTTTCTTGCGCGTAAAACTCTTCCAACTCTTTTGGATCGACTTTGGCATCCGAAGAAGCGATCGTAATCAGATCAATTAGGTAACTTTTTTTCGTGAGGTAGTTTGATTTGTGCGCATCCCAATAGGTTTTAATCTGCTCTTCGTTCACGTTGACTTCGTTGGGTTCTAGCGTTACGGATGCGACGGATAGGCGATCTTCCATAAAAAATGCCGATGTAAAAAGCTCGATCTCTTTTTGTGTTGCGGGAAGTTTAAACGCTTTTTCCAATTTTGCGTATAAAATCTCTTTTTCCAAGCTTTTTTCGTAGTCGCTCGGGTTGATTCGGTTGGCTTTTAAAATCGAGTAGTAAAGCTCTTTGCTAAACGTGCCGTTGTTTTGAAAATTCGGCGTGTTGACCAAGCGTTCCTTGACGTCTTCTTTCGTGGCTAAAAGTCCTATTTCATCGGCATAATTGAGGATAAGCGCTTGATTGATAAGATTTTGCATTACGATTTTATCAAGGCCCATTTGTTCGGCTTGTTCTTGGGTAAGTTTGCCTCCTAGAAGGTTGTTGTACATCGCGAAGTGGTTGGCATATGCGGATTGAAATTCTTGTACGGAGATGGAACGGTGACCGACTTTTGCTACGGACGCCGCACGGTCTTTATTTAAATCGTAAGCACCCCAGCCTACAAAACCGGCTCCTACGAAAGCGATCGTACTGATCCAAATCGTAACGACCAAGTATTTTTTATGACGTTGCATCCACGTAATCATTCAAGCCCTTTAAGAACGGTGTATTTTGATATAATTCTATCCATATAGTTATTAAATAACGATAAATTCAAAGAATCCTCCTAACAAAAAGGTCAAAAAGTATCATGAATCCACAAACGTTAATTGATGCCGATTTAAAGCATATTTGGCATCCTTGCACTCAAATGAAAGACCATGAAACGCTTCCGTTAATTCCGATTAAAAGCGGCAAAGGCGTCTATTTAACCGATTTTAATAACAACCGTTATATCGACGGCGTTAGTTCGTGGTGGGTCAATCTTTTCGGTCATGCACATCCCTATATCAATCAAAAAGTCAAAGAGCAAATCGACACGTTGGAACACGTCATTTTTGCCGGATTTACGCATGAACCCATTATCCGACTTTCCGAACGTTTGTGCAAGCTTGCGCCAAGAGGTCTGGAAAAATGCTTTTATGCCGATAACGGTTCAAGCGCGATCGAAGTCGCTTTGAAAATGAGCTTCCAATACCATCAAAACAAAGGGCAAAAGCGTCCTTTTTTCGTCTCCTTGCAAAACAGTTATCACGGAGAGACGATCGGTGCGCTTTCCGTGGGCGATGTTGCGTTGTATAAAGAGATTTACGAAGATATTTTAATACCGACGTTACAAGCGCCCGTTCCCAAAGATCAAAGCGAAGAGGCGGCTCGTGAAGCTGCATCGGGATTGGAAGCTATTTTTAAAGAGAAGGGCTCGGAAATCGCCGCTTTTATTATCGAGCCGTTGATTCAATGTTCCGGTTATATGCACATGTACCATCCGCTTTACATTGCGCTTGCCCGCAAACTGTGTGATCGTTACGATATTCATCTTATTGCCGATGAAATCGCGGTTGGTTTCGGTCGAACGGGTAAAATGTTTGCGTGTGAGCATGCCGACGTTAGTCCTGATTTTATGACCTTGTCCAAAGGCCTTACGGGCGGATATTTACCGCTTTCGGTGGTCTTGACGACTCAAAAAGTGTACGATGCGTTTTATTGCGATTACACCGAATTTAAAGCCTTTTTACATTCACACAGCTACACGGGCAATCCGATCGCATGCAGTGCCGCAAATGCGGTGTTGGACCTGTTTGAAAACGAAGCGGTACTGGAAAAAAATCATGAAAAAATTGCTTTTATCGCGCAATGCCTTGAGCGTTTTAAAACACTCGGTAATGTCAAAAGCGTGCGCCAAACGGGCATGATTGCCGCAGTCGAGCTTAAAACCTATCCCGTTTCGTTTCGCGTTAATTTGAAAATTTTTCAGTACGCCTTAGGTAGAGGGGTTATTTTACGTCCGCTCGGTAACGTGGTCTATTTTATGCCTCCTTACGTCATCACATGTGAAGAGATCGAGACGATGATGGATGCCGCGTATGAGGCGATTGTAAGTCTAGATGCGCTATAATACGCCCCTTATTTTTAAGAAGGATTTTGCGTGAACATTCCCCACATCCCCGTACTTTTAAACGAAGTCAAAGTAGCTTTTCAAGGCATTGACGAGGGTTTTATCGTGGATTGTACGCTCGGATACGGCGGTCACAGCGAAGCCCTTTTGGAGCAAAATCCGAATATTAAACTCATCGGTTGCGATCAAGACGCAGAAGCGTTACGTTTTAGTCAAAAACGTTTGGAACGTTTTGGAGAACGCGTACAGTTTGAACACGATAATTTTTCCAACGTGATCGCGAAATACCGACACCTTCCTCTTCGAGGAATCCTCGCCGATATCGGCGTTTCGTCTTTACAGCTTGATAAAAAAGAGCGTGGTTTTGCCTTTGATTCGGACGTGTTGGATATGCGTATGAATCC
>Ga0075011_10000173_pt1 | contig 33684 bp, 46 predicted proteins | sample TARM_MetaG_T_14_FD_72354 | JGI IMG/M metagenome (GOLD analysis project Ga0075011, IMG submission 72354) | Freshwater microbial communities from Pennsylvania, USA, analyzing microbe dynamics in response to fracking - TARM_MetaG_T_14 | ecosystem: Environmental > Aquatic > Freshwater > River...
TATATATATCTTCTAGTTTTTTGCCTTTATTTACATCAAGATTTTTGATTAAACTAATGACTTCATTAATAAAGATAACAAAAGTGGTTAATCTTTGTTGGCCATCAACAACATGAAAAGGCTTATAGCCAAAATCATTAATTAGCCACCTCTCACTAACCCAGTTTCCATTATTGTATTCAGAACTTGGAACTTCCTTTAGTGAAAGCAGTCCTGTGTAATGATATCTGTCCTTTGGTAAATTAGTAATGTCTTCCCAAAAGTCTTTTAATTGTTCTTTTTGCCATGCATACCCTCTTTGATAGTCAGGAATCTTAAAAATTCTTTCTTTAAAAATGCTCTTCAATGATTCTAAACTTTTCATGATTTATAACCCCCGTTAGTGTTTGTGATTCTTCTTGTAATATCTTATTTTCAAAGTAGCTCCATTACCTTTTTTTGGTGAATAAAGTACTTCATCATCGTTGTACATGAGATCTCTCATTGCGTTACAACAAGAAGGCATCCTGTGATTTGAGCCTGGATATCCACCAATTTCTCGATGAATGTCGCCGGATACAAGTTCTACATATTCACCATTCATGTTTTTAATTTTCCTCATTATTAATTCTTTAAAATCAATCATTAAGCAAACCTCCCTATATGAATCCCTTGATACAATCAGGAATCACAGTTTTTATACCAAAATGTTCTAACATCATCTTATGTGCAAATGCTATTGCATCAATCTCAATCTCCTGCTTTAGATATTCTTTTTCTGGAATGTCTTTTTTTGTAGGCGAGTTATAGTTACTCATTTCATCTTTCCATTTTTGAATAGTAATTGAATCCTCAACTTCAGTTCCAGAATAATCACCATTTATCACTTTCCATTGAAAAGCATGTCTACTCTCATGGAAACAAGTAACCTGGATCTCCATTGGATTTGCTTGTTCTATCCACTCTTCATTAAATGCTATGATATATTTTTCCTTTAAGAATATGGAGTTGATTCCTTTTTCCGTTAAATCTTGGTTATAAAAAAACTGCACGTTAGGAGTTTCTATACCTAGAATCCGTGCAGCTAAAGTAGTCCCATTGATCGCAACTTCGTAGTTATCCATGATGTGCTCCTCCAAGATATTCTCTTAACTAAAATTATAACATATTTTCTTAATTATAAAAATACAAAAAAGCCGCCTTTTTAATAAGCGACTTAACTCGTTTTAATTGTTACACCACTATGAAACTTAAACGTGATACTTTGATTTCTATGTACAACTGCACTTTCCACCATAAGCATCCATATTCGTTCATTCCAATCAACTAGTTCGTCTTCTGATTCTATTAAATTGTTGATGAACGTTTGCATCGTTTTCTTTTGTCCTAATTTAGACTCTTTTTCAGTGATTAACCCATCTAAATAATCCTTTAATTTATCATAACGAGCCGACAACTTTTCATATTTCTTGTTATAGGCATCAATGTCCGTGTCTGTCTTAGAATTTTCCATTACCAGTTTATTAACGAGTTCTGTAATTACTACCATCTCATCATCTATTTTGGTAATTTCTGAATCAATCTTGGTAGTATCCGTCAGTAGTTTAATAATGTCTTTAGTATCTTTTATGACTCGTTGTTTGTCTTTGGCCATTAGATTGTATGCTTTAATAAACTGTCTCTTAATGTCATCTTCATTGAGGTGTGGTGTTTTACATTTATCTTTTCCTTTGTGAAACTTACTATTACATTGATACACAAATCGTTCATATTTAGTATTCGTGTGCCATTTCTTCTTCCCATAGAAACTCCCGCAATCTTCACATATAAGCTTTGATGCAAAAACATCAGATGAAGAGTAATGTGCACCAAGCTTATTACGTCGTTCAATTTCAATTTGAACTTGCTCCCATGTATCTCTATCGATAATGGCTGGATGATTGTTTTCTACATAGTACTGTGGTATCTGTCCTGTATTAATTGCTTTGGAGTGATCTAGATAATTTACTGTGTATGTTTTTTGAAGTAGTGCATCACCTTTATACTTTTCATTAGTAAGAATCGATGTCACCACATTTGTTTGCCATTTCGTTGATTTACCACTTGGCGTTTTAATATGTTGTGATTTAAGATACTTTGCTATGCCTGTTGGTGTTTTACCTTCAACAAGAAACATTCGATAAATATCCCTAACGATTACTGCTTGGTCTTCATCAATCACAATCTTGTCATCTTCCTTCTTGTATCCGAGAAATCTTTTATATGCAAACGATACTTTACCTTCCTGGAAACCAACTCGTTTTCCCCAAGTTACGTTTTGACTAATGGAGCGTGATTCCTCTTGGGCTATTGATGCCATAATGGTTAAGATAAGTTCACTCTTTGGATCCAGTGTCCATAGATTTTCCTTTTCAAAGAAGACTTCAATACCTTTTGCTTTAAGTTTACGCACAAATGAGATTGTATCTAGTGTGTTTCTAGCAAAACGTGAGATTGATTTAGTGATGATCAGATTGATTTTACCGTTTAGTGCATCTTTAATCATTCTATTAAACTCAGTACGCTTTTTGGTTGTTGTTCCGGATAATCCTTCATCAGCGTAAACTTCGGTATACTCCCAGTCAGGTTTTTCTTGAATGTATTTTTTATAGAAATTCACCTGAGCCTCGTAACTCGTGTACTGTTCATCGCTGTTTGTTGAAACCCTAGCGTATGCGGCTACTTTCTTAACATGATTCGCATGGATAGGCATTTGTGTAATAGGATTAATTGTTGATGGTATGACTGTGACTTTAGGCATTTTCTCCACCTCCATGATGCTGTTCTAGTGCTCTTAATCGTGCTTGTTCTTTCATTTCAGGTGTCCAACTCTTACTTCTAGACTTATGTTTCCATCGGTAGTTTAATATCTTCCCGTCTTTCATATGAAATTCTAACATCCTATTTTCTTGAACGATTATCTTGGTTACCTTTGATTTGAATGTAGCCTCATTATTTTGGTCCATCTCTAAAATGTGATTAGAAGCTTCAACGATGATGTTGTGTGGGACTAGTTTAGAATCACAAACATCTTGACCTTTACTTGCTGATTTCGAACAAATCCAAATGTCCTTCTTTCTCATTTTCTTAGGTGTATAAGTTGAACCACAAATTCCACATTGTATTAATCCATGTAGAAACGTCTTTTTCTTTGGTAGATTAGATTTGTTTTTAATGGCTCGTTGATGTTTAAGTTTTTGTACTTTGTCGAATAGTTCATTGCTTATGATTGCCTCATGGTTTCCTTTAACCAGATACCGATCCAGTTCTCCTTTATTAATAACCTGTTTCTTTGATAAGTGATTATTCAAGTATGTCTTTTGTAATAGTAAATCACCTGTATAATTACGATTTGAGAGAATCTTTATAATCGATGTTGGACCCCACTTTTTAGATTCTTTTGGTTTTATACCCTTTGCATCTAGTATTTGACAAATTGCTTCAGCACCATTACCATCAACATATAGTTTGTAGATGAGCTGCACCAATTCAGCTTCTTTAGGAATCACACGAAACGCCTTATTCTTTAAGTTATACCCAAGAGGCGATCGTCCTCCCCAAATCTCACCTTGCTGAAATTCCTTCTTAATGCGCCATTTCATATTTTCTGAAACACTTCTTGATTCTTCCTGTGCTACAGATGCCAATAACGTAAGTACCATTTCTCCTTCGCTGCTTATTGAGTGAATATTCTGTTCTTCAAAAAATACATCAACATTTAGTTTATCAAGTTCTCTTACAGTCTCAAGAAGTGTCATTGTATTTCTTGCAAACCTTGATATAGACTTTGTAATAATCATATCAATTTTCCCTGCTTTGGAATCTTCTAATAACTGTTGAAACTCTTCTCTTGAATCTTTGGTTCCTGTGAGAGCTTCATCTGCATACACGCCAGCAAACTGCCAATCATTATTATCTTGAATCATTTTCTTATAATAATTAATTTGAGCAGATAAGGAATGTAACATTGCATCTTTACCATTAGATACTCTCGCATAAGCAGCGACTCTAGTTTTCTTTGGTAATTTGGATAATGCTTCGATTTTGGTTATCTTCTTTTCCTTCATCTTTTACCTCCTCTTTGGTTACACCATATATCACTCTTTTAGGGGGTTTAGTCAAGTTGTTAAGACGATGAATGTTACCTTTATTGATACAATATTTGTCTGCTAAAAATGCTTCTGCTTTAAGATATTCAGATTTACTCAAAATCGCCTCCTCAAACATTGATTTAACGGGTGTGATGGATAAGTAATACATTTCTAAATTAGATCGATTCATTGTGACTTGATCCTTTTCTTTTTACGTTCCACCATTGCCATCTGCATCTATCTGAACAGAATATCTTTTTCTTTTTCCCTTTTACAGACTTCATCTCAAGACCACAGTTTTTGCAATAACCAACAAGGCTTTCCTCTTCCATTCTCAAACAAGCATAACGAACAGTATCAACTTTTAGATCCAGCTCATTAGCAATCTTTTTGTATCCATATCCTTTGTCTCTTAACTCTTTAATTAATGTGTCATTATTCATACGAACTACCTCCTAAATCATAGTCCGCAGAAATCGTGTAAAAGTTCGGGTCTGTAATAAAAATATTAGTAATATCTGTTTTTCTTATAATTAATTTCATGTGTGATACCTCCTTCATCAGTTAAATGGCGAGGTATAACACGATTTGCCAATAAACATTGAAAAATATGCAAATAAAAAAAGCCGTACCTTTTTACCAGTACGGCCAATTTCTAAATCTATGCTTATTCTTTTGCGTTAATGAATGTTACTTTTTCTCCAACAATCCTTAAGATGTTGTCATCAATATAAAGTGATGCTTTAACTCCTATCGTTGAGTTTTCGGAAAGGTACTCCATAACATTTTCCATGATGCCATCACTTAAGGTGACAGGAATCAAATCTGAATCCTTTTCATTAGGTCTCTTGATATCGATTGAAACAATACCTGCTAACTTATCGAGTTTCTTAACTCGTCCTACTAAAATCACTTGATTCAACATGCTTTTCCTCCTTGATTTGGTATGTCACATATTACCTAAATAAAGGCACTATAGCAAGTATTATTGAGCTTTCTTATTGAGCTTTTCAGCAATGATTTTCTCGGCTTCAGATAAGGTTTCTTTACCTTGCATTTTATTACTGAAAGAGATGTAGTCATCGATAATTGATTCAATTCTAGACTGATTCGTTTCTACAAACTCTACAGCCTTTTCAGTAGATCCTGTAACATTACTTACCCACTCACTAAAACGCGATATAACGGCAAGTTTCTTCTCATCACCTGCAAGGAAAGCTTCACCCTTTTGTTTGGCAATCTGATTCTTCTCTTCTACAATCATAATAAATTCTTTGATTGTTTTTTGAACACTCTCATCAAACACTACATTAGTTGCCTTGCTGACAAGATCATATACGTTTTCTGCAGTATTCTTCAAATCATCTTTTACTTCTTTGATTACCTCATCCAATGATTGGTCTTTTCTGAACTTTGATGTTACATAAAGTGCAAGTAGGCCTAGTGATGTGATGAGTAAAATTATCTCAAGTGTTGTCATTTTCTTTTCCTCCTATATGTCGATAAATATTAACTTGTGAATCCTCTAATCTAGTTACTCGATGTTCAAGTACATTTACATCCTTCTTTAACGATTTAATGTCCTTTGAATGCATTTCCAGAAGGTTGATCATCTTCACATTTTGTTTATCGATTTTTTGTAAGTTTTCCATTATTTCATCGTTCTTTGACTTGTTGTTTTTCTCTTGTCTGTTGAATTGCTTTATTGTAGTAAGGATAACAACTACCATCGTAACAACCCAGTATATTAAATTTTCCATTCTGAATAGGTTTAAAAGGTTATCCCAGTCCACTTTGCATCATCTCATTTCGGTAATTTTCTAAGTAGTCCAGTTGATCTTTAATCTCCTCTACATAGTTTTGTGCTATTTCGTTATCCCAGTTATTTTTAAAATCCATCATTTTTGTATACCACGGTTCCTCTACAACAAGTTCATATTTTCCGGTTTTTTCATAATGTTCAACCATACCTCTAATCCTAAACACATGATAATGCGTTTTAAATGATGGATTTACTTCAAATCTGCTTCTTGTATAATCTAAAAATGACGATAGGTGATTGAGTATAAACACTTCATCAACTTGAGATAGCAAATCATCTACTTCCTTTTCAAACGAGGCTTGAATATAGTGTTCATATTTATCTAACACTAACAACGTATCGGCTGCTTGTTTGTAGTACGGAATCACTGTCTCATCGAATGTTTGCCTTTTTATAAATTCTTCTTTTGAAAATATAAAAAAATCTATCGTACCAATATATAGATGAAGGGTACCATTAAATCCTTCTAAGACTACTGTGACATCTTTATCACTTGAGTCACTGTTGATCCCATATGCTATTGATCCACCATAATAAATAAGGAGTATCTCCGTATTTGGAAACACTCCTTCAACTATTCGATATAACTCATTCATTAGGCTCAACCTCCTCTGGTATTTCTGGAAGAGGTGGTTCAACGACATCATAATCATCGACCGCCTCTTCAAATCCAATGACATTTTGTTTGAGCCAACCATATCCTGCTTCAATCGGATTCACTCCCAAAAATAACTTAAAATCAGCGATTGGAATTGATATATCAACTTCTTCTATTGGCTCACTCTTACCCGCTCTTGCTTCTTTTGTTAAGTATGAGGCTACGCAAATGGTGATTTTCTTATTGGAGTAACTGATGTTGAATGCTGTAATTCGGTGATATGATGCACCAACTCCAAACTTCGTATTTAGTTCTTTAATAATTGCCATAATGACTCCTACTTTCTTTTCATTCTATAAATTGTTACTGAAATACTATCAGGTGAGCCCACAGACATACCTGGATTGATATACAAAGCACCTAAATCTCCATATGCTGTATGTACAAAATCGACCATCTTAATCGATCCATTACCTTGTCCAGAAAGTGTCGTCATACTTTTTCCATATGCTACCCAGACTTGTGTATCAACATAGTTCGCTTTAAATGTCGGTGAAATCTCAAAATCAATGACTTTCGTAATTCCACTCGTAATTGTTGGACCGGTTGCATAACTATCCTCGATGTATTTTGCGGTCGTATTAGTGCTAGATCTTTTATCATGAACAGTATCTTCGGTATTTAAGTGATGATTGATATATGCCCCATATAAACTTGAGTTACTAGATGTTCGATAGTAAATGTACGTATCAGAAGTATCGACTGATGTTCCTTGAGTTGATGCAATTACATGAACTTTATAAATGTAGTCCGGATCAAATGGATATGTCAAACTGTGATAATAGGAGTATCCTTGATAAAAATATACTTGTTCTAAAGCACCGCCTATTTTTACTACAGATGATGTTCCTCTTGCGTATAATGCTTCGTTTGAATAGTCAAATGCAAGCTCACCTAAGTATGATAGGTTAGATGTTGTTGGAGTTGTAGTACCACGTTTGACTCTGATAATAGCCATTAATATGTACCACCATCAATAATTGAGGATGGTTGTAGAACTTTGGTTTCATCAATACCCAACTTATATGTAATTCTAGTTGGTGTGTAGTTTGAGTCGACAATTGGGTAATATATTAATCCATCAACAATTACCGAATTTGCATAGTCTGTTACTGATGACGCCAGGCTTATACCATCGGTATCAAAAATTTGAACATCTTTTACATTATTAAGTATAGTTCTTTGGTCAGATGTTAAATGAAGGTTAGATGCAACGTGAGTATTGTAAGTTGATGCTGCAACACCACCAAGTCCAGCTAGTGAAATCGTTACTGCACCAGTAGACCCATTGACACTCGTTACAGCATCGGTAGGTGTTAAAAGTTCTTGCCAGTTAGCAAGCGTTGAATAAGGTGATGCCTTTAGGATAAAAGACTTATTTAAGTCGGTTCTTACGGCAACGTCACCCTCCTGTGCATTGGATAAAGCAAGCATGGCTGTTTGACTTGCCACAACATAAGTATTCGTCATCGCAATCTTCGGTACAACACTGTCTGCTAGTTTCCCGCTCGCATCAAGAATAGGAACATTCCCACTACCAGTCCCTGTATTCTTTGTTGATGCAGTTCCTAAATTTAATGCAGTAATCTTTGTATCAATCTGATTGTCAACTTTGTCTACACCGGGTATTTTTAGATAGTCTGATTCAGCAAGCGGTACAGAAACACTCGCGACTTTATCTGCTTTTGCGATGTATAAATGTTCTCCATTAAAATCAACTTGTGGTTCCCCAGCTTTTACCGTTCCTGTTGTACCTGTGAGGGGTCCAGTTCCCGCAGTTGTTCTTCTTTTTATTTGAATTGTAGCCATTTAAATTCCTCCTATTTCTTCATAAACACACTTGTGATGTTGTGTGTCGTGTTACCCGTTGTTAATGTGACAACGCCATTTTCATAAACAACATTTAGTGAATAATCTCCTGACGCATAACGATATGATATCGAGGTATTAGATCCTACGAACAAGAATATCTGCTCTCCAGGAAACGTCACTACTGTATGATTGTTTATTGTAACGTAAAGTATTGATTCACTTAATTCCACAGAGTTTGTACCAGAGAAGCGGTATGTACCGGCGGTCACTAAAGTAAGTGATTTTCTCATCGGTAAATAGTGATCGAATATCTCATCATCAAGAATGTCTACTCGAGTTTTGTCATTACTAATAAGCTTTCTCGAATAACTTGTCAGTGTCACTGATGTTGTCGTTTTCGTATAAGCACACAATGCCAGTTCATAAAGTCCATCAGTTGTCAGAAGATTGGTAACTGTTAGTGAGGGATAACTACCGGTCTGCTCTTTCAAATATAAGCTGACTGTGTTATCAGATGTATTTACTCCTAAAACAACATATCCATACTTACTTGAATCTGGTGTCACACCAATCGTTGTCTGATTTTCAACATAGATGATTCGTCCATATACTGAAACATAGCCATCACTGAATGTAATGGTGTTATTGGCTAAGGTATAACCACATTCACTTTTTAATCCTTTTAAGATTCCTACATCACTTGAAAATAGAAAATGATATAAATCAGAATCTATCTTTGATGTTACATTCCCACCTTCAAATGTGATTTTTTGTAACCCCATCAGAACTCACCTCCATCGATATCTGTGTTTGTAATCGTTATATTGCTTGTTGAACCACTACCAGTATTCTTACTAAGTAGCTGTATTTTTTCTGTTAGCTTCACTCGGTACTCTCCTAACGTTATCGTTGCATAATTTAATGAATCTTTAAACGTGATTCCTGTTATCACTGATTCGTATGTTTTCTCTTTATGAATGAAAGAGACATAATCACCAAGATAGATATTCTCAAACGGTATAAATACCTTGTTTTTCATGTCAATTGTAAATGTTATATTGTGATCTAGTTTGGATGTTACCATTTCACTTCTTGCTTTGGTTTCTAGTGTTTCATAATCGTTATCGATATAAATATAACTCTTGGCCATGACACTTGTGTATCTATCATCTGAGGTGCCATCTTCCGTGATTTCTCCAGTTGTAAGCAAATAGTATGTCTTGATTGTTTGATAGATTTGATTGTCGCTTCTTGGATAGTAAATCACTTTATTGACAAGTTGGCTGGTTGAATCATTGGTTTCAACATTCAAGATAGATGAAAAATCACTCTTGATGACCATCCCTTGATTTACACTAAAAATTCTAAAGATGATACCTGTAATGCGACCTCTTAAATAAGTGACGTCTGTGCTAAAGCTGATTCCATATCCTTTTGAAACAAGCTCAAATATTTTTGACATATTGATGATGTTATCCGTTTCAAAACTAAGACTACCTGATACACTGGTTTCTTTGCTTACTGTCAAATAGGATAAGTTTTGTTTTAGATCTGAATTGTTTTTGAAATAGTCTGTGATTATTTGATATAGGTAATCCGCAAGGTCACCTGAATAACTTGTAGCAGGTATATCCAAATTAAAAATCTCCCTGAAATCGAGAGACTTAATGTTCGTTGTATAATCATCATTTAACTCGATGCTTTCCAAGATTCCTATATATGAATAGATGTCATTCTTAAGAACAACGATATCACCAATGGTGCAATTAATGTTCGTTTTGTTTACTTTGAAGGTTGATCTCTTTATGAGCACCATATCAAGAACGAGTTCAAACTGACTACTGACATAAGCGTTATCTTTATACTGCAGCGTGCTACGATCAAGAAATAATAGTTTCATATCCTATATGCCTAAATAACCTTCTAGTATGGTTACTCTGCAAATCGATTCTGTAGCTACGCCTGGTTTGAATTCAATTTCATAATCTCCATGTTCTAGGAAAATAAAGTTGTCTTCTTCAAAGTCCTGCAATCCATAAATGTCAGTAACAACACCTGATTCATCCATCACCATTTCTTGTTTACTTGGAATAGAGTTGACGGTAATAGTTATATCTTCTGCAGTTAAATATAAACGTAATACAGATACCACTTCTCCATTCTTCTTGATTAGCACTTCTGGATCAATAACACTTCCTATCATTTCTATGACAGTTGGTGCATCATTTAACCCTTCATTTCTAATAAATACCTTACCTTCATATGAACTTGAATAGTAATATGGATAAGAATATGGATAAACCTTACCACTTGAAGATCCATTTGCGATAATTTCATATGATTTTTCTTTTAACCAAAGTGACAATTTTTTAAACACGATGTTACTTTGAATGGTACCTGCGATCAACTCAGCTTTCGATAAACTAGCAATATCAACATAACAGTACGCGCTGAATGCATCGTTTTGATAATGCAGTTTATATTCTTTATTGCTTTTACTAATAAAATCCACGAAGGACTTATATCCCTGATATCCCTTTAGAAAGATTAATGTTTCAGAAATCTCTGACAAAGGAATGTTATATTCTGATCGAGAATAAAAACGACTATATTCTAAATACTTCATATCCAAAGAAAAACCAAGACCACTCACTTGAGCAATTAGAGTCTGATTCTTATGATTGAAATAATATATATCGCCATACTCGTTTTCTAGATAAAATTGTCTGATCATATCACACTACCTCCTAATGCCTTATTGATGGAATCCACATCAAAGGTTGGTGATGTTGTATTTATAGTGATATTGTTTGTATTGCTTGTTGATGAACTAGAGTTTGAATTGTTAACTGTACTCGATCCTTTTAAGTTAAATGTATCAGAAAAGAAATCTCCAATACCTCCAAAAAATCCACTGACTTTATCTGCTGCATTTGAAGCAAAGTCACTAATCCCATCCGTTACTTTATTCGCAATGTTCGAGATGCCTTCAGTCACGTTTGAAAATGTATCTTTTACTTTACCACCAAAATCACCAATCTTTGAAGGTAGATCTCCAATCCACTCGAATATTTTCTGGATAAATTCAACAATCTTCTGAACAACATTAAGTACTGGTTCAAGTACTGTCTTGAGTACATTAATCGCTGGAACTAGTATTGCATTCAACACTTCACCTACAACGGTAATCAGTGGTGCTAATAATCCTAGTATCTCAGCAAACATTTGAATTTGTGTGATGAGTGGCGTAAGGATAACATCTAGAATTGGAACTAATAGATCAACTAACATAACAACTAAATCAATAATCACATCTAGGATAGGTTGAAGAGCCGTCATCAAACTATCAACAATCGCTAAAATAGGTGGAAGTAACTGCATGAATGTTTCCATAAGTCTTCCTAATAATGCTTTGAACTCTTCACTTTGGAACAAGGCTACTGCTAATATTGCAATGAGAGCTCCAATACCTAATGTAGCTGCATTGATTCCTACACCTGCAAATATTCCGGATGTTCCCACAGCCTTAAGTGCCATCGAGCCAGCATTCAAAAGTGGTCCTACTTTACCTACAACAGATAAAACTGGTCCTATTGCAGCTACGAGTCCAGTCAAAGTAGCAATAATTTTCTTTGTACCTGAATCCATATTATTCCATTTATCAATCCAGTCTTTCAATGTAGGAATTACATTGTCTCTGACTTTGATGATCAGTTCCTGGATAACTGGTAAAAGTGTACTTGCTAGATCAATACCTAAACTTGATACAGCTTGTTTTGTGCGATCTAGTGCATCGGTAAACTCACCCGCTTGAGCTGCTTGTTCATTTGTAACAATACCAAGTTCTCTAGCTTCATTTCTTAAATCATTTATTGTAGATGCTTCTTGAGTTAACACCGGAATGATATCAGCTGCAACTCTTTCACTTAATAAATCATTAGCTACACCAAGTCGTACAGCTTCATCTTCTACTTCACTTAAAGCATCTCGAATTAGATTGAATGCTTCATCTGTATTTTTTCCTTCTAAATCATCAAGTGATAATCCAATTAAAGCTAGACTTTCAGCATACTTATCACCATTACCTGTTGCAATGTCACCAAGAATACCATTTACCTTAACAAACGCACGTTCCATTCTTTCAGTTGATACACCTAAAATGGTCGCAGTATGATTCCACTCTTGAAAGGCTTCAGCAGATAACCCAATCTTCTCAGCTGTGTCTCCAATTTCATCAGCAGTATAGGCAGCCTTCACCGAGAATGCTGTTAAAGCAGAAACGGCACCCAATATAGGTAACGTCACACTTTTCGTTAATGTCGAACCAAGTTTACCAATCTTCTCGAAATTAGCATTACTTAGTTGTTTAATCTTATCTGATGTTTTTTCCAACTGTCCATTCATCTTAGCTATTTCAGCTTCGGTGTATATGACGTTTCGTTTGAGCTTATTAAACTCTTCTTGACTCATATCACCGACTTGGACAGCTTTTTTCGCACGATCAAGTTCCTGATTTTGAGTTTCAAGTTTCTTCTTGGTTTGAACTAAAATGTCGTTTAGCTTTGACTGTTTTTGTTTCCATAGATCGAGATTGCTACTATCGTATCGAAGGTTGGTATTAATCGCTCTTAAGTCTTTGTTTTGTTCCTTGAGTTCTTTCTTGATACCGTTTAATTCATTTTCTAAATCTTTACCATCAAGGGTTAGTTTGATATTTAGTCCTTTGACTGTTTCTGCCATTAATATTCACCTCCTATAACAGGAATTTATCTATATCTCTTTGCGTTGCTCTTTTTGATGACTGTTCCCCTGTAATAACATTCATTTCAAGTTCTACAATCTCAAAATAGGTATTTATATCAAAGCTCTTTGTGTCTTCAATAGAGATTCCTAAATGAGCAAGATTGAATATGATGTTCGCTGTTATGTTTACCTCATCACTTCTTTGTGGGTAGTTTGACTGTACTTCCTTTTTGAAACGTACCCAGCATTTCACCTATCGTATTCGTCAGATTTTCCAGTTCACTCTGATTGCTTAGTACAGAGAAATCCAATGACATCAAGAAGTCATTATAGGATTGTTTGCTGAAAGGCCGATGCAATACATAGATAATTCTGAAGATGGTGTCAATCACTGTGGATATATCATCTTCTTTTTTGATGTTCGTTTTTTCTAGTTTCTTGATATCACTAAATAATTCAGTTGAGAATACATTACGATAATCAATTATCGTAAATAGCGATGAGTGAAGTCGATAATCCTTGTCACCTAGTTTTAGTGTTTTTTCCATGTTAGATTATCTCCTTAAATAAATGTAGGTAATGCTGGTGCTGTGGTTAAGAATGCTGCATAGTTCGCATCTCCTACACCTGCGATTACTCTGAGAATAAGATTGTCTCCGGATTCTATTGGTCTTGCTGTAATGTTTAGTGTGATTGAGTTTGCTTCAATAGAATCAGCTTTAGATTTGCTTGCATCTCCTGAAGGTGTCGCTGTACATAAGAAATACCAAATACGTCTCGCTTTGATATCACCCTGAATTTCATAGCCTAAAGCAAATGTCTTAGTTTCGCCATTTACAACTTCTACTAGATTTCCATTTGTATCTTCTAGAACACCAAAGATGTCCTTTTTGAACACGTCATCAATCTCCGTAAATTTAAGTGTAACGTTAGAGCCTGAATTGGATACTAATGTAGCAATCACTTTATCATCTGCATACACTTGTGTACTACCACCAATAGCTTCTGTTGTAATTTCCTGTGCACCTTCTAAGCGTTTAGGTGTTGCAAAGGTCCAACTACCATCTTCGGCTTGAGTAGCTAATGCATAATGTACGTTTGTTAAACCAAATGTGACTTTATTACTCATTTAAAATACCTCCTGTTTGATTTCATATACTCTGTTAACTGAACTGTCTTCATTGACAATTTCAGACAATAATTCAAATTCATATCCCATGAAATAAAGGGATGCTTCTAGTTGTTCTTCTATTCCTAAGTTCTTCTTTTCAGTAATTAAACTGACTTGAAATGTAGTTACCTTTGCGACCACTCTATCATCAGCATAAACAATTGAACGGTTGCTGATTTCTTGATAGATGATATAGTTAGGATCACTTTCTAATCCTACTCTGGTTCCATATGATACCTTACCAGGTAAAACAGAATTCAAAGTATCATATAATGCTTCTAACTTTTCCTGCATTAACTATCACCCTTTTCAATAATCGATTTGATGTCTTCTAGCATCTTCGGTGTAAACAAATCATAGGCTGGACGCATAAATGGTCTAGGTCCTACATACTTACCACTACGATGTGTAAAACCAAATTCAAGTAGGTGTGTCAACTTTCCTTTTTCATTTGAAAAGATAACTATCGTCTTATTGATTCCACTACCTATTGGCTCAGCAACAAAAGAATCCGCGAATGGTTTTGATCCACCACTTCTAGGTGCATGTGTACTGATATATTTCACGATTTCCTGAGCCGTTTCATCAAGTCGCTTTTCAAGTTTTTGAGTAATATCTTCAGCATACTCTTCTACCATATTTAAAATGGCAACACCAAGTTCATCAAGCGTAACCAATGATATCACTCTTTCTGATCTTAGATTTACTCAAATATAACTCAATGAATTGTCCGATTTGATACGTTCGTTCAATCTTGTAAATGTCTCCTGCAATGTCAGCGTATTTGCTACCATCATACAAGAAACTTTGAATCTTTACGGCAATATCAATCCTAATGTCTGATCGTTTGCTTTCATAGTATTCGTTTGATGTAATGCTGAAATTGATTCCGATTATTTCTTTTGAGTGTTGAAGTTGATAGGTTGAAGAACCGATAGAATTTTGAACCAAATCAATGGTTAGCAACTTGATGGAAATATTCGGTGAATTAGGATACATTTTCTTCTGCTCCTTTAGTTAATGCAATTTGTCCTACCAGCATATCAAATGTCTTCGGCAGTTCTTTTGCACTCCCATCATTCTTAAAACCAAAGAATGTCTTCACATAAATAATAATTACGGTACTAACCATTGGATTTGATTCGTCATTGATGTAAGTCGGATCGATCCCACAACTCGTCAAATATGCTTTACAACTACTAATATGAGTTGAAAGCTCATCGTCAGCATATGATTCTGTCAAGGGGATAAGCAATGCTTTTTTTACGATATCAAGTATAGCCATGAGATCAATCCTTTCTTACTTTGTTATCAAGCGTTAGCTATTAGGCTGCGGCTTTCTTTTTGATACGTAGGAATCCGTTGTATCCGACTACGTTACCACCTGTGAACACAGATGCTTTGTAGCTGATGATTCCATCTTTGAATTTGTAATCAGTAGATTTACCAATTTCTACTGGCGAGAACACTGGTACTTCATAGTTTTTAAGTGCACCATAAGCGATACCATATTCACCAGCTGCAGTATTACTATCAGAGATAGCTTTACAGTTCGAGTTGATGATATAAGGAATACCGTCGATTGTTTTGTTGACATAATCGATTGAATGGACTTTTCTACCTTCTGGTGTTTTCAGTCCGGCAAATGCACGTAAGTCATTCTTATTTAAGATAAGAACTGCTCCACCTTCTACTTCTTCATCTCCACCATAAGCAAAGACAATGTCATCAAGTGTAGAATCAGTGATTGCTTCAATTTCAAGTGGAGTAGTATCCGCTAAAGCTACTGCTGCATCACTAAAGATACCAGTGAAAGTATTAGTCGTTCCAGCACCACGTAAGATTTGTTCACTGATTTTCTTTTTCAGTGAAATATTGATGTTACGCAACACTTCTGCTTGATATGGAATAGCAGGTAGTTTTTCAAGTTCCTCTGTAATTTCTGTATACGCAGTAATCTTTACTTTGGAAATTGTCAAATAACCAAATGCAGGTTCAGTTTCACTATAAGGTTGTCCTTCAAGTGTTGTTCCAGCGATACCATTGCTCTTAACAAATGATTTCTTGTACGTTTCTCCACCGTTTAAGTTGATTACATTAACACGATCAACAAGTGTCGATACTTGTGCAAATGGAACTGGTGCTAATCCTGAAGCAGTGTGATCCGGTAACAAGATCTCTTCACTTGATACTTGGATAACACGACTTTCACGTAAACTAGCAGCTCGTTGTTCCAATTTTTCTTTATCTACTTTAGTACGGTTATCGATTACAATTGGTTTGATTTCAGTTTTACTTGCAATCGCCATTTTTTTATCAATAACACTTCGTTCTTCTTGAAGCTCAGTGGTTTCAGTTTCAAATGCTTCAAGTTTGGTAATATCTGTTTCATTATCGACAAGACCTCTGATCTCAGTCAGTCTTGACTCGATTTCTTTTCGTCTTAATTCTAAATTCATGATTTTTTCTCCTTTAAATTTGTGATTTGATTTTGATGCGTTTTTTGATAATTCTTGATTGTTCTTCTTGCTCTGCTAACTCCATAGCCTTTAGTTCTAACTCCATAGATTCTAAAGAACGAGCGTATATACTAGTTGCATCATATGCCGGAGTATCCACAACCGACACATCATACAAACGTTCTATCTTTGTAATAGTTCTTTTTGGAACTCTACCTTCACGATTCCATACTTGTTCATCAACCGTAAAAGCAAAACTCATCTTATCCAATAACCCACTTCTTACCATTTTGTAGATATCTTGATTGGTGTTTGTATCTAGTAATTCAGCACGTACTTTTAAACCGATGCTATCTACAGTAAGTGATAAGGATTGATTCTTGGTTCTGGCAATAATTAAAAAGGAGTCCATATGATTGTATTTCATTGGAACATCCTTCATTTTGGTTTCCGATAGTGCTCTTGAATCAATTTCTTCTAGGAACCCATATTCTTCATCACCTATTAATGTTTCATTGTTGAAGACTAATGCATAGCCTTCTAATATCATCTTGTCATCTTCTTCATGAAGTGTGACATCTGCTAATCTAGTTTCCTTTATCATCTTTACGAGTCTCTACTTTCTTTGGTTTTGTTGTTGATTGTTTTTGGTATTCATATTCAAGCTCTGAGTCTTTGTAAAACAGTGACTCGAGTTTTTCTTTTTTACAGTAATCATCAATGATGATTGTCTTTTTCTTTTGGGTTTCTAAGATAACCTTAAGTGCATCTTCTGATATCTTTCCATTAACTGTTATTTTCATCTTCAGGTTCCTCCGTTCCTACTTGATATTGATTCGCTTTGTCTGCATCGACAAAGTTTAATGATTGAAGTCGTTTGTTTCCACCTTCGATAGGTTCTAGTCCTAACAGTGCTCTTGATTCATTAAGTGACATAATGCCTAAACTCATGAGTTTCTCAATTGCAGCTACTTTTGTATTCCATGAAGCGTATTGAAGTCTTTCACTGTAGAAGATGATTTCTTCTCCACGTTCAAGTTGATTATCCGTTAGTAAACCTAAAGAAAAAGCCTCGCTAAGTTGAATAGCTAAAGGCTCTATCGTTGACTCATAGAATGAGTTATATTCATCTTCAGTATACTTGCTTGTAAATATTGGCACTGATACTCCAAAGTAATCTAGGATCTTTGCTTGTAAGAATTCAAGTGTATCTTTATCAATCAGTTTCGGATCAACATCTAAAGGTATGTACTCTGACTTCAAGTCAATCGGTATAATTGAACTACCTTTAAGACTCACTGATTCTGAAAGTGCAGCATCAAATAGTTCACGTTGTTTCTTCTTATCTGATTCTGATAACATGCCATTCATCTTCAAGATACCCTTTATCTGCATGGACGACTTCACAGCATTATCGATTCCTTGCAGTAAGCTGTCATTGATGGATATTGTTTTGAGAATTGCTTCATGATCACCTGTAGATCCAGTACCACCAAAAATATCGTTTTGTCCAAAATGACGTCTTAAGTGAATGATGTTCTCATATGGCAAAATATATGATTCTCCATTATCAAATAAAAACTTGATGAAATAAGTATCCGAACTATCGACTATCATTTCCACTGTTATTGGTCTTAATGGATATATGCCTTTGAGTTCACCTGTATCTTTATCGAACTTAGGATAAACAAACGCATTATCATTCAGCAAAAGTAATGTAATTGTTTTGTATATAAAATCGTAAGGCGTCATGATCTCGTTCGGTTTATACTTCAAAAGAAAAGACAGCCTACCTTTTTTCTCGGTTACTGTCTTATCATTTTCGGTTTTGATAAATCTTGGTTTGAGTTTCGCAGATTGGCTAGCAACTCGATCAATACATATTTTTACTACATCACTCTTTGATATATTCGTACCAAATGGTGTATAAAATGTATTTAAATTACTGATTAACTGGAGTGCATCAAATGATCCAGTCTTTTTTCTTCTCTTAAATATGGCCATGTGCACCTCCTATATCATATTCTCGTAATCTGTCTTGAATCTATTTAAAACAACATATGCAATGATTAATGCAACTGTTCCATCAATTCGTTTGTACTTAGAGTTTAGTTTTGATGGTTGGATGTTTCCATTTAAATCAACCTTTGCTTGTGTGTTAGCAAGACACCATTTCAAGATGGGATTGTTATTATAGTTCACAACATTGTTTTTTAGGTCAGCTTCTAGTATTTTCATTGGTTCTGATAATGAGTAGATACCTTGTCTTACCTTCTCCATATTAAAACCTAAGTCTTCCATTTCTTTGATCCAATACTGAGAATTCCAGGGATCATACCCTACCCAAAGAGGTCGGATTCCATAAGTTTGAATCATCTTCATAAACCACTGTGTAACTAAACTAAAGTCGTTTTGGTGTCCGTCAGTAAGTGTCACAAAACCTTTCTTAATCCAAATATCATATGGCACGTTATCTTCCTTGATTCTCTTTTCCACCACTTCACTTGGCATAAAGAAATGCGGAACGACATATTTTCTGTTACTGTCTCGTTTTTGAATAACTAGAACTGCAGCTGTTAAGTCTGTTGTCGAAGATAAATCCACTCCACCAACTGCGTAAGAATCTCTTAAATCATCGATTGAATATTTATCCTCATTATTTAAATCGTCAAAAGATAACCATGAACCAGAGTCAGCTTGTTTGATATTGAAGTCTTTACAAAGCATCGTCACCCTTGTGGAAAGGTCATACTTCGATTTATTCATAACATCCTCAAGATAATTGTTTAACTTTACTACTCCTATACTTGGATTCGACTTTTGCCATGTGGTTGGATCTTCGTAAATTTCTTTAGTTGAGTCTTGAGTATAAAGCCAGGGAAGTACTCTGTTATCTTGTATTTCACCTTTTAACATCTTTCTAGCATAATCTAATTTGCCATCTAAAAAACCACCAACGGTTGTCCCTTCAGTGGTTATGATAAATATAAGTGGTTCTTTCTTTGTTGATTGTGATTGTTTGATAGCATCATAGACTTTTGAGTCCGTCATTTCATGGACTTCATCAATACAACCAACTTCGATATTGTAGCCATCTTTGTTTCTTGATTGAGCAGATAACTTCTTAATCTTATTCTTAGTCTTCGGAGAATAGATGTGATAGATGTTTTTCTTACTTCTAGTTTCCTTTGATAAAGCTGGAGATTGTTCTCGCATGTTGTTGATCTCTTCAAATAGGATATTCGCTTGTTCGGTTGTATTAGAGGCACATACTATATCCACACCACCTCGAGATAGAAAAAATTCAGCTAAGTCAATACCAGCAACAAATGTCGTCTTCCCATTCTTACGAGCAATGAGTAATATAACTTCGTTAAATCTACGTAGCCCTGAGTCTGACATCTTAAATCCGTATGCTGTTTGAAGGATTGCTTTCTCCCACAATTCAAGAATAAATGGCATACCATTGAATGGAGATTTTGTATGTTTGCAAAATGTTTCAATGAAATCAATTCTAAGTTGTCCTGGTTTTTCATCAAAATAATACAATGGATTATCTAGATCTTCTATCAGTAGATCTATTTCAGTTTTTAGTTCCTCACCTACGATGATATTTCCATTTTCAATTTCATTGTAATACTCGACTAAATAATTCATTCGTTTGCTCTCTTAAGAAATTCATCAAATGCATCATCTCCATCATCTACTTGTGTTCCAAGAATACTGTTCAGCGTTTTGATTACTGTTCCATATGAGTTCACTAATTTTGTGTAATACTTGGCTGCTTCAGTCTGACGTTGTGCGCCTTTGCTTGAAGTTTGAACAGCACCATATTTTCTTATTTGCTTTTGTAACTTATCAAGTTCCACTTTCATAAATGCAGCTTGATAAATTAAGTTATCTACTAATTCAGTCTTTGATTCATCAACCAAAGAAAAAAGCGACTTTAATCGCTCATATTCTATATTAATCATAACTTGAAAACCTCTTTTCCGATTTTCAAAAAATCTGCTTTGTGTTTCTTAATTGCCCCCTTACGCGGTACCCTTCGTATATAAAAAACAGTCATTGGGGCGGGGGCTACCAATTAGCAGGATATTGAATTACTTTTAAATCAATACCCCAAGTCTCTATCTTCCCTCTATTATTATTTCTCGTTACCTCTAAAATAAATTCAGTATCTGGTGCACCCATGTTTTCAACTAATTGAGTTACTTGAACACCTGGTTTCAACTCATTAAAATACTTCTTAAATTCATCGTTGTCTTTGTATCTGATGTTCACACTAAACAAAGGATTTTGATTATTGTTATATTTAAATATATTTCGACTATAATGGGCATAAAAACAGACATCTATCTGTTTCTTTGTACCTGATTCAATATAACTAAAAGTAAAAGTACCATTTGTTGTAGCCATATTACCACTTCCTTTCAAAAGGTATTATAACACGATTGAACATTTAACTCATTACCAAATTGCCATCTTCATCAAATTGCTGTGACTTTGAGAAACGTTTGTGTTGTTCGTTATGACACTTCTTACATAACAGTTCTAAGTTCTCTTGATTCAAACTGATCGCTGGATCCTTAACGTTATGTATTGTCAGCTTGATTATGTGATGAACTTCTTCTCCAAGAGCAACACACTTCTCACATTTACCATTAGCATCTCTTATCTTAATCTCTCTTGCTACTTGCCATGCTACTGATTTGTAGAATCGATGTAATTCTTTAGGCTTTCTCATATAGTTTTCTCAATTCTGTGATTTTATCATCAACATGTTCCCATCGAACATCTAAATCTTCTCTACCAAAGTGTCCATACTTTGCTAACTCCTGGAACTTGATTTTATCAAGGTTGAGTTCTTTTCTTATACTTTCTGGTCTAAAATCAAATACATAATTCACAAGTGCTTGTATCTCTTCATCAGATGTTACACCAGTATCAAAGGTATTAACTAAAACACTCACTGGTTTTGCTACGCCAATTGCATAGCTCAAATGAACCTCGCAATGTGTGGCCAAACCTGCCCCTACAACTGCTTTTGCTACGTATCTGGCATAATAAGCCGCACTGCGATCAACCTTGCTTACGTCCTTGCCAGAAAAGGCTCCTCCGCCATGTTTTGCGTAGCCACCATAAGTATCAACGATAATCTTTCTTCCTGTTAATCCAGAATCAGCATAAGGACCACCAATCACAAACTCACCTGTAGGATTGATTAATACTTCTGCATCTATAATCGTATCGAAATCAAATACTTTGGTTAGGACTTCATTGATAATGATATCCTCATATAACTCTCGATTTACTCCCTCTTTTGTTTGAGCTGATACTACAATGGTTTGTACTTTCTTAGGTCTTCCGTTTTCATAGCCAACAGACACCTGACATTTACCATCTGGTTCAAAGATGTGCGAGTATTTCTCTTTGCGAATTTTATCCATCTCTTTTGAGATTTGGTTTGCTAACATGATTGGTAACGGCATAAATTCTTGTGTTTCATTACAAGCATAACCAAACATGATCCCTTGATCGCCTGCGCCTTGCTCATGTGACTCGGTTGAATTCACACCAAGAGCAATATCAGCTGATTGTTTAGATATCTTTTCCATTACTACAAATTCATCTTCATAACCTATCTCTATGAGTTTTTGTTTTGCTATATTTGCATAGTCTACTTTCACAGTTGTAGTTACTTCACCAAAGACAAACACTAAATCATCCTTGATTGCTGTTTCTACTGCTACTCGAGCGTTTTTATCTTGTTCTAAAATTGCATCTAATATGGCATCACTGATTTGGTCACAGACCTTATCCGGATGTCCACTAAATACGGATTCACTTGTTATTACTTGCATTACTTCATCTCCTTTATCAACTAGTAAAAAAGGAGCTTTCGCTCCAGTTGTTATTTTGTTATCTCCCATGCTGTGTAAACTGATCGGTATGAACAATCCCAAGTATCAAGAATTACTCCATCTACACAAGCTGTAATATGTCCAGCCATTTTTAAGATGTAAGTACCCTTTGGATGCAACTCTGTAAAGTCACTACCTTTAATTCTTGGTTCTCCTTTGATTGCTTTGAAAATCAGTCTAGGATAATCCTTCAAATAATCGTATAAAAACTTCGTGACTTTGTAACTTGTATATCCGAGTTCTCGTTTCTTGCGATTCAATTCTCTACGGCACTCTAGGTAATCAGTGTCTGTCGCTGTTGCGATTGCTCGAACAACACAATCTGATGTTTTGATTCCTTTTGGATGTACGTTAAATTCCTTAAACATAAATAGCCTCCTTTGTTTTGGTTACTATATATATCACTCTAAAGAGACTAAATAGCAAGTTATATTTCCACTATAGTGACTTATTTTCAAAATAATCGAAATCGCTAAGTGGAGACCTTTTTCCATCTCTGATCAAATAGCAATCTTTATTCGTTCCTTTATGTTTGATATAACGTTTTACAGTCACATCAATAAACTTCTCATCAAGTTCCATTAAGAATGATTTACGATCCAGTTGATCAGCTGCAATCATCGTTGAACCAGAGCCACCAAATAGATCCAATATGGATTCATGACGTCTTGAGGAATTACTGATTGCTTTTCCTACAAGTTCAAGAGGTTTCATAGTTGGATGTTCTTCATTCTTTCGAGGCTTGTTATATTCCCAAATAGTATCTTGAGAACGATCATCTACAAAATAATGAGCTGCTCCCTCTTTCCATCCATACAGAATCGGTTCATGTCTCCAGTGATAATCTTGTCTACCAAGTACCAAAGCATTCTTAACCCAAATCAAACATTCAGCAAGTTTATATCCAGCATTCTTGAATGCATTTCTAAAGTTGAGTCCTTCTGTATCTGCATGGCAACAATATATCGCTCCACCAGGCTTTGTATGTTCAAACATATTCTTGAACGCATCCAATAAAAAAAGATAGAAAGTGTCATCTTCCATCTTATCATTTTTAATCTTTCCAGCCGTTCCTTCATAATCAACATTATATGGAGGATCGGTAAAAATCATATCTACTTCTTTTCCATCAACCAATATTTTTACTTGCTCACTATCAGTGGAATCTCCACACATTAATCGATGAGGTCCTAGCTCATAAATGTCTCCTGGTTGTGAGAATGGTACTTCAGGGATTTCATCATCAACATCAAAATCATCATCAGCTGCATTCTCGGGAAGCAGTTCTTCCATTTCCTCAAACCCAAACTGTAGCATATCCATATCTAGGTTTGCTAGTTCATCTTCTAACTTCGATAAATCCCATGTAGCAAGTTCAGCTGTTTTGTTATCGGCTAAGCGAAATGCTTTGATTTGTTCGTCGTTTAAATCGTCTGCGATAATACATGGCACTTCTTCTAAACCAAGCGATACAGAGGCTTTTAATCGGGTATGTCCGGCTATAATGACGTTATCACTGGTAATAACAATCGGAACTTTAAATCCGAACTCTCTGATTGAATTAGCAACCGCCTTGATTGCCTCATCGTTGTTTCTTGGATTGTTTTCGTACTCTTGGAGTGTTGATACTGATTTCATCACTATATTCATTCGTCCAAACCTCCTCACCTTTTTCTAGGCGTTTCTCCATTAGTTCTATTTCTACTTTCTTTTCGTTGTATTCGATACCAAACTTCGTAATCAACAAATACTTTATTGCTTGAATATCAGGTAACGATTGCTTCTTGTATTTTGTGATCCGTTTCTTCGTACCTGTTTTTGTTTCCTCGATTACTGTTTGTGTCTCTTCATATTCAAAACCGATCGCTCGTTGATAGATAGCATCAACTAACTTCAGTTTTAGTTCTTCATCACCAAACTGAAACGCATCGTCTAGTCGTTTATGTGCTTTACGTAACTTGATGACTGTTTTTTCTGTGATACCCAAATACTCAGCGACTTGTTTTTGAGTTGCTCTTTTGGATACCATTTCCGATATTGCTTTTAATTTGTTCTCTAAATGTCCAGATTTCTCCCAACGCTCATACGTGTCAAGCATCTTTCCTTTCATAAAAAATCACTCCAACTGTATCAAAAAATTGTAATTATATACCAGTTGGAATACTACAAGTATCTCTGCAAAAACAAAAAAGAACCCATTTAACTGAATTCTTAATCGTTTCTAGGCTGGTTGTTAAGCCAGTATTCCATTTTGTTTCCACCTTTGCTCATTATAATACTATCACACCCTTGACAGTTTCACAATATATCAACCTTGCTCAACCTTGTCATTTTACCCTCGCAGATTTTACACATACTGTTATGAGAGGAGTTGATAGTATGAATGAAACAATTGTGGAATTCAACATTAAAGGTTATCATGTGAAAATTGATAATGAATCGACTACTATTACTGAAGGTGAAGAATTATTACTTAGAGTAGATCACCAACATGTAAAAAGTATCGTAACATTCGTTATTCAGAAGATTAACCAAATCAAGAAACAAATCGAAACTAAGGAGTAGCTACAAACTCCTTTAGTTCTTGTTAAGGTAGTTCAATCTGCAGTAATGCTTTGTCATGCCATCTTCTTATTGTAGCTGATGAAAAGAACATTCTATCAGCAATTTGTCTCCAGCTTAGCCAATCAATATACCTATGAACTAATATCAATCGGTAATCTTTGTCTTCAATTTGCTCTATGGCTTGAAGTACTTCTTTCTTGTAACAGGGCAACAATCGTTTCATTTCTTTGATCTCGAGTTCGTAATCGAGAGTCTTAAGTATCCACTTCTCGAATGGAGCTTTTAGATTCTTACCACCATCAACTCGAATTGCATCAAATTTAATTCCTGGTATCTCATTAGCCAAACGAATATATTCATCCACTAAAGCTTGTAGTTTTTGAATCTTCACTTTTGTATTATGATATCGGCTTAGGTATTCTTTCACATCGTTCATAGCTCCTCCTTCAGTTTACTTAACACATTGATTTCGATTGATATCCCAGTTGGATCATCGGACCATAACTTCTCCACATGTTCAACTACCACTTGTGCGTCATCATTCCAGAATCCAACTTCCGTCATGCAATCTTTCAGCATCTTCTCCAAGTTATCTGTATCTGGTCTAGTGACTCGCCACTCTTGATGCTTATGTCTTTTGCCTCTTGGGAATCTCCATATCACATCAAGTCTGATTGGACCTTGTATCGGTTCCTTTGGTTTGAATGGTTTCAGATGTTTGATAATCATTCGTCTTGCTTTCTTTAGTTTTTCAGGTTTATAGAAAACTGGTTTGTTGTTCACCAGTGTTACTTTATTTTGCTGTGCAGTAATTGTAGGTGGATCTAGTAGTAGAAATATTTTCATAATTTCCTCCTTTTTCAATTTTTCATTAGTTTCAGAAAGGCAGTTGCTGACGTTGATGCATTTGTTTGGGATAGGGCTCATTTAATGCCCTATCCTACAAACATGCGTCAGCGTGTTACGTACAACACATATATAAGGCCATTCCGTAACATTTACGTATAGGTAATTTCACCCTATTTACACCGTAAATGCGTAATATTTACAGATAGGTGATTTTTGCCTTTCTGTACGTATTATTTACGTCGGTAAACTTTACCTTTTGAGTATTTATAGTCGTCATCAAATTCCCGAATTCGATCTCTCACTGTCCGCTCTTTCACACCTAAATACTCTGCAAGTTCATCTACATCACACACACCATCTACATCTATATTGATATCAAATGCGGTATCGAATTCTTCTTTTCTTGATTCTGGAGTCTGATTCCGTTTACCACTTTTTTCTAGGTTTGCCTTTGGATCTCCATCTGCATAATTTTTAGCTAAAACGCCAGTATCATCGATTCTGTGTATCGGATATTCAAACCAAAAATTCACTGGCTTGAAGTTTTGAAATTCACGTAAACTACTCTCCAAACGCCATGCAGTTGAAGTCATTACATCAGCGTTTTGTGCCATGAATTCTTCTGACGTTTCAAGTTGAATCATATCGAGCTGTGCATCTGGATCACGAGCAAACACACCCGAACCTGAAGCCCTATCCATTGCTCTTTTGAATCCTTGTGAGCCTTTTGAATGATGATGACTATATATTGCAGTACATCCTGTTTCATTGCATATCTTGTCAAACTGGTTACTGAATTTACCCATTTCTGAAGCATTGTTTTCATCTCCAGTGATAACCTTATAAATTGGATCAATGATAATGGCATCAAAGTCTTGATTTGCTACTTTTCTGATCAGTTTCGGAACTAACTTATCAAGTGGCATTGCACGACCTCTAAGGTTCCAGATAACTACGTCATGACTGTATTTGGGTTTTATCTTCATAGCCTTATATATTACTGCGAATCGATTAATCGCACTTGGTTCATCAATTTCCAAATTCACATACAATACCTTTGATTTTTTACATTGAAATCCAAGCCATTTGATTCCTTCAGCAAGAGCGATTGCGAGTTCCATCAATAGAAAACTCTTCCCTGCTTTGGATGAACCAGATATAAGCATTTTATGTCCAACACGAACGACTCCTTCTATAAGTTCATCAGGTAATTTAGGTTGATTTGCAAGTGCTTCATCTAAGTATCTTAGACTAGGCATTTCATCATTGACACCTTCAGCATAATCCAACCATTCGTTCCAATTGCGTCTACCTATGTTTGTATCTACTAATGTTTGAATAACACCATTTCTAGTTACTCCTGGTAATCTTGACAATCTTGATGGATTACGATTTGCGGTATCTACTTTAAAGTCATGCTTAGCTAAAAAGCCGTACAAGTACTCCACTCGTTTTCGATATTCTTGATAATTTGGAGCATCCACCTTAACGATTGCGTGTAAGCTCTTTGAACCACTATGAACCAAACAAGCAATCGGTAACTCTAGTCTTCTGTATAATGCATCTTGATCTGGAATAGGCATGTCATCTGATTCAATTAATGCATAGGTAAATCTAGTAATATTTTCATTTTTAACACCTGTTCCATCAACCGGATTAAACCTTATCCAAGCACCACATTCATCTTTCCAATCACCAATCACAGCACCAATGTCATCAGGATACTTTTTGAGTTCATTGATCAGTTCTTTCGCAGTTCGATCATATTGCCCTTTTCCTGGAACCCACCTTCCATCTTTGTTCCATACATCATTTGTGACATAGGCAACTAACTCATCGTCTTTAAATAATGTCTCAAGATATTTGACGAGTTGTTCAGAAGGTGTGAGGTTTGTTATAGGATCATAAATTAAACCGTCACCATCGTATTCAATCGTGTCGTCCCAATCCATTACTCCACCATATGGTTCCCATCCTGTATCTTTTGCCATTTTGATAATTGTTCCACCTGATATGGGAATAGAGGAACCTTTGAAAGTTCCCCATTTCCTATCGCATTCACCATCTTTATAACGACTATCATTCTTGCTCCAGTCATCCCATACTGAACAATCATATCCTTCGGCTTTGAGTGCCATGCCTATTTGAATCCATTCTTCATATGTTGTGTTTGATGCGTTTATTTGATTTAAAGCTTCTAATATACTGTCCATTTACATCCTCCTACGGTCTATATGTTGCAGCATTGACAGTTCTTGGTAACATCCAATGATTATCTGCAATTCGTGTTATCATTTTGCTTGCTGCTTCAAATGCCCACATACCGACATGTAAGAATCCGTATCGTTCTAAGAAGCGTATTTGTTTTGGTGTTGCTAAGCCTTCGATTTGTCTGTTTTTCAACTTTTCAATGAGCATACTTGCCATACCACAACTTGTAACTGCATCAGGATATATTCCATGTTTTTCTAAGTAACTTAGTTGTCTTTCAGTGGCTGGTCCCATTTCCCATACAAAGGTAGGTTCGTAACTAGCCAAGTCTTCGGCTGAAATGGAGAATGCATATTGGATTGGATCTACAAGTTTCGATTTTCGTTTTCGCATCGCTGCAAGTTCACGAGCTAATGCATCTTCTCGTTCTTGAATGGCATCACGTTCTGCTTCTACTTCAGCTTCCAGTAAATCAATACCACTTTCTTGATCCATCATTTTCTGATCGATACGTTTCGCTAATTCTTCATCTTTTGAAACAAGTGCGGAAGGTCTACATAAATCATGGCGTTCAGTCATCCATAAGAAATCTAGTAACAATAACTCTTTCTTTCCTGGATGTAACCTCATACCACGTCCGACCATTTGTTGATATAAGCTTCTTACTTTAGTCGGTCTCAACACAACAATGGTATCCACTGATGGACAATCCCAACCTTCTGTTAAAAGCATTGAGTTACATAGCACATCGTATTCTCCAGCTTCAAAGTCAGCTAAGATTTCATCCCTGTCAGGACTATTTCCATTCACTTCAGCTGCTCTTATTCCATGTAGGTTAAGTAGTTCACAAAACTTCTGAGATGTCTTTACTAATGGTAAGAATACAACTGTTTTTCTACCTTTACAGTAGTTGAGCATCTCTAGTGCGATTTGGTTAAGATATGGTTCTAATGCTGAGCCAACTTCTCCCACTGCATAATCACCATTTGATACACCAACACTATGGATATCTAGTTCAAGCGGAATCATCTGTGCTCTAACTGGTGCAAGGTATCCTTCTTTAATAGCCTGATGTAATGAATATTCATAGGCTTTTGAATCAAAGTACTTTCCTAGATTCTTCTGATCTGATCTATCTGGAGTAGCAGTTACTCCTAGTACATTTGCACCTTCAAAATGCGTCAGTATACGTTGATAAGTATTACTCATCGAATGGTGTGCTTCGTCTACAACGATTGTCTTAAAGTAATCACTTGGAAAGTTTGTTAGTCTTTTGTGTTGTGATAATGTCTGAACAGATGCAACAGTTACTTGTTCTGATGCGCCAATGGCAGAGGACTCAGCTTTTTCTAAAGCCGAATCCAATCCACTGGTTTCAAATAATTTCTCTGAAGCTTGATCGAGTAACTCTCCACGATGTGCAAGGATAAGTGCTTTACTTCCATCTTTCGTTTCTTCTTCCACTACTTTTGAAAATACGATTGTTTTCCCTGTACCAGTAGGAAGTACTAATAACGTTTTTTGATGCCCCTGAATCCATTCGTTTCTAATTGCCTCAACTGCTTCATTTTGATAAGGTCTTAGTTCCATAACCATTACCTCCTAGAAAGGAAGATCGTCTGGAATGAAGAACTCTTCGTTGTAGTCGATAAAGCGATCAATGTCATTAGTTGTTTTTTCATCACCATAGGAATTGATGTATTTACGAGGTTTGAAATGAGCACGACCTTTGGAACCAACAACTTTATTCCAATCCATCGTTAATTTCTCACCATGTTTTTTCTGTCCGATACATCTAAAGAATGATGAAATACGCCATTCGATAGTACGATATAATAGCAAATCAAACTTCACTACAGCACGTCCTTCTTCTGATTCGACTTGAACGGTAATTGTCGCTTTATTACATGCAGGAATTTTAGCTCCACCAGGAAATCTACCTCGTTCAAAATGAGTGACTGTAAAGTTGTAATCACCTTCTGGTAATATGACTAACTCCTGTCCGTCTTCTTCGATGGAATCATTCCAATCCATCAACATGTTTTTATTTTCTTCCATAATTATTGTTCTCCTTTTTCATTTTTTATCGTTTCTACAATCTTCTTCCAATTCGGGATAATCCAGCGTGTAATGAAATCATCTGAATATTCACTGATAGGTGTTTCTAGTTCATAGTGTCCTTTTGCGGCTACTACTTTTTGCAACTGTTCTTCTGTAATGTCATCTTCTACAATTTTCTTCTTCAACTGTTCAACGAATGCTAAGGTTGTTACATCTTTTGAATCGTAGTCCATCACTTGTTCAGCTGGTACATCATACGTTTCAAATAGGTGTGCAATCGCTTTGAAATCAAGTTCTAGTTCTTCAGGTAAATCGAATCTGTTCTTTGCATCGTAAGTTGGATTATGTGTGGTATATAGAACACGTTTGCCACCTTGTGCTTTTTTCTTATTGGTATCAGTTGTGACGACATAGATCTTGTAGTTCACAAAGAATAATGCGTCACTCCATTCTTTAATAAGTGGTGCTACTTGTCTTGATAGTTTCATCTCGTATCGATCGAATGATCCTTGTTCTTCTGGCAACTCGAATTTTCGTGGTTTGGCATGTGCTGTAATCACGACATTGATACCCACTTCGATTAACTGGTCAAGCAGTGATAACAGTCTTGCATACTCATCAACTAAGTAGACATAGCCTTTGCCGTATCCGAAGTCTTCGATATTGTTTTTACGATACTTTTCACATACAGCATTCGTACATAACGTTTCCGACCAGTCAGCTGTATCAAGTACGACTGTCTTACAAATATGTGGATTCGCATGGATCTCTTTTACTATTGTGATTAGTTCATTCCATGATTTGTTACATTTGATTCTTCTTACATCTAAATTACTTGTTCCACCCTCTGTATCAAGAAATAATGGTTCTGGAAATTGACTAGCGAATGTGGACTTCCCGATTCCTTCCGGTCCATAGATGACGATTTTCTTAGGGCGTTGTTCTTTTCCTTCAATAATATTCAACATTTTATTTTTCTCCTTTTTCTATTGTTATTACCTCTTCACGAGGATCTGTGTTTGGTACTAGAATCATTGAACCTGTTTGCATTGTGATATATGGTCCGATAATGCTAGTAACTTTGTCTTTACCGATTCGTTTGGTCAGTTCAGTAATGCCTGCAACTTTCTGTGCTGTGTATGGATTAATTCCTACTTCTTCACAAGCCTTAATCAATCCTGGTTCATCTGTAATCTTTCTTGAAACTCGAGCGTGAACCAATTTATAATCAGGCCACTTATATCCACGCTTTGCTTTCTTTAGTGCGTAAGATTTGATGTCTTCAGCAAACTGGATCATTTCATCTAGTTTAGGTAGTAAAGATTCAATATCACTATCTGTAAGTTGAGCGATAGATTTGTTAGAATTACTGAATGTTTCCATCATGGCATTCGCTCTAACTGCACACGTTTCTCTACCGGAACAATAACGACAATGTTTACCTGGATTTCCATGTGGCGTCTCTACTCTTGTACTCAATACTGCTGGGATTAATACTTCTGATTCAAACTTCAATAAATCATCAATCGACATTTCGTAATCATTCGTGTTATTGATGACAGGTTGGTAAATTGCAAGTCGTATGTGTTTCACTGGGTATAGATCCTTGTATGCCTTGTAAAAGTAAAGAGCATAGATAGCAAGTTGTGTATTAAAAGTTCCAGCTTCATGATCAAATGCATACACCGGTGAGCGTCCTGTCTTTAAATCAATAACTGTGAGCGTCCCACCATCCACACCGGAGATAATGCCACAGTCTAACGTTCCTCTTGCATCTTCATCAAAATCCATATCCAGCAACTGTTCGATAACAACAAATGGTTCTGTTTCAGATCGCTTTTTCTCATATTCAATGGTGTTAACAATGTAATCTGCATATCCATCAGCAATGTCCTGCATTTCATCTGAATACATATCGAGTTCTTTGATTAGTTCATCGATTGGTTTTACTTCACTGTCATAATCAACTAGACCTAATGACTTACTAACAAGTGCTGCACCTAGCTCATGACATTGCGTACCAAACTCTGCTTGTGGACTCGACTCTTGGTTTGAACCATCATTGAATACAGTGCTTAATGGACAATTTAACCAGATACTACTTTTACTTGGACTATACTTTCTACTGTGAATTGTTGGACTTCTTGACATTTTTTTCACCTACCTCTTCATAAATTTCAATGCCTGTTACCGAATCACTTGGTGCAATGATCAAGACTCGTTTTTTCTTACCAAATAACTTATTGAATAGTTTCTTTGGAAGTGTCTCATCCATTGTCTCGATGATGTTGGTATTCCTACTCCTTTTGTCCGCTAAGTTAATGCGAACCCTATGCTTTTTGTCTTGCATATTTTTCCTCTTTTCTAGAAGTGCCTTTTTGCCTTCTAAATCTTAGTCCGCATTTTCATCTCAAAAGTTCGGGTTGGTTTGAAAAATGTTCAATTATTTTTTTCTCAAGTGTTTTTACACGTTCTGATACTGTGCTTTTTGATATACCTAATATCGAGCTAACATCTGATTGTTTTAGTTCTTGAATATAGATAAGGTCAAACATCTCTTGCATGGTAGATGGTAATGTAGCAACAAACTCTTTGATGATCTCGAGTTTTTCATAATTATCATTAGAATTGATTTGCTCTGAGTAAATAGAAGCTTGATACAACAGGCTGCTTTTATCGTCCTGTGAATTTTCATCACCATTAAATGCATTAAGATTCATGATTCTTGGTGGTTTGTCATATGGATTAACTTCTTCAGGATGTTCTTTCGCCCACTTCTTTTTATTTGCTATGCGTGTTTGTCGCTCTGTATTTGTTTCACAGTTGATGTATTTAAGGTTTGATCTTACTTCAGCATCATCTTGTCTATGAAGTTCGGTAATTGTTATTTCAGTGATAGACTCATCGACTAGAATGGATCTATCACCGGATGCATGAATTGTTGTTGATTTACCAGGTTCAAGGATGACCTTATCTCCATTAGCAAAAAAATAGGTGTATGTCGTTCTTTTCGAAGTTGGTGTTTTACGTAATTTCATAAAAAAATACCTCCAAATCAGATTTTTATTCTGAAATGGAGGTACTCTTCTCGTATATTGTAGTCAGTTCAGTGGCGTAGTAAAGAGAACGGATATGTACATCCATTTCAATTTACAGGCCACTCTTCACATTAGAATGAACTGTACTATTTAATTGATTTGCACTTCAATGTGATCAGCTGAGCAAAGGCTGTGAAGTACTGGCTAGGTTAGCTAAATCCTAATTCGATACTAGTATAAATGTTCTACACGATTAATAACA
>Ga0075011_10000174_pt1 | contig 33441 bp, 37 predicted proteins | sample TARM_MetaG_T_14_FD_72354 | JGI IMG/M metagenome (GOLD analysis project Ga0075011, IMG submission 72354) | Freshwater microbial communities from Pennsylvania, USA, analyzing microbe dynamics in response to fracking - TARM_MetaG_T_14 | ecosystem: Environmental > Aquatic > Freshwater > River...
GGAATGGTGGTGTTCGGATCGCCCACCGAAGGCGTCAGCCTGTTGGTGGCGTCGCCTGTTCCCGGAGTCGTCCAGCCGAAGCAGAACGGCATGCCTATTTCATGGATAATGCGTCCGTGCACCTTGAGCGGCCGCATGCGGACCGTGACCATGGCTATGGCCTCGACTTTGCCGCGGGCGGATTCGATGATCACGCCATCGCCGTTCTTGATGCCCTTTTCCTGAGCCAGTTCCGGACTCATCTCAACATACTGCTGGGGCTCGGCCTCAAGCAGGTTCGGGATGTTCCGGGTCTCTCCACCGCCGCACCAGTGTTCGGTCAGGCTGTAGGTGGTTAGCACGATCGGGTAGTTGGGATCGGCGGGCTTGGCCAGCTTGTCCATGTCGGAGGAAACGGACTTGTAAACCGGGCTGCTGAGCTGCTTGGAGAACTTGTTCGAATCCACCGGGGTTTCAACCGGCTCGTAGTGTTCGGAGAACGGGCCATCCTGTCGGCCGGGGCCGAATATCTGGCCTAAGCCGTGCTTGGACATGATGAACGGATACTTGCCTTTGCCTGTGGCAATGGGTGGCCAGCCGCCGTCGGGCACGTCGCCGATCCACTTGCCGTCCTTCCACTCGATGACGGCTTTGGCCTTGTTGTACGGCTTGCCGTTGAGGTCGACCGAGGCACGGTTGTACAAGATGCGACGGTTGACCGGCCAGCACCAGGACCAGTTGGGGAACAGACCGATATTGGCCTGCATGGCCGTCTGCTTGGTGGAGCGGCGCTTGGCCTTGTTGCCGTCCTCTTCGGTGTAGCTGCCCGCGTAGAGCCAATTCAGGCTCATGGTCGAGCCGTCATCCTTGAGCGCGGTGAACGAAGGCACCTGCTGGCCCTTCTTGTACAGCTTGTCCTTGACCTTGGTGTCCTTGGTAAAGCGGCCGTTGATGCGGGCGCACAGGTCGTCCGGATCATACGCTTCGGGGTAGTCCAGCCATGTAATGGCCTCCGGCAGCTTGCCACCCTCCTTCTCGTACAGCCCCTTCACACGGGACATGAATCCGCAGAACATGTCGCCGAAGGCGCGCGCCTCGAAGGCGGGCTCAATTGCCTTGTAATGCCAGAGCAGCCAACGGCCCGAGTTGGTCACCGAACCGTCCTTCTCCAGCCGATGGGCCGAAGGCAGGAGGAAGACCTCGGTCTTGATCTTCTTGGGGTCCACGCCCGGACGTTGCCAGTTGTCGGTGGTCTCCGAGTGATGAAGCTCGGAAGTGACCAGCCACTCCAGATTGTCCAAGGCCTTGCGGACCTTATTGGAATTGGGCACGGAGTTCATCGGGTTCAGGCCGATGATGATGCCGCCCCGGATCTTTTTCTGATACATCCGGTCGAAAAGGAACATGTAGGAGTAGTCCTCGCCCTTTTCGATCTTCGGAAGCAGTTCATAGCAGAAGCCGTTGTCCATGGTGGCGTGATCGCCGTACCAGGCCTTGAGCAGACTGGCGAAGTACTCGGGCTTGTGCTGCCACCAGTTGGCGGACATGGGATCGTTGCTGACCGGGGTGTTGGCCTTGATGTACTCATCATAGGTCTGCCAGCCGTTATGCGGCATGGCCATGTAACCCGGGATGATGTGGTACAGCAGGGTGTGATCAGTGGACCCCTGGACGTTGGGCTCGCCGCGCAGGGCGTTGATGCCGCCGCCGGCCACGCCGATATTGCCCAGCAGAAGCTGGATGATGGCTGCGGAACGGATGTTCTGCACGCCCACGGTGTGCTGGGTCCAGCCAAGCGCGTACATGACGGTGCCGGCCTTGTCGGCCTTGCCGGTGGCCGCGAAGGCCTTGTACACCTTGAGCAGGTCTTCCTTGGACACACCGGTGGTGGTCGAAACGGTATCCAGGTCGTAGCGGGAATAATGTTCCTTGAGAAGCTGGAACACGCACCGGGGATTCTTCAGGCTGGTATCGCGAACGGGGACGCCGTTCTTGTCCATCTCGAAGCCCCATTTACTTTTGTCATAGGAGCGGGTCTTGGCGTCGTAGCCGGTGAAGATACCGTCCTTGAAGCCATAATCCTTGCCCACGACGAGCGCGGCGTTGGTGTACTCGGCCACGTATTCGTGGAAGAACTTCTCATTGTCGACAATGTACTTGATCATGCCGCCCAGGAAGGCGATGTCCGTGCCGGACCGCAAGGGGACATGGAAATCCGAACGCGCGGAGGTGCGGGAGAACTTCGGATCCACGTGCATTACCGTGGCGCCCTTGTCCTTGGCTTCCAACACCCATTTAAACGAAATCGGATGGTGTTCGGCAGCATTACTGCCCATTATAAGGATGGAATCTGCATTTTTGATGTCTATCCAGTGGTTGGTCATCGCACCGCGTCCGAACGACTCTCCCAGAGCCGCAACTGTGGCGCTGTGTCAGATACGCGCCTGGTGGTCCATGTGGACGACACCCAGGCCGCGCATCGCCTGATGGGCGATGGCACATTCCTCGTTGCCCGCATGGGAGGTGCCCAGCAGGAACATGGATTCGAGACGGTTGACGGTTTTTCCCTTGTCATCCTTGAGGATGATATCCTTGTCACGGGTGTCCTTGATGCGTCGCGCAATGCGGTCGAGCATCCAGTCCCAGCTCTTCTCTTCCCACTCCTCGCTGTAGGGAGCGCGGTACAGGGGCTTCTGCAGCCGGTGGTGGCTGGTGGTCATGGTGAACATGGCCGCGCCCTTTGCGCACAACGAACCTTCGTTGATGGGATAGTCCGGGTCGCCCTCGGTGTTCACGAGCTTACCGTCCTTGACATACCCGATGATGTGGCAGCTCACCGAACAGAACGGACAGACCGTCACAACCTCTTTGGCGCCGGAGATCTTGAGCTCCGCCGCGTAGGCCTTGATCGGAGTCAGACTGACTCCGAGTTGACCGAGGGTGAGACACGCCGCTCCGGAGCCTGCGAGCTTCATGAAGCTTCGGCGGTCGAGTTTCATACCTAATGGCCTCCTTGCTATGCGCCGGTCCATGACATGGCCCGGCTGTTGCTGCCCTGAACGAAATGTTCAGGCATAATCATGATAGCATTAAATCCAATTAATTCAACGTGTTATTATTAGCACATTGGAAGACGGAGGAATCCGCTCATTTATAGCGATCAAGCGAAAAAGGTAAGAATTCATGACTCTTGGAGAGAGCGAACGCTTCAACCTCCTGGTACCACTTGTCGTAGCACTGGGCGATGGATTTCCCGAAGGCGGTCAGGTGATACCCGGCGCGCCGGTTGGAGGCGCGTTCGATGAGCTTGCGGCCAAGGACTTCCTCGGTGGTCTTGATCTTGCCCCAGGCCCCGCGGTAGGACATGCCCAAGGCCTCTGCCGCCGCTTTGAGGGAGCCGTATTCCTCCACAGACTTCAGTAATTGCAACCGGCCAAGGCCGAACAGGACGCCCTCTTCGGTCTCGAACCACAGATGCATGCGCATGGTGGGATTGCTCTTGTCGGAAACGTTCTTGGTCGATCTCGCATCAAGCATGGTCTACCTCCCCGTGAGCACGGCGTGAACCGACATTGTCCGTTCGCCGGCCATGGACTGCATCCGGGCCGAACAGTTCCATCCGGCAATGCCCCCGCACGAAACGGAGCAGGATTTAGAGAATTCGAACAAAAATAAGGTCATAATCATCCTTGCGGTTATTATGCTCACATAGACATAACAATCTTCTAGGTGACTCACTGGCTCCCTACAACATATTGGCAACTACACAACGATCTAACACAACAGACTAAGTAACATGTTAAAATAGAAGTTAAACTTTTTCACAAAAGGCGAGGATCACTACTACTCAAATTTCAAAAATCGTACTTTTATACCATAAAATCGAATAGTTATGGCGTTAAATACAATTGTGTAGCCAATGGCAAAAAAAGTGTCGAATCATTGATAAGTGCATTTTCCTGTTGCTGAAACGGTTTTAAAAATAGATAAACGAACTGGTTTGATATCATCAAAATCGATATCAAAACCATTCCAAACACAACGTCCATCCGGGGGAGTACGGAATGTCCGAAAGCACGCATCATGAAATGTGGGAAAAACTGAACATGGACCTCGCAGCGCACGATGGCCTGCTCGAGGTGCTCGGCAAATTTTACGGGGACATCTACCTGTCCCAGGAAAACCGGCTCAAGGGCGCTGAATACCTCGACTTCGTTCTGTCCGAAGTACACGGTCTGCGCATCAAGGAGTTGCAGGACGCCAAGGAACAGGGGCGCAAAGTCGTGGGCACCTTCTGCGTGTTCGTACCCGAGGAGATCACCCTGGCCGCCGACGCCATCCACGTCGGGCTGTGTGCCGGTGCCGAGGCGGGGAGCGAACTGGCCGAACAACTCGTGCCACGCAACACCTGCGCCCTGATCAAGTCCTTTATCGGCTTCAAGATGGCCAAACTCTGCCCCTACATCGAATCCTCGGACATGATTGTGGGCGAGACCACCTGCGACGGCAAAAAGAAGGCCTACGAGGCATTCAACGAGATTGCGCCCACCTATGTCATGGAAGTGCCCCAGACCAAGTCCGAGGCCGCCCGCGACCTGTGGAAGTCGGAGGTCCTGCGCTACATGAAGGCCGTGGAGGAGCTGACCGGTGTGACCATCACCGCCGAGAAGCTTAAACAGGGGATCAAGATCACCAACGGCAAGCGCCGCGCCCTGCAACGGCTGACCAGTCTGCGCGCCGCCTCCCCCGCCCCCATTTCCGGCCGCGACGCCCTGCTGGTCAACCAGATCAGCTTCTACGACGACCCGATCCGATTCACGGCCAAGATCAACGAGCTATGCGACGAGTTGGAAGCGCGCATCGAGACCGGCGACGGCGTGGCCCCGGCCGACACCCCCCGGCTCATGCTCTCGGGCTGTCCCATGGCCGTGCCCAACTGGAAGCTGCCCTACGTGGTGGAGAGCTCCGGAGCGGTCATCGTGGGTGAGGAATCGTGTATCGGCACCCGCAACTCGCGGGACCTTGTGGACGAATCGGGCGAGACCCTGGAAGACATGATCGACGCCATTGCCGACCGCTACATGAAGATCGACTGCGCCTGCTTCACCCCCAACCAGGAACGGTTGGACAACATCACCAGCCTGGCCAAGGACCTCAAGGCCGACGGAGTGATCCACTACAGCCTGCTCTTCTGCCAGCCGTACACCCATGAATCCCTGAAGGTGGACAAGGCGCTCCAGGTCGAAGGCATCCCCATGCTTTCCATTGAGACCGACTACTCCATGGAGGACGTGGAACAACTCAAGACGCGCATTGAGGCGTTCGTGGAGACACTTGCATGATCGCAGGTCTGGACATCGGGTCCCGCTCCATCGAGCTGGTCACCCTGATCGACGGTAAAGTGGCGGAGGCGAAAAAGCTCCCCACCACCTTCGACCCCGTGTCCCAATGTTTCAAACTGCTGGATGGATTGCGCCCCGCCTCCTTGGTCGGGACCGGCTACGGGCGTAATCTCATCCAGCGGCTTGAGCTGGACTGCGAGTTCTCGACCATCACCGAGATCAAGGCCCACGCCCTGGGCGCGGCGCACCTATTCCCCGAGGCGCGCACGGTCCTGGATATCGGCGGGCAGGACACCAAGGCCATGTCCCTGGCGGGTGGCCGGGTGTTGAAATTCGAGATGAACGACCGCTGCGCGGCCGGGACGGGCAAGTTCCTGGAATATACGGCCGGGGTTTTCCAGATCCCGGTAGAGGACTTCGGCCCCTACGCCCTGAAGGGCGTGAACCCGCCCGAAATCAGCTCCATCTGCACGGTCTTCGCCGAAACCGAGGCGACGTCGCTCATGGCGCGCGGCGAAAAGCCCGAGGCCATCGCGCTCGGCCTGCACAAGGCCATCGTCAAACGCACCGCCAACATGCTTCGCCGGGTGGGGCTGAACTTCCCCTTGGTCTTCACCGGCGGCGTGGCCAACAACCCCTGCGTACTCGACCTGCTGGCACAGAGTGTGGGCGGCGAGATCGGCCGGGACATCCTGGTCCCGGACAACCCCGATTACATGGGTGCGCTGGGCGCGGCCCTGCACCGCCATAACAATGATGCGGCCAGAGCCCGCTAGCCTCCTTCCTGCCGAACGGAAACGGAATCAGATCTGCGGAACCAGCCGCCGGATGGGGCGCAGGAACTTGTCCATGCGGCTTTCGGAAGGACTCGGCACCTCGCTGGCACCGCCCGCGGTCTCGAAGGTATAGAAGAGATCGGGATCGACTTTGCGCGCCTCACCGAGCACTATTTTCATATCCTTGCGCTTGCAGATCACGAACTGCACCGTAACCGCTCCCTCGGAGCCCTCTCCGGCCACGGTGGTGATCATGAAACCGGCCCTGCGGACGGACTCTGCAATCTCGGAGCCCCTCCATGCACTGATGATGCGCACCACGACGTTGCCCAGGGCCAGCTTTTTCTCAGCCATGATACCGACCACGTTGCCCGTGGCAAACCCTACGGCATAAAACAGGCCGAGCACAGGCGCGTCGCCCACCTTGGTCATGACCGCCGAGGTCCCGAAGACCCACAGGGTCATTTCCAGGCAGCCAAGAAGAAAGGCCGCGCGCGACTCGCCGAGCATGGTCACGATGGTCCGCACGGTGCCGATGGTCAGGGCCATCACTTCCAGGAGGAAGATGGCCAAGCCGAGAAACAGGACATCCAAAGTCATTATCTCACCCTCAAATTCGATTTTGGAGAGCGAGGACTATAAGTCTTTGACTCATGGGTCAAGCATAAATTGAAGGGAAAAATGTGACAATTTTATGCCCTCTTTCCGAGCTACAAAAACGTATGTAGACACCCCACAGGAAACCACCTTTCTCGCAGCAAGCAACCCACTGGAAACAAGACTAAAACACACCAAAAGAACAGCATGGGATGCAAAGGGCAAACCCTTGCCACCGGAGACGAAATCACCTGACAAATGCCGCGAAACGGCCCCCTCTTCTTCATAAAAAAAGGGCGGCCCCATTTGGGACCGCCCTTGAATAGCCTTTGGCAGAGAGCTTATTTCTGGAGCCAGCTCATCATCTTGCGCAGACGGGCACCGACTTCTTCGATCTCGGTCTCGGCACCGATGCGGCGCATGGTCTTCAGACCGACCTGGCCGGCCTGGTTGTCCAGGATGAAGTTGCGGGCAAAGGTGCCGTCCTGGATCTCTCTGAGCACGCGGCGCATCTCCTCGCGGGTCTCGTCGGTGACGATGCGGGGGCCGGTGACGTAGTCGCCGTACTCGGCGGTCTCGGAGATGGAGTACCGCATCATGGACATACCGCCCTCGTACATGAGGTCGATGATCAGCTTGAGCTCGTGCAGGCACTCGAAGTAGGCCATTTCAGGCTGATACCCGGCCTCGACCAGGGTATCGAAACCGGCCTTGCACAGGGCGGTCAGGCCGCCGCAGAGCACGGCCTGCTCACCGAACAGGTCGGTCTCGGTCTCTTCCTTGAAGGTGGTCTTGATCACGCCGGAGCGGGCACCGCCGATACCCTTGGCATAGGCCAGGGCGATGTCGGTGGCCTTGCCGGAGGCGTCGGAAGCCACGGCCACCAGGCAGGGAACGCCGCCGCCCTCGGTGAAGGTACGGCGCACCAGATGACCGGGGCCTTTGGGGGCGATCATGACGCAGTCCACGCCCGCGGGCGGGTTGATCTGCTGAAAATGGACGTTGAAGCCGTGACCGAAGGCGATGATGTTGCCCTCTTCGAGGTTCGGGAGAATCTCGTTCTTGAAGACCTCGGCCTGATACTGGTCGGGCAGCAGGATCATGACCAGGTCGGCCTGCTTGGCGGCATCGGCAACGGACATGGGCTCAAATCCATGCTCCTTGGCCAGGTCATAGTTGGGACCACCGGGACGCTGGGCCACGATGACGTTGACGCCCGAGTCGCGCAGGTTCTGCGCATGGGCATGGCCCTGGCTGCCGTAGCCGACAACGGCCACGGTTTTGTCCTTCAAAAGGCTCAGGTCCGCATCTTTCTCGTAATACACTTTCATGGGAGTTTCTCCTCGATATTGTTTGCCCCACTTGGGACACAACGGCTTGAATTATATAAACATGCGAAAAAGCCGGGCGAGGAGAAAACTCCTGGCCCGGTGACTCGCCTGATTGCAAATTATAGGTCGATCTGCATGGAGCGGCGCATGGCCACGTTGCCGGTACGCGCAACTTCCTTGATGCCGAAGCGGCTGAGCAGATTGACGAGTGCGCCGATCTTGCCCTGGTCGCCCGTTACCTCAATGGTCAACTCGTCGACGCTCACGTCTACAACCTTGCACCTGAAGATGTCAACAATACGCAGGATCTCCGCGCGTTTTGAATCCTCGGCATTGACCTTGAGCAGGACCATTTCACGCTCAACGGCCTTCAGTTCGGTGAGATCCTTGACCTTAATGGTGGGTACCAACTTGCGCAGCTGCTTGACGATCTGTTCAATGATGGAGTCGTCGCCCTCGGCCACGATGGTCATCAGGGAAACGCCTTTCTCCAGGGTCGGGGCCACGTTCAGCGAATAGATATTGAAGCCGCGGCCGGAAAAGAGCCCGACCACGCGGGACAGGACGCCCGGTTCGTTTTCAACCATCACGGAAAGAGTGTGCTTGCTCATCACGGCCTCCTAAACCAACAGCATCTCGGTCAGCGACGCTCCGGCCGGGACCATGGGGTAGACGTTTTCTTCCTTTTCCACGCGAATATCGACGATGACCGGCTTGTCCACCTTGAAGGCTTCGCGCAGGGTCTTCTCTACGTCCTTCTTCTCGGTCACCCGGAAACCGGCGGCACCGTAGGCCTCGGCCAGTTTGACGAAATCGGGCTGGGCATCCATGCAAGTGGAGCAATAATTCTTCTCGTAGAAGAGTTCCTGCCACTGCCGGACCATGCCGAGATAACCGTTGTTGAGGATGACGATCTTGACCGGAAGCTTGTTGCAGACCGCGGTCATCATCTCCTGGATGCACATCTGGATGGAGCCGTCCCCCGCGATGTCGATAACCAGCTTGTCAGGGAAGGCGCGCTGCGCGCCCATGGCTGCCGGGAAGCCGTAGCCCATGGTGCCAAGGCCACCGGATGTCAGCAGCGTGTTGGGCCGGTTGTATTTATAGAACTGGGCGGCCCACATCTGGTTCTGCCCCACCTCGGTGGCAATGATGGCGTCGCCCTTGGTGATCTCGTAGATCTTCTCGACCACGTACTGCGGCTTGATGCCCTCGGAGTCGTCCTTGTAGGTCAGCGGATGCTCCTTGGCCCAGCCCTGGACCTTGTCCACCCACTCCTTGTGATCGGCCCCCCAGTCGTAGTCGTCCAGCGTTCCCTCGGTCTCGGCCTTGAGGGCGGCCAGAGCGGTCTTGCAGTCCGCCACCAAGGGCACCTGAACCGAGACGTTCTTCTGGATGGAGGTCGGGTCCACGTCGATGTGCACGATGGTCGCATTGGCCGCAAAGGTATCCACCTTGCCAGTCACGCGGTCGTCAAACCGCGCGCCCACGGCCAGAAGCAGGTCGCAGTTGTTCACCGCCATGTTGGCGGCAAAGGTGCCGTGCATGCCGAGCATGCCCAGGAACAGATCGTCGTCCCCGGGAAACGCACCCAGCCCCATGAGGGTGGAAGTCACCGGGATGTGGAGCTTCTGCCCGAGCCAGGTCAGCTCCTCGTGGGAGCCGGAAGTGATCACCCCGCCGCCGGAGTAAATCAGCGGACGCTTGGCCTGCTTGAGGAGCTTGACCACCTTGCGGATCTGCCCGATGTGCGGCTTCTTGGTCGGCTTGTAGCTGCGCATGGACACTTCTTCGGGATAATTGAACTCGGCCACCTGCTGCTGGACGTCCTTGGGCAGGTCCACCAGGACAGGACCGGGACGCCCGGAGCGGGCCAGATAAAAGGCCTGCTTGACGGTCTTGGCCAGGTCGTTGATGTCCTGGACCAGATAGTTGTGCTTGGTGCAGGGCCGGGTGATTCCTACTATGTCCACTTCCTGGAAGGCGTCATTGCCGATCAGGGCCCGGGGCACCTGACCGGTGAAAATGACAACCGGAATGGAATCGGCATAGGCCGTGGCGATTCCGGTTACGGTATTGGTGGCGCCGGGGCCGGAAGTGACTAGGCATACCCCAACCCGGCCAGTGGCCCGGGCGTAACCGTCGGCGGCGTGAATAGCGCCCTGCTCGTGACGCACCAGGATGTGCTCCACGGGCGACTTGGGTATCTCGTCATAAATGTCGATCACGGCTCCCCCGGGAAAACCGAACATGACATCAACACTTTCCTCTTCCAGACACTTGAGCAGGATCTGGGCCCCGGTCAACTTCATTTGCTATGCCTCCGATTGGCGGTATTTTTCGAGCAGCGACAACAGGGTTGTCTTCCCCGCCAGCTTCTTCTTCTTGAGTTCCTTCACCTCCTGCATCTCCGTGGGAGAAAGGTAGGACTTGGCCTCGAGCTTATTCAGCATTTTCTCAAAACTGACATGCTGATCCCACAGAGCCTTGAGTTCCGTGTCGTCGGCCCCGTACTTCTCGATGAGTTCAAGGTCATTGGCTTCCATGTGCTGCTCCTTTTTACAGATTAACGCGGTGATATGCCTGAAAGAAGACTTCCCCAGTCCGGCTCTCCCGCTGTATTAAGTGCCAAGTGTTTCTTCCGGCTGGAGTGGCCGGAGGTGATTTCCACCTGGCTTTTTTTCAACCGCAACAAACGGGCGACATACGCAACCAACCCTTTGTTGGCCTTGTTGTCCACCGCCGGAGCTCAGAGGCGAACCTTCAGACACCCCTGGTACTCGCCGGCGATTTCGTCCTTTCTGGCACCCGGCTGGGCCCAGATGTCGATGGACCACCCCGACTCCCGTTTCGAGACAAACACCGGCCGAGAGATACGCGGCCCCTACTCGACCTTTTTCAGGTACTTGAGTTTGGACTCGATCTCCTCGACCTTTTCCCGTTCGGGATCGTTGCGTTCAAGCATCTCCAGATGCGCGTTGAGCATGCCCTTGAGCTGGACTTCGAACTGGGTGCGAGTCCGCTTCAGGGATTCAATTTCCTCATGGATATTGGCGAGTCGATTGTGGCCCTTGCGCACGGTGTCGTCCGCCTTGGCCCGCGCCTCGTCCAAAATAAGCTGCGCCTCGCGCCCGGCCGTGACCTTGAGGTCATCGACCATTTTCTGAGTGGACACGAGGGTGTCCCGCAGGGTTTCGTCGCGTCGACGGTACTCCTTGAGGGCACTCTCCAACCGTTTGATCTTCTTATGCATACCTTTCTGTACGTCGGCAGCGTCGCCCAGGACTTCGGCCAGTTCGAGCATAAACTGGTCGACCTCCATACGCGAATAGCCGAGCAGGCCGCGCGAAAACTGCTTGTTGAGCAAATCGATCTTGGAAACGGTCACCTCGGTCCTCCTTGGTCAAAGGGCTACATGGGGCTGCCAGAACTCAGGGAGTAAGCCAGCCGCATGAGATTCCCCACCACCACGATCTGGCAGACCTTGATGGCCAGCAGAACCACGATGGGGGAAAGGTCGAAACCGCCGACAACGGCGAAGGGAATCCAGCTGCGGATTTTGTAGAAGACAGGCTCCGTGACACCGCGCAGAAAACGCACGATAGGGTTGTACGGGTCCGGATTCACCCAAGAGAGAAGAGCGGATATGATGACGACCCAAAAGTAGGCGGAGAGAACAATATCAATAACGGTAGCAATAGCTTGGACAATCAAGTCCATGGGGCCTCCTGACGACGCGGTTCTAAACACCGGTCATGAGTATCAATGTTGGTAATTTCGCACACAGGAATACAAGAATCAAGTCCTAAAACGCTGGCGCACACCCTTTGTAACAGCGCTGCATGGCCGCCCGGATGTCCCAAAAATTCTCAATATGCACATCGGCGTCCAGATTGGGGTCCCGGTAAGCCCAGAAGCGCACACCGGCGGCCCTCCCCGCACGCTGGTCCACGATGGAATCACCTATGTAGGCCACCTCGTCCGGGCGCACACCGTGGGTGCGCATGATCCGATGCAGCCCCTCGGGATGGGGCTTGGGCTGGCTGACCACGCAGGAGGTGATGATCGGATGGAAGAAGTCCTCCAGGTCCGTGAGCTTGAGGATCAGACTCATGGATTCGCCACGGCTGGTGTTCACGGCCAGATTGAATCCAGCCGAGCGCAGCCAGTACAAGAACTCGCGAATGCCTTCGGAGCGCTTGAAGTACGGAGCCAGATCCGCCTGGCTCATGGTCGAGCCGATCGCGAAGGCCTGCTTGAGCTTGTCCTTGGGCACGATGTGCCGGACGGCCTCGTCATGGGTGCGCGAATGCACGAAATAGCGCTCCGCATCATTCAGCGGCGGCATGCCCAGCCCTTCGCGGATGGTGCCGTAGTACACCATGTTGGCCTCATAGGAATCGATCAATACCCCGTCGTTGTCGAAAACGATGGTCTTGAGGCCCTCGACAAGACGGGGGTTCATCAGCGGGTTGGCGATCACCATGTATCCACTCCAAAATTTACTTGAGAATTGCGACGGTCAGTCCCTTCAGCGCCGCAGGCATGCCCTGAGGCTCCCGACGGCGGCAACCGAACTTCCAGGCCGGGGCCGTGGCACGCATAAGGCCGTCTTCCCCTTGTTCGAAGTCAATGCCGAACTCCTCCCAGACCTCGAAAATCTCGGGATCGGCGCAAACCAGAACCGTGTCTTCGGGCACGAAGGCGGGCAATGCCTCGATCACGCGCTGCCAGGGCAGGCGGACCTCCTGACCGTCGGACGTTCCGCCGGTGTGGCTGAGGGTCTCGCTCAAAGCGGTTTCACGCTCGCCCAGGCTGTCTTCATCGCCCACACCGATGGTCCGATCCATGTCTTTCCAGCCGTTTCGGATACCCTCTTCCAGGCCTGCCAACTCCAGGATGCGCACCTCGAAGGCCCAAGCCAGAAGCAGCACGAACTGAGCCTTGGACGCGGCTTCGCGCGCCTCGCGCTCCTGCTTGGCCCCCCGGCCGTCGTCAAACTGGCGCGACAGCTGGGCCTGGATGGACATGGATGACCCCTCGTAAAAGTCGTCGGCGGTCACTGCCCCGAAATAGGCCATCTCGGCGGGGTCCTTGAACTGCTCGCCGAAGTTGATGCAATCGTTGATCAGCGCCCCGGCCGTCTTCGGGTCGAGCGGCAGACCTTCGGGCCTGTAGGCGTGAGGGGCCGGCTCGTCGGTGAGGCCGGGATCAAAAAAGGTCAACCCGTCGAGGTCGTCGCCGGACCACAACTCGGGATGCATGTAGGGAAAAGCCAGCAGCATGCTCGGTCTCCTTGTTCTATTCATCATCGGTAGCCGGGCCGAAGTGGCGACACCGCCCGTGACAGCGAGGCAATCCCATGACGCAGGTTCCGTCCAAGTGGTGGCGGCAGCCCGGTGCGGGCGCACCTTGCAGATACGCATACATCCCGCAGTGGAAAGTATCCCTGGCCAGACGCTGAAACTGGCGGCCCCAGAGGTCCGGGACCGCGCTCTCTTCCACGCCGAAATATTCGGCGCGGCGCAGGAAGTCGTCAAAAGAGGTCTCCCACCGGGCCGTGACCTGGCAGCGCCATGACTTCGTGTATCCGGGATTAAGCCACTCCTCGTAGAGGCAGCGGCCATTGACGTAGTGCCGGCAATCAGTGCCCGGCAGCCGGGAAATCTTGCCCATTCCTACCTTTTGTTCAATACGTGCGAAACGACCTGGGCCTTGCTCGGGCCGGTCTTCCAGTGCCGATGGGACAGATGTAAATCCCGAACATTCAATTGTAAAGTCAAACCGCCCTTTTCCGGACCGGAATCCAACCGGGGCCGGTCCATGCAAATGATCCGCCGTCCTTGACTGGGCAGGTAGCCGGGTGTATAGCCACTATCACAAATAATCGTGAAGTCATTCACGCAATTGGAGGCAATATATGATTGGCGGATTCGGTGTCTGGGAACTCTTGATCATCCTTTTGATTGTACTGGTCATTTTCGGCGCGAAAAAGCTGCCGGAAATCGGCGGCGGCATCGGCAAGGCCATCAGCAATTTCAAAAAGGCCACCAGCGAGCCTGATGAAATCGACGTGACCCCCAAATCCTCCCCCTCCGACGACAGCGAGAAAAAGGACAGCTAACCGCTGCCTTACCAACCCAAAAGACCTTTCGGACCCGGTTGCCTTGCGACCGGGTCTTTTTTATGTCCACGCCCTCCTCGGGGACGCGTCGGGCCGGACGTCTCGGGCGGCCTGAGCGCTGCCCCGCCCTCGCCTTATAACTCTTCTGGTGCCGCTTCGCGGATGTAGCGAATGCGTTGGTTCTTCATTCTCTACTTTAACAAAAAGCCTCACTCAACATCTCTTTCGAGACGAAGAGTACTCTCCCACGTTCCAGCACACACGCACGGAAGTGCACAAATAATTTGAGAGAGAAAGGGGATTGGCGTCCCGGGGGCATCTTCCTGCCTTCCTTTAGACTTGTTCGGAGAAAAGTTCGAAACCCCGACGGACGTAGGCGACGCCGGAGAGAACAGTAGACAGAGCGGTGACGGCGACCAGGGAGCCAAGTAGGTAGCCGTAGTCGAGGGCGAAGGTACGGTGGATCATGACGGCGACCACGAGGACGATCTGGGCGGCGGTATTGAATTTACTGATCCAGATGGGCCGGATGCGATTTTTGACGTCCACACCGAGAAAACTGAGCAGGGCCAAGCCGCCGACGATGATCAGATCACGGCTGACCACGAGCACGGCGAACCAAAAGGGAATCCAGTCCTTGGCAGCCAGACAAATGAAGGAAGTGACCAGCAGGGTCTTGTCGGCCAGGGGATCGAGCACGGCCCCGAGTTGGGTACGTTGGTCCCAGATCCTGGCCAGAAAACCGTCAAAGGCATCGGTCAACCCGGCCACGAGAAAGAGCATCCAGGCGAGATTGAAATTCTCGCCCACGTAGGCCACGACAAAGAGCGGCGTCAGCAGGATGCGGACGATGGTCAGAATGTTGGGAACGGTCCAAATGGCGTCGCGCGGCACGGCTCCCCTCTTTGCTACGGCCTAATCCCGGGTTGCGTCGGCCAAGTGGAAACTCAAGCCGCGTTGAGGCAGGAAGGCGTTGAGCAGCATCTCCAGCCGATCACGGTTTACCACGGACACGGCCCAAGTGGCCCCGGCCCCGGAGGGCTGCATATCCATGGTCACCAGTCGGGCGTTCTGGACCGCGCCGTCCCAGCCGTGCAGCACACGGTCGAACTCCAAAACCCCATCGGGCGAGAACCAACCGGACACGGTCAAGGTCTCGCCGCCGGTCTGGGCCGCCTGAACCGTGGCCTGGTCGAAAAACCTCGGCCAGAGGGTGAACCATGCTGCGGCCATGTCGGTGTTGACCGCCAGCCATTCCCGGCCGTCATAGGACAAATGACATTTCCAGGTGCCCTTGTCGGCGCCCCGTTCCAGGGTGAAGACCGGAGAGCCGCCTTCGGTGGGCGCGATCCCGGTCAGATTGATGAGATGGTGCAAAGCCTGCAACTCTTCGTCGCTCAGGTCGCCGGGCCAGACCACTGTTGCGGCCTGGGGCTGTCCCAGGGTGGCGAAGAGCCCCATGGAGCCAAGGCTGTCGCGCAGGGTCCTGCGATCCACCCGAACGTCCATGGTCAGGCTCAACCCTTCAGGGTAATCCTGAGAGGATACGACCTTGTAGCCCTGGATGTACGGCTCGGCATGACCCAGAAGATATTCCTTGAGCAGCGCGGAGCGCGTTTCGGGAAGCTTGTTCCCGAGCATGGTATTGGCCTCTTCGAGCACGGCCTGGGCAAACCCCTGGGCACGCGCGGTGTCGCGCAGACCGCGCTGGGACATGCCTTCGGCCATGGGCTCGAAGACTTGAACCTGGCCGGCCAGGGCGGCCCATGCGACCAACAGGCAACTGGTTACAGTGAGCAGAAAAATATATTTACGCATCGCCCTCTCCTTCGGCCGTTTGGGCCTCACCCGCATTTTCGGGCGACTTTTCCGGTCCGTCCACCAGGATGACCACCCGGCATCCGTCCGCAATGGAATCAGTCTTGACCACGGCCCGGACCAGCCGGGCGTCGGAGGCGGCGATGACCACATCGGTCCGCCAGGAGCCGTAGGCACTCAGGGCCCGAACCGTGAGGGGCCGCTTGCCGACCCTTTCGGCCAGCACCTTGGCGTTGTCGCTGACCGCGTAGGCGACCATGCCCTTTTCAGCCACGTTGGTCCTGCCCACCTGAAAATATCCGTAAGCGCCGAAACCGTCCTGGCCATAGACGACCGGGGCCAGCGCCGGGGTCAGCTTGAGCCCCCGCGCGTCGATGACCACGCCGGTATAGCCGCGCGTGCCGCTGCCCACTTCCTCGGGCGCGTTGTCGGGCGTCTCGACGCCCTGCCCCGAAGCCGTGGAGAGCTTGGGCGGAATTGTGCTCTGGAATTGGATGGTGTTGGGCAGGATGAGATCTGCCAGCTGCCCCCGGAGTTTCTCGGACACGCGGATCGTGCCCGCTTCGTCAAAGAGGCCCGGCCCCCGGTACGGGGAGTTCTGAATGAGCCCGCGCACCTGGGCGGCCAGGTCGCTGTCGCCGGACAGGAACGCGCCCACGGTCTGATGCCCGTCAATGCGCACGGACAGAACCATGTCCAGCAGCTGCTTGCGCGCCTGGACCACGGCCTTGCGCACGGCGAGCGGCGACAGGGCCGCGTCGGATTCGTCCGTGGCCGCCCCCTCTATGGTTCGGTCCACGGCCATATCGCCCGAGCCCCAGGCGATGGCTCCGCCCTCACCAAAGGTCTGCACAAGCCCCTCAAAGGCCCATGCGGGCGAGATAAAAATGAAAAACGCCAATATGATGGGAACAAATATTCGAAACGACATCTGATAACTGTCCTGAAGTGTTCAAGGCCTCGCACGGTCGGGATGACCAAGGCTTCTTCCATGTATCGTGCTTGCCGGATTTCCGCAAGCCGCTTGCCGCTCGGCGGGTCCGGTGGTAGCCTTGCGAGATACGGTCAACCAACCCTGGAGCGAAATATGCTTATCCACCTTATGCAGCACGGCGCCTGCCTGCCCAAGGAAGTCAATCCAACCCAGCCCCTGAGCCCCGTGGGACGCGAGCAGGTGGAGAAAACCGCCCGGTCCGCCGCCATTCTCGGCCTGCGGTTCGAGCTGGTCGCGGCCAGCTCCAAGGTCCGTTCCATCCAGACCGCCGAGATCATGGCCGAACAGACCGGCTATCCCGTGGAACGCATTGTGGTAACGGATACGGTCAAGGCCATGGCTCCGACTGCGGAAACTCTGAAATTCATCAACGACTACGAAGGGTTGGACTCCATCCTTATCACAGGTCACCTGCCCTCGCTGGGCCTGCTGGCCTCGGCGCTCCTGTCGCCGGGCAAGGGAGCGGACGTCCGCGTGGAAAACGGCGGGTTGATGCAGTTCAACCTCGAGCCCGGCAAGCCCGCCACCCTGAACTGGGCCATGACCCCGGCGCAGCTGGCCGTCCTGGCCGGAAGCTGATCAGCCCCGCTTCGCAAGCCATTGCTCGGCCAGGTCCGCAATGGGCCCGTTTTCGCCGGGCGCAAACCAATGGATGTCTACTTCCTTGTTGAACCAGGTGATCTGTCGTTTGGCATACGCTCTGGTATTCCTCACCCATTTCTCCCGGGCTTCGGCCAAGGTCAGTCCGCCGCGCAGGAACCCGAGCAGTTCGGCGCAGCCGATGCCGGTCCAGCCCGGCGCGTCCGGAGCCGGGCAGCGCGCATAGGCGACCCGGGCCTCGTCCAAAGCCCCCCGCTCGAGCATGATGTCGATGCGCGCGGCCAGATGCGGTTCCAGGTCGCTCAAGGGGATGCGCATGCCCACCTTGAGGGCGTCATACGGCGCCGGGGCGTGCTCGCTTTCGGTGTGCCACCAGGTCATGGTCCGACCCGTGGACAACCAGACCTCGGCGGCCCGGGCATTGCGCTGGGTATCGTTGGGGTGGATCTTGGCCGCGTAGTCCGGGTCTGTCTGTGACAGCTCGGCGTGGAGGACCTGGGGGCCTTCCTTTGCAACGCGTTCCAGGACCTTACGCCGGACATCCTCGGAGATTTTGGGGATGGGCGCGATGCCGGACAGCAGGGAGCGGAGGTAGAGTCCGGTGCCGCCCACCAGGATGGGCAGCCGCCCCTGCCCACGCACCTCCTCAATCTTGTCCACGGCCAGTTCCACGAACCGCGCCGCGTTCATCTTTTCCTCCGTGGGCAGAAAACCATAGAGATGATGTGGGCAGGCGGCGCGCTCGTCCGCGTCGGGCTGGGCCGTGATGATCGGGAAGTCGTGGTAGACCTGACGGGAATCAAAATTGACCACGCTGGCAGGCAGACGGCCCGCGATGGCGATGGCCGCTGCGGTCTTGCCCGTACCGGTCGGGCCGAGCAGGCAGACTATGGGAGGCCGGGCGCTCATATGTAGTGGTTGTGCCCCCAATCCTGGGGCTTGACGCCATATTTGACGGACAGGGCCGTGGCCACCGGGCCGGGAACCAGCCCCCGGATGTCGCCACCGTACTGAGCCACTTCCTTGACTATGGTGGAGCTCAAGTACATCCACTTGAAATCGGTCATCATGAAGACGGTCTCGATCTCCCACTTGAGCTTGCGGTTCATGAGCGCCATCTGGAACTCGTATTCGAAGTCCGAAACCGCGCGCAGGCCGCGCATGATAGCCCCCGCTTCACGGCTCTCCACGTAATCGATGAGCAGGCAGTCGAAGGACGCCACCGAAACCCTCGGCTCGTCGCGGAACACGTCCTGGGCCAGGGCGACCCGCTCGCCCACGGTGAACAGCGTCTTCTTGGGCGTGCTCTCGGCCACGGCCAGGATAATGTTGTCGAAGACCTTCAGCCCCCGGCGGGTCAGACTCACGTGGCCCATGGTCAAAGGATCGAATGTGCCGGGGTACACGGCCAGCCTGGGGTTCAATTTCGCCATAGTAAAATCCTGGTTTGACCGTATTCCCGGTCTGTTAACAATTCCATCCCCCCCACGGGGCCGTCCTGCGGAGGGGTGACCGCGTCCTCCACCTCGGCCAGGACCAACGCGCCCTGCGCGATCCAGCCGTTTTCCAACGCCTTGGTCAGGGCCGGGACAAGCAGGTCGCGGCCATAGGGCGGATCGATGAAAACCAGATCGAATGGCTGGTCTGGCCTCTTGTTCAATACACCAAAAAGGTCCTTGCAAACCACCCTGTATCGGGATTTATCCACTTTCAGGTCGGACAGATTGCGGCGGATAAGCGCGGCGGCCTTGTGGCTCTTCTCCACGAACCATGTCGTGGGCGCGCCCCGGCTGAGGCATTCCAACGCCAGAGAACCAGACCCGGCAAACATGTCGATGACCCGCGCTTCCTGAAAATCCACCCCCCGGGCCATGAGCATCGAGAAGACGGACTCGCGCACCTTCATGGTGGCGGGACGGTATCCGGGGCCCTCGCAGGTCATTATCCTGCGCCCCTTGTATTGGCCTCCGACAATTCGCACGGCTACATCTCGGAAACGAGCTCCGCAATGGTGCGGTTGATGTCAAGCAGCTTGTCCCGCAGCTCGGCCTGGTCCACCCACGGACGCTTTTCCACGTCCCGGATGCGGTTGCGCAGCTCCTGGTACAGGGTCTCGGAGTCGGCCAGCAAAAATTCCCAATCCACGCGCGGCCGGGCCATTTCGAGGTCCACCAAGGGCTCAAGCTCCTTGCCCGGTTCGAGCTCCAGGACCTCCATGTACTCGGGGATGTGCACCTCGAAACCAAACTTCTCGGTGATCAGCTCGGCGAACTCCGTCTGAACCTCGGCCTCACCATGCACGAGCATGATCTTGATGGGTTTGCCCTGCATGGTCCCGAGCCAGTCAAGGAGCTCGTCGCGTCCGGCATGGCCCGAAAAGCCGTTGATGGTAAAGACCTTGGCCTTGACCTGGACCTCCTCGCCAAAGATGGTGATCTTCTCGGCCCCGTTGACGATCTTGCGGCCCGGCGTGCCCACGCCCTGCCAGCCCACGAAAACCACGCTGGCCCCGGGACGCCACAGGTTGTGCTTGAGGTGGTGCTTGATCCGGCCCGCGTTGGCCATACCGCTGGCCGAGATAACCACGGCCGGGCCCTCGGTTTCGTTGATAGCCTGGGACTGCTCACGAGTCTGGGTGAAATGGAGGTTGGGCAGGTCCAGGGGGTTCTCCCCGTTTCGAATGTACTCCTGGGTCTTCTCGTCGAAATATTCAGGATGCTTGCGAAAAATCTCCGTGGCCCTGATGGCCAGCGGGCTGTCCAGATAGACCGGCATGTCCGCAGGCAGCTTGCCCTGCTTCTTGAGCAGAAACAGGGAGTAGATGATCTGCTGGGAGCGCTCCACGGCAAAGGCCGGAATGACGACCTTTTCACCGTTGCCGTAGCTGTAGGCGATGGCCTCGGCCAGTTCGTCCAGGCTGCCTTTTTCGTCCACGTGGTTGCGGTTGCCGTAGGTGGACTCCATGAACAGGTAGTCCGCGCACTCCATGTCGGACGGGTCATTGACGATGAGCTGTTCCGGCCTGCCCAAATCGCCGGAGAAGACCGCCTTGGTCCTCTTGCCGTCCTCCTCGTACTCGATTTCGATGAAGGCCGACCCGAGGATGTGCCCGGCGTCCTTGTAGGTCACCCTGATGCCCGGCGCGGGCTCGAAGGTCTTGGAGTACTCGATGGTCGCGAACAGCGGGGTGGTCTGTTCGGCGTCGGCGATGGAATACAGCGGCTTGATCATGTCGCCGCCGGTGCGGCGCTGCTTGCGGTTGCCCCACTCCGCCTCCATCTCCTGGATGTGGGCCGAGTCCAGAAGCATGATTTCCAGCAGATCCCGGGTGGGCGATGTGCAATATATAGGATTGCGGTATCCTTTGGTCACCAGTGCGGGCAACAGCCCGGTGTGGTCCATGTGGGCGTGGGTGATCAGGATAAAATCCAAATTCTTGGGATCATAGGCACCGAGATTCCAGTTGCGCTTTTCGATCTCCCGATTGCCCTGGTGCATGCCGCAGTCCACGGCGAACCGTTTGCCCCCGCATTCGAGGATGTAACAGGAGCCGCTGACGGTGCGGGCGGCACCCATGAAGGTCACTTTCATACGTTGTCCTCTCGTTACCGTTCCGGCGGAGGCCCGGGATATAATCCCCTTCCGAACGGAACAAAATCAGTGTAATGAAGCAGTCGGCGGGATCCTATATCCACCGCCCCGACTACATGCCCCATAAACCGTGTCCAGGCAACCTTTGCCGCGGGAACACAGGAGAACCAATGATTCATCGTTCCAAGCAATATCTCATCGACGATCTGTCCATCCACGAGTCCTGGCGACTTTTCAAGATCATGTCCGAAATTGTCGACGGGTTCGAAAACCTGTCCGAGATCGGACCGGCCGTGTCCGTGTTCGGATCGGCCAGGGTCAAACAGGACGAACCGCTCTACCAGAAGACCGTGGAGCTGTCCAAGGCATTGTCCGAGGCCGGATTTTCAGTCATCACGGGCGGCGGTCCCGGCCTCATGGAGGCGGGCAACAAGGGGGCGTTCGAGAACGAGGGCGAATCCATCGGCCTGCACATCCACCTGCCCATGGAACAGCAAAGCAACGACTTTTTGAACGTCAAGAGCGAGTTCCGCTACTTCTTCATCCGCAAGCTCATGTTCATCAAGTACGCTCTGGCCTACGTGGCCCTGCCCGGCGGATACGGCACCCTGGACGAGCTGTCCGAGGCGCTGGTGCTCATCCAAACCCACCGCATCAAGCCGTTCCCCATCGTGCTCTTCGGCACCGAGTTCTGGGGCGGACTCATCGACTGGTTCAAGAGCCAAATGGTCCCCAAGGGCTTCTGCAAGGCCGAAGACCTCGACCTGTTCAAGGTCACCGACGACGTGGACGAGGTGGTCAGTTACATCCGCAAGCACGTCATCGTCTAGCACGCAGTGACCGACAGCAAGAAAGCCATTCTCTACGGCCTGGCCACGGTGTCCATCTGGTCCACCGTGGCCTCGGCCTTCAAGATCGCCCTGCGCGATCTCGCCCCCCTGCAACTCCTGTTCTGCGCCTGCACCGTATCCATTGCGGTGCTGACGGCCATCCTGCTCGTGCAGGGGAAACTCGGGGAAATCGTACGGATGGGCCGTAAGGAAACTCTGCGCTGCGCCCTGCTCGGACTGCTCAACCCGTTCCTCTATTACACCATCCTGTTCAAAGCCTACGATCTGCTGCCCGCCCAGGAGGCCCAGCCCATCAACTACACCTGGGCCGTAACACTGTCGCTGCTGTCCGTGCCCCTGCTCGGCCAGAAGCTCTCGTTCAAGGCGCTCGCCGCCATCCTCCTGAGTTACCTCGGCGTGGTGGTCATCTCCACCCACGGCGACCTGCTCGGCATGCACTTCTCCAGCCTGACCGGCGTTGCCCTGGCACTGGGAAGCACGGTCATCTGGGCACTGTACTGGATATTCAACACCAGAAGCCGGGCCAACCCCATGGCCGGGCTGCTCTTGAGTTTCCTGACCGGCTTCCCCTTCATCCTGGCGGCCACCCTGCTCTTTTCCGAGCTGCCGCCCCTTGCCGCAGGCCCGCTGGTGGCCGCCACATACGTGGGCGTTTTTGAAATGGGCATCACCTTCGCCCTCTGGCTCACGGCCATGAAATACGCGGCCCGACCAGAAGGCGGCGGCACCGCCCGCGTGGCCAACCTGATCTTTCTTTCACCCTTTCTCTCCCTGGTCTTCATCCACTTTCTGGTGGGCGAAGCCATCCACCCGGCCACAGTGGTCGGCCTAGCCTTCATCATCGCGGGTAACGTCCTGATGCAATATTCCCCCAAAAAACGCGCCTGAGACCATCTCGGGAATTGCCCACGCCAAGCTTATCCTCCTGAAAAATAAAACGGCACGCGATCTGGCCGCGTGCCGTAGGTTGCCGCAATGTCTCTACGCGCGCCCCGGCGATCACCGAGGTGGGCGGCCTCGCGAATTACTCCGCCTTCAGTTCAAAGGCAATGGGCTTGCCGAGCAGGCTATGGATGGGGCACTTCTTCAGGGCCGCGAGCAGCCGTTTCGTATCCTTCTCGCTCAGGCCGTCGGGCAGTTTGACGCTGTATTCGAAGGTGGAGCTGGTCTCGCCCGGCTTGAGGGTAACCGTCGTCTCCACGGAGTCCAGTTCAATGCCGTGCGACTGAGCGAAAACACGCAGGGTGATGTTCAGGCATCCGGCCAGGGATGCCTCCAGCAGGGCAAAAGGACTGAACCCGGCGCCCTGTCCGCCTTTATCGACCGGGGCGTCGCACTGCCCCACATGGTGGCCGTCCGTGAATTCCGTCAGAAAATCAGCTTGTTTGCTTTTTGTAGTGATCATGGTCGTACCTCTTTTTTGGAATCAATTGATCCGGTGAGTAAATACGCCGGCAGGCAAACCATAGTGCCGTCCCGGACACAATGCAACGCCCGGACACGGCGCGCCCGGTAACGGTTCCCCACAGGACCCACTATCCGTTCCGAGATAAAGGCGAGAAAAGCTCGGGCCGCATTACGCGGAAACGCTCACATCCGCCGCGATCACCCCCAGCATCCTGCCGTCACGGCCAAAGAATGGACCGGACACGGTGATGCACTCCTGGCCCGAGGCCGAGGAGGTGTAGACGTCGGAAATGTGGAAAGTGCCGGTCTCGGCCACGCCCTTGAACCAGGAGCGGTCGCGCCATTGGGAACCGAAGGCCGAGGTATCCTCGGCAAAACCGGATATCCTGCCCCCGATGTTGCTGACCGTCTGCCTGCCGTCGGCGTCGGTGACGTACATGAGCTCCAGAAATTCGTTTTGCTTGAGGACGTCGCGCATGGCCTGTTCCAAGCGCTCGCGCCGCCCGGACCGGACCGCCTCGGATTCAGCCAGGGCGCCGAGGATCTCCTGGACCCGGCCGCTGCCAACCAGCCGAAACACGCCGGTCATGACGGCCAGTTCCTCAACGCGGCGGCTCAATTCCTCCACGGCGCAAGCGGCCTCGGCCATGCCCTCGCCCGTGTCCGAGGAGATGTCATGCACGGCCGTGATGGTCCGGGTGACCGCCTCGCTCGCCACCGACTGCTGGCTGGATGCGGCGGCGATAGCCCCGATGCGCTCGGCGCTGGTCTCGGAATGGGACACGATCTCGTCCAGAGCGGTCCCGGATTCGCGAGCCAGCCCGACAGCCTCGTCGGCCAGGCCGGACATGGCTTTGACCCCGTCGATGGTCCGGGCCACCTGGTCCTGGATGCCTTCGATGGCCACGCCCACGTCGCGGGTGGCGTCCATGGTCTTTTCAGCCAGCTTGCGCACTTCGTCGGCCACCACGGCAAAGCCGCGCCCGGCGTCGCCCGCCCGGGCGGCCTCGATGGCTGCATTGAGAGCCAACAGGTTGGTCTGGTCCGCGATGTCGGAGATCACGCCCATGATCGCCCCAACCCCTTCGGCCTGGGAACCGAGCCCGGCCACGCTCTCGACCAGGGACTGGGAGTTTTTGGAGACCGCACCGATGGAGTTGATGGTCCGCGTGACAACGGCGGAACCGGACTCGGCCTGTGTCATGACCGCGTCCGCATCCTCGGCGGCCGCCCCCGCGCTGACGGCGGTCTCGCTCACGGCCGCGTTCATCTCCTCCATGGCCGAGGCGGCCTCGGAAATAAGCCGCTGCTGCTCGGCTGCGCCCTCCTGCGCCTTGCCGGAAGACGCCCCGAGGGTACCCGAGTGGTCGCGAATGGCCTGGACCGAACGCTCCAGGGTCCCGGCAGCCGACAAGAGCCCTTCGCAGCGGGCGGCCTCGCCCTGCTTACGCGCCTGGGCGGCCTGTGCCAGGGCCTCTTTCACGCTGGCCCCGGACTGCCTGGCTACACTTTCGCTCTTTTCAACCTTGAGTTCCAACTCGGCGATGTAACTCACGATCTGCTTCAGGCCTTTGGCCATGCTGCCAAAATTGTCATTGCCACCGTCGGGCACTTCCACCGAGGAGCCCCCCTTGGCAATACGCTCGGCTGTCCGAGTCAACACGCTATATTTGTTATGAATAAACTTTGCTGTCAGCAAGACGAAGGCCGCGCAGACAGACACTATGAGCAGGCCAAGACCTATCAATTCCCACCCCGGGCCTTCGAAAAGACCTGACAGAATTGTAATCTTACCCTCTGACGCCCATGCGGATTCCGATCCGGCCACGAATCCAAAGACCGTCGGCAAAACCGCCAACGCACCAAAGTATTTACTTTTTTTGTTCATTACCCCTCTTCTTCCCCGATAAATGCTGTATAGAAACGGTAATAAACCCAAGCAAAAGCCGGGCCATAAATCGACCCGTCGGTCAACGGCTGTCGAACCGTCTGTTATCGAAAAGAAAACGAATTCAGCACAGCGGTCAACCTTGCCCACCCCTCCTCACGGGGGAATTCCTTCATTTCCCCGGGGGAATACATCCCGATATCGGTATAACTCACAAAAAGCCGGATATCGTACCGTTTCCCGTCGCGGACGGTCCAGTAATCCCGCGCCTCCAACCGGTGGCCCACAGCCGCGTCCGACAGGTCGGCGCGCTTGAACCGCAGGCTGTTCACAACAACATCACGACCCCCTTCCTGGTCCCCGCACAGGGTATCACCATCAAAGCGCGCGCAATTCCTATCCTGTTCCCTTGCCGGGGAGACGGACACGACAACGCAGGCGCTGCCGAAATTCGTCCCCTCGTAGTCCCTGCCGGAATAACAGCCGCCAAGACGCACGAAGCCGTCGTCCAAGGGAAAATAGCTCTCCCTGGCCAAAGCCTTCGCATCGGTAGACACCGTGAAATCGGGGGGAAACGCGATAAAAAAGGATCGATCGGCATTCTCAAGGCCCCCGTCACCCATTGCTTCGGCTTGTCCGCCTGAATAGGCGGACGCAGGGCCTCCTACGAGGATCAGAGCCAGCAACAAAAGCACCCATGGATTAAACGGTGCACCGCCTGACGACATAGGGTTTTCGTGCTCGCGCAATGGGGAAAACACCGTCCCTGGATTGGAAGAAATCCACCGTTTCGGCCAAGAATCATTTTGCATACTGACATCCTCCGATGCGGCCTGCTCCAGGTCGGCTTCACCGCCTGGGCCGACAATGGAAATCCCCTACGACGACTCTGCCATAGGGGATTATGTTTTTGGAATTGCCCGATTTCCGGGCCTGAGAACTCCCGACGGGGCGTTCCACCCGGCTAGAGGAAGTCGGGATCGATGCCCGCCTTGCCACCAGCCAGGATGAGCTTGAAGTAGCGGATAGTCCGGTCGTCCACCGGCACGATGGGGAAGTTCTCGCGGCAGGCGTCGCACTGGGCCATGGCGGGCCGGGACGGCGCAATGAGCGGGACTTCTCGACCGCAATGCGGACAGGGGTAGAGGAAGATCATTTCCATGGCCGCGGGTCTTACCGGGGTCAGGGGTTTCTTGCTTTCAGCCATTATTATCCCTTATGTACCAAGTTCTTGCCGGTCATTCCGGCGGGCGGCTCCATGCCCCACAGCCCGATAACGGTGGTGGCGATGTCGCCGAGCATGCCCTCTTCGAGGACCGCGTCCTCGCGCCCCTTCTCCATAAAGACCAAGGGCACCGGATTGGTGGAATGGGCCGTGTGCGGCGCACCGTTGCCGTCGAGCATCTGTTCGGCGTTGCCGTGGTCGGCAGTCATCAGCACCCGCCCGCCGCTTTGCAGCACCGTGTCCACGATGCGGCCCACGCAGTCGTCCACGACCACGCACGCTTTTTCGGCGGCCTCCATGATGCCCGTATGCCCGACCATATCCAGGTTGGCCAAATTGCAGACGCACAAATCGTACTCGCCCCACTTGGCAATCAGGGTGTCGGCCACGTCATCGGCGCTCATCTGCGGCTTGAGATCATAGGTGGCCACCTCGCGCGGGGACGGGATCATGACCCGGTCCTCGCCCGGAAAGGGCTCCTCGCGCCCGCAATTGAGGAAATAGGTCACGTGGGCGTATTTCTCGGTCTCGGCGATGCGCAGTTGCTTCATGCCGTGGGTCGAGGCGAACTCGCCCAGGGTGCCTTCGTAGTCCTGGGGCGGGAACGCCGTGTCCATGGGAAAGGAGGACTCATACCGGGTCATGGTCGCGAACATGGACAACTCCGGCACGTGGGGGCGGTCGAACTCCGAAAAATTCTTCTCGAAGATGGCCCGGCTGATCTCCCGGGCGCGGTCCGCGCGGAAGTTGAAGAAGAACAGGCCGTCGCCGTCTTGGATACGCCCGTCCACTCCCGCCACCACGCTTGGCTTGACGAACTCGTCGAACTCGCCTTCCGCATAGCGCGCCTCCACAGCCCGGATCGGATCATCGATGGGCACGCCCTGGCCGTCCACCAGAACTCGATAAGCCTTTTCCACGCGCTCGAACCGCTGGTCACGATCCATGGCCCAGAATCGGCCGGACAGCGTGGCGATCTTGCCCAGGCCGAGCTCGTCGAGCTTGGCCTGTAGGGTGCGCAGATAATCAAGCCCGCCCTTCTGGGCCGTGTCGCGGCCGTCCATGAAGACATGGATGAAAACTTCTGGAACGCCCTCGGCCTTGGCCATGTCCAGCAGAGCGAACAGGTGGCGCAGGTGAGAATGGACCCCGCCGTCCGAAAGCAGCCCCATGAGGTGCAACCGACCGGAACCGTTTCTAGTCCTGACCATCAACGTCTTGAGGGTGGGATTTTCGAACAGGGAACCATCCTCGATGGACATGTCTATGCGGGTCATATCCTGATAGATGACACGCCCCCCGCCGATATTCATGTGGCCCACTTCGGAGTTGCCCATGAAGCCGTCAGGCAGCCCCACGGCTCGCCCCGAGCAGGTCAGGCGGGTGGAGGGAAACTCGGCCAGGAGCCTGTCTATGTGCGGGGTTGCGGCGTTGCGCACGCAGTTCCCCGCGCTCTCCGGGGCAATGCCCCAGCCGTCCAGTATCAACAACAGTGTCTTCTTTGGTTCGGCCATGTCTATATCCGTTAGGCCTCAAACTCCACGCGGGGAGCTTCAGTCCACATACCTTCGATGTTGTAGAACTCTCTGAGCTCATCCAGGAACACGTGCACAAGTACGTCGTTCAGGTCCACCAGGACCCACTCGCCGGTCTTGTGGCCCTCTATGCTCAGAAATTCCATGTTTTCCTCGGCGGCCTTGTCCAGAATGTGAGAGGCCAGGGCCTGGGCATGCTTCACCCCCCTGGCCGAGACCACCAAGATCATGTCCGTGACCGAGCTCAAGCCCGACACATCGATAATGCTGATCCGCTCGCCCTGTTTGTCGTCAAGCCAAGCGGCCACGTTGCGGGCCTTGTCGAGGATCGCCATTTCGGCGAATTTTTTTTCTTTGTTAAGCAATGTATATCCTTGTGTTTACCGTGAACCAACTTCAATCCTTGGGAAAACGCGCCACCAGAATCTCGTCGAGCCCACGCTTGGGCACGTGGTGACTGCCGTCCTCGCCGGTCCAATACTTTATACTGCCGTCCGAGGGAAGCGATTCCACAACCACTTCCTGGGCCGGGACGCCCAAGGCCAGGACCATGAGGATCTCGAAGCGGTCCTCCAGGTCGAAAAGCGCGGCCAGCTTCTTCCGGTTGACCGTGGCGATAATGCACCCGCCATACCCCCTTTCCACCGCTCCAAGCATGAGGCTCTGGCAGGCGATGCCGTGATCGCAATGGGGGGTATCGGCCACATCCTTGTCCAGAAGCATGATTATGTACCCTGTGGGCCGTTCGCCCTCGGCTGGCCCATTCCAGTCCGCGAGATAACCGGCCCAGCCCAGAAGCGGAAATATCTCGGCGCACTGCGCCGGGTCGGCTGTGACAATATACTTGAGCGGCTGCAAGTTCCTGCCCGAAGGCATGAACCGGACCAGGTCCACCAATTCGGCCAGCTCGTTCGCGCTCACCGGCCGGGACTCGTCAAACTTGCGCCGCGACCGATTGCGTTCCATCAATTCCCTGAACACCATAATCACTCCGATGTCGAATGTTGAACTCTGATTGTGTAATGCACTTTGGGCTGGTCCGCAACAAGGACACCCGGGACAGTAGATGGGTGTTGACCGGCCCCAAGCCGACAAACATCTTGACGCAAACCGGAACATTGGGCACTGTTTCGGCTATGCAAAAATACCTATTTGCGCGCTTTTTTTGGTTTACGGGCTCCCTTTAGGAGGCTCGTGGCTTTTGGAATAGCGCGGTAAAGGCGCTCAAGCGGACCACGGGCTATATCAGACCGTGGTTTTTTATATGGACAGCTTGGCCGATCAAAGGCCGCCCAAGGAGGATGAAGGGATGATCTACGACGTAAAGAACGAAACCCTGCCGAGGGAGGATATGGAAACGCTCCAGCTCCGCAGGCTCAAATCGCTGTGTGAGCGGGTGTATGCCAACGTCCCGTTCTACAAAAAGAAATTCGACGAGAAGGGCGTCAAGCCCCAGGACATCAAGACCCTGAAAGACGTCTCCCTGCTGCCGTTCACCGTCAAGCAAGACCTCCGCGACCAGTATCCCTTCGGCCTGTTCGCCGTGCCCAAAGACCAGATCGTCCGCATCCACTCCTCCTCCGGCACCACCGGCACGGCCACTGTGGTCGGCTACACCAAGCGCGACATTGAGAACTGGGGCGAGCTCGTTGCCCGATGCATGATGGCCGCCGGGGCGTCGGCCGCGGACACCGTCCACAACGCTTACGGCTACGGCCTCTTCACCGGCGGCCTGGGCGCGCACTACGGGGCCGAAGCCCTGGGCGCCACAGTGGTGCCCATGTCCGGCGGCTCCACCCGCAGGCAGGTCACCCTGCTCAAGGACTTCGCTCCGGACGTCATCTGCTGCACCCCCTCCTACGCCCTTTTCCTGGCCGAGACCGGCCTGGAGATGGGCATCGACATCCGCGAGCTGCCCCTGCGCATCGGCATCTTCGGGGCCGAGCCCTGGACCAACGAGATGCGCTCGGACGTCGAGAAGAAACTCGGCATCATAGCCATCGACATCTACGGCCTGTCCGAAATCATGGGCCCGGGCGTGGCCATCGAATGCGCCACCGCTCAGGACGGCCTGCACATCCAGGAGGACCACTTCCTGGCCGAGACCATCGACCCGGTCAGCGGAGAACCCGTGGGCCCGGGCGAGGAAGGCGAGCTGGTCTTCACCACCCTGACCAAGGAAGGCATCCCGCTCATTCGCTACCGCACCCGCGACCTGACCACCCTGAATTACACGCCGTGCAAATGCGGCCGCACCACCGCGCGCATGAAGCGCGTCACCGGTCGCAGCGACGATATGCTCATCATCCGGGGCGTCAACGTGTTCCCGTCCCAGATCGAGTCCATCCTCATCGACACCGAGGGGCTGACCCCACACTACCAACTGATCATCGAACGCCAGGGCAACCTCGACTCCCTGGAGGTCCAGGTTGAGGTCAACGAGTCCCTGTTCTCCGACGAGATCAAGAGTTTACAGCGTGTGGAATCAAAGGTAATGAAGAACATTAAGGAATTCCTCGGCGTCACCGCCAAGGTCAAACTGGTTGAACCCAAGAGCATCGAGCGTTCCCTGGGCAAGGCCAAACGCATCATCGACAACCGCCACAAGGACTAACCAGTCAATAAGCCAAGGAGAATACCATGAAAGTCAATCAACTCTCCATATTTCTGGAAAACCGGGCCGGACGCCTGGCCGAAGTCACCCGCATCCTTTCCGAGGTCAAGGTGAATATCCGCGCCCTGTCCCTGGCCGACACCTCGGACTTCGGCATCCTGCGCCTGATCGTGTCCGACTTCGACAAGGCCAAGGCCAAGTTGAAGGAAGCGGGCTTCACGGTGGGCCGCACCTCGGTGGTGGCCGTGGAGGTCAACGACCAACCCGGCGGCCTGAACAACATCCTGACCATGCTGCAGGATTCGGGCATCAACGTGGAATACATGTACGCCTTCGTCCAGCAGTCCGGCGACTCCGCGGTCCTGATCTTCCGCTTCGACCGCACGGACCAGGGCATCGAATTGCTCCAGAAGAACAACATCAACATCATCCCCGGCGACAAGCTCTACACCATGTAGCGCCCCTGCAACCACGCGGAAAAAGGGTGAAGGCATCATGCCCTCACCCTTTTTTCCGGCCCATGCTCCGAAACGGGATCAGTAGCGATCCATGATCTCTTTGTAGACCCCGGCCTTCCGGTTGGCCCTGATACGCTCGTTGACCTCGGGAAGGCGGGCCTCCCAACCCGGGTGCCGATTGAAGGCGAAACGCAGTTCCGTACTGCCCAGCTCCCGTTTCGCAACGTGAAAATCGTTCATGTTCATCTCCGAGGAGCTGTGTATTATCCAGCGGGCCGTGTATTCATCAAACAAAGCCACATCCACCCTCCCCGCCTTGAGCATGCGCAACAGAACCACATCGCTGTTCACATCATAGCGGCTGGCCTTGCCGCTTTTGAACAGCGACGCCACGTTGGGATAGCTGTAAGACTTGATGCAGCCGATGGTCAGGCCGTGCAGGTTGGCCTCGCCTCGGTACTCCAGGGGATTATCTCCCCTGCTCACGAGAACCGTTCGCAGTCTCACGACAGGATCGCTCCACAGATAGAGGGATTCATTGTCCATCCAGTCCAGGCTTTCAAGCCGTGTGTAAACCCTGTCTCCCGACGTCCTGAGCGCGCTGCGCGAGGCGGGCAGCATCATTATCTGTGTCTCGACGTCCTTGGGCATGGAAACGCGGAAGATGTCCAGGGCCGCTCCCCGAGCTTCGCCGTCCACGACCATCTCAAACGGCGGCCACCCCCTGGTAAACAGGGCAAAAGTGACTGAATCGCCGGCCTGTGCCGGACGTGCAAGAAACGCCCATGCCAGAACCAGCAATACAACCGCCGCAAAAGGCCGCTTATGGATCACTGCGAACAACCAAACCCCCTTCGTCGGTATCGCCTGACACATATATCGAGAGATGACCTTCTATCCGAAAGGTAGCCGCGAATAAAGCGGGATTGGGGAAGATCTTAATTGTTTCCACAGAATTTCCACAGGCTGTGCCAACAAATAACTTTTTTTGCTAAAATATGTGGAAAACCTCACTATCAAGGTAATGTGGATTTTTCACGACAACCACCCGGGAGGCTGGACCGGTCAAGCAACCGCGCGTATATACGCAACATGCCCTGCTCGCTTCTCTGGCTCGAATTCCTGGCCCTGTTCGGCCTGATCCCGCTATTCCACGCCAGCGGCTGGTTGCCGTTTCCCAAAATCCCCTTACTCCTCGTCTTTGCGAGCGGTTGCCTGATCTATCTCGGCAGGGGCGGATTCCTCCCAAAAATGGAATTTCCCGTTTTTTTTCGTAAAAACAGGTATTATTTTCGGGTAATAGCCCTCCGATCTCTGGCGGTCGCTCTGTTTTCGATGATCGCGGTGCTCGTCTGGGCTCCGGACCAACTTTTCAGTTTTCCACGCGCCCGGCCGTTCCTTTGGTTGTCCGTCATGACACTGTATCCCTTGCTGTCCGCCTTTCCGCAGGAAGCCATCTACCGGGCATTCCTCTTCCACCGATACCTCCCCATCCTGAAGACGGACCGCGCCCGGACTTGGGCCAGCGTCCTGGCCTTTTCCTTCCTGCATATAGTCTTCGCCAACTGGGTGGCCGTGGTCCTGACCCTTCCGGCCGGCTGGGTCTTCACCAGAACCTATCGCAGGACCGGCTCCCTTTTCCTCGCCTCCCTGGAGCACGCCGCGTACGGCTGCATCATCTTCACCGTCGGCCTGGGGCGGTTTTTCTACAATCCCGCCTGATCGACTTCTCCATTTTGTACGCAAACCAGTTGCCGAAAACGAGCCACCAAAGTATACAGATAGAATCCGATCGACAAAATCGGTGTATGCTTAATGATGGGGGAAAAGGTGGGAAAGGAAATAGTAGACAGCAACTTTCTGGAATCGATGGCGGATCGCCGTCCATTCATGAAGCGGATGTTCACCGTGTTCATCTCACAGGAACCCAAGAGAATCCAGAGCATCAAGGACGCTCTCTCCTCCGGGGACGTGGAGAAGCTGCGTCATCTGGCCCACTCCCTCAAGGGCGGGGCTGCGACCATCGGCGTGGAGCGGGTGCGCGAATGTTGCCTGCAACTTGAAAACGCCTGCAAAGCAGGGGACCTAGACCTGGCTCTGGCACTCCTGGACGACCTCGAAGAGGAAATGCGCAACGCCTACGAATTCATGTTCAATTACTTGGCCGACCACTAGACCGGGCTAAAAAAAACGATCAGCCATGGCCCGTCGGTACCACTGTCGGGCCTTTTTCGCGCCCTGCGGAACGCCTCTACCTCTTGAGCGGCGCATTGCCCACGCCGGGCCAGATGCGCACCAGGCCCAACCCCGC
>Ga0075011_10000176_pt1 | contig 33122 bp, 29 predicted proteins | sample TARM_MetaG_T_14_FD_72354 | JGI IMG/M metagenome (GOLD analysis project Ga0075011, IMG submission 72354) | Freshwater microbial communities from Pennsylvania, USA, analyzing microbe dynamics in response to fracking - TARM_MetaG_T_14 | ecosystem: Environmental > Aquatic > Freshwater > River...
AGGGAGAAACTGACGTACCCCGGGCCGCCGTGGGGCACCCTGACCATAGTCTTCTGGCGCGGTCAGTAGGGAGAAGTTGACGTACCCCATGGCTGACGCGGGACCTCCAGGGCCCCCGCCAGGTTGTCTACCAGTAGGGAGAAACTAGGGTCGGCGGGGGTGCCCTGACCATAGCCTGGGCGCGGTCAGTAGGGAGAAGTTGGCGTACCCCTGGCTGGCGCGGGACCTCCAGGGCCCCGCCTGGTTGTCTGCCAGTAGGGAGAAACTGACGTACCTAGGGCCGGCGTGGGGCACCCTGACCATAGCGGTCAGTAGGGAGAAGTTGACGTACCCCTGGCTGGCGCGGGACCTCCAGGGCCCCGCCTGGCTGCCTACCAGTAGGGAGAAGTTGACGTACCCACGGCTGGCGCGGGAGTTCCCGGGCCTCCGCCTGAGCGCCTGCCAGTAGGGAGAAACTGGCGTAGCCATGCCTGCGGCGATCCACTTCCGCCCACTAGCTGGCGGAGTAGGGAAAAACTGACGTACCTAGGGCCGGTGGGGGCGCCCTGACCATAGCCTGGGCGCGGCTAGTAGGGAGAAGTTGGCGTACCCCTGGCTGGCGCGGGACCTCCAGGCCCCCGCCTGGTTGTCTGCCAGTAGGGAGAAACTGACGTACCTAGGGCCGGCGGGGGCGCCCTGACCATAGCCTGGGCGCGGTCAGTAGGGAGAAGTTGGCGTGCCCATGGCTGGCGCGGGAGTTCCCGGGCCTCCACCTGGGCGCCTGCCAGTAGGGACGGTCTGATGCACCCAAGGCTTGCAGAGGCATAACGGCCACGAGGCAGTAGGGAGAAGGTGGCGTACCCATGGCTGGCGCTGAGCATGGCGCGACCTGTCGTGCGGCCTGGTCACTAGAGAGAAACTGACGCGCCCCGCATGGCGCCACGGCTTCGCCCTACGATCTGGACCCTCGGAAGAAACTGCAACACCCGGCACGGTCGGGGGCACCCCGGGTCACTCCTTGGGGGTATGGCGACTCGGTAGAAACTGACGTACCCCTCTGAAGGCGGAGGACTCCCACAGCCCGAACCACCTGAGCTACCTTAACCAGAGGGCTTAGGGATCCCGCCTGCGAAATATCTAAAAAAATCATATAGATAGCAAATGCCGGGCAATTCCAGGCCCACTACGTCAGATTCTCCCTAGTCAAAGCCGGCTCACGCTGTCTAAGCTGCGGTAAACCTTGTGAGGTGGGACATGGGAAAGCCAAGCAGCGCAACCGACCAGCCCGACTACAAAGAATTCCAAAAGGCTCGCCAGGAGATGCTAAAGCGCACCGAGGGGAAGCCTGTAGATGGGCGGGTGATCCCAAAAGGAGGCGCGAGAGGAGGCGCTCACCAGCTAGCGCTAGGGCTAGTGCCACCTCGAGACCCACAACCGGAGTTTTTCGAGGAAGGCTACGACTCGATCCGAGCTTTCCAATCCCCGCTTGCGAACAGCCAGCAGGAGAGGGATAAGCTATCCAACCTCTTCAACCTTTGGGAAAGCATTCCAAAGTATTCAGGCAGCGCGCTAGCAGCTACGCCATCGCGGCGTGTTGGTGAACCACTCCCCATCGTCAAGCATCAGTTTGAACATGATGGGGACGTTTTTGAAATGAAGCTGACACCTGCTCAGTTCCAAGAAAACATCGATGGCAAGGAAACGAACGTCTTCTATTACCCAGGGACAAATGAAGAACTCGTTGAGATGATGCTGGTGAAATTTGCCATGGAAAGAGCAGAAATATTCGAGACGGGGGAGCTACCCAAGAAGGGGGGCGAAAAAAACCACTCCTACGGCGTTGCATTTTCGCTATCCAGTCTTCGCGAGTTCATGGACTCCCATAAAAAAGGTAGGACGTACAAAGAGATCAGGCACGCACTACATGTTCTTCACAAAACAAACCTGGAAGTGAGTGTCAATGGGAAGATGATGGCATCTGCGTCTCTCCTACCAGAGCTGTACACTTATGCTCAGCGCGGTTTCAAGAAGCACGATCCAGCCTCTCAATGGGCTGCTAGATTTCACCCGATGGTATCGAACGCAATTAACAACGGCACGTATAGGCAATTCAATCTTGAGCGACTATTAAAGACTCGCTCCAAGTTAGCTCTATGCTTGAGCAAGATAATACTTTCAAACCCAAGCAACATTTCCACAACAACGCCGCTAAGGCTTAATTATCTGGACTTCGTGGCAAAGACCGGAGAGCTTCAGTATTCCCGGAGGAATGAGGGGGTCCGAAAGTTCATCGAGATTGCTAAGACCCTAAAAGATTATGGCATGGTCAGCGAAATAAATGTCGAAAGGGCCAAAAGCAGGAATGGAAAAATCTTTGACGCAACGCTCGAAATATATGCGACTGAGGACTTCGTCAAAGAAATCCGCGCCTCGTATAAGAGGAACCAGCTACTCGCACAAGATCCCCTCCTGCAGATAGAGCGCGTAGAGGGCGCGAGTGGCAAGAAGCGACCGGCAAAGGCGTAACCCAAAAGGAAGCCCCCCATACGGGCCTACACTGCGGCATCCTACCCTACCCGCAAGCCCGATCAACATTCGGCCACTTTCTCAAGATTTTTTCGCCTCTCGTCGCAAACCTCCCGGTTTTGACCCCTGTATAGAGTGAAGCCGTCCAGCAGGGCCGCCTGGATACCCAATTTCCAGAGCTTGCCCGGTAGAGTGGAAGGTGGCCCACACTCACTCGGGGGAATGACACATGGCAGAAGAAAACACCCAGTCCAGCGCTGAGAAATTGAAATACCCTGAAAACCCACGGGATGCTCTCAGGCAACAGGCCAGCGACCAAGAGAGCATGCTGATCCTCGAGCGTGCCATCAAGCGTGACCAGGAGCTTCGCGCTGAGTTCATGCGCGAGCAAGAGCGCGAATTCATCGATGCTCGAGACAAGCGCCGCACCGACCTCGAGAAGCTCATGCTGGACTACGCAGAAGCCTTGCGTAAGCAGGGTGTGCCTGATAGCCAGTTGGTCGAATCCGTCATGGGGGCATTCTTCGCAGAGTCCCCACGTGAACTCTTCCCGGAGATCGCTGAGGAACTCCGTCAGGAGCGGATGAACATGCCGCTCGGTGAAGAGCTTCGCTTCTTCGCAGAGAATGCCCCGGATGCGTTCTCTGAGGATGACCCCGCTGAACGCGAATACATTGTGCGGATGGACGCCCAATTCCGCGAACAGAAGGGGCTGCCACCGCTGAGCGAGGACATCAAGAAGCTGTGGAGCGACCCCGAGACCCGCGGGAAAATCCTCAAGTACGGTAGCTACGGGGTGATGGGCGCGGTCCTCGTAGGCAGCGGGGGAGCCGCAGCCCCGGCAATGCTCGCCAGCAGGGCGGCAATGCGCATGCTGCCCCATCTCAGCAAAGCTATAGAGCAGACAGCGAGCCTTGCAGGGCGCTCAATGGTGCGGCACGGGATCATCTCTCCGAAAACCTATGCTGCTGCCACCGAGAAAGTCTTGGCTCTCAACAACGAAGCTAAGACCAACAAGTATCTCAAGGCTGGCAAGTTCGCCATGCTGGGTGCCTTTGCTATAGCAGCTGGCGCTGCAGGCGCCGATGCGGCAGGCCTGTTTGACGGGCTTGGCGCCGAATCCTCTCCGGCGAATGCCGGCGGCGGCGCCTCACCAGAACCCGGCACCTCCAACGCCTCGCCCGCCGCTGATGCTTCACCCGAAGCCGTCCAGGCAGAAGGAGGGGGAAACGAACAGTCGCCCGACTCTACCACCTCAGGCACTCCAGAACAGGCCGGGACTCCAGAAGCGCCCATCAGCGGTTCCGAGCAGCCTGCTGCTGAGCCCGACACTACCGGAGCGGTGCCTGAGTCACATGAGACCGGCAACAGCGAGCCGAGCGGCGCTGAGCCAAGCCCCCACACAGAAGCATCCGCTGAGGCTGAAGCGGCCGAAACCGCTCGAGCAACCTCTGGTAGTGGCTGGCAAGCGCCGAACGTCCTTAATGGGGAAAGCGCTTCAGGATGGCAAGCACCAAACGTCCTGGATGCCGGATCCAGCCCCACAGAGGCAGCTGAAGGCGGGAGTGCCAATGAGCCCAGTGTAGAGGGGGCCGGGTCAGATACGGCTTCACCCGCAGAGAGTGAATCAGCAGGTTCTCCGCGGGAAACCCCTGGTAGCGGATGGGAGGCACCCAACGTCCTTGATACGGGGGGCAACACCGCCTCCGCGGGGGCTGATGGTGCTGGCGCAGAAAACAACGTGAATGCTGAAGAAGCTTCCGACTCGCCAGCAGAGCCCTCCGCAGCTGCTGTTAGCAGCATTCCAGCGAGCGACCTGATTCAGTCCATGCGCGAAGCAGGGATTCCGACGACTCAGGTAGAGATATTCTATTCAAGTGGCGATCTCTCAACTGCTGAACTGTCAGACATTGTTGAGCTGAGCGAAAACCCTGCCGGTATGATGCAGGTGATTGCCTCCCAAGGTGTGGACATCACCACGCTCGACGTGAGCACCCCAGAGGGAGCCACTAGCATTCCGGAGGAGTTTGCGACCACACCTGAGCCCGTCGCTCCAATTGAGGTGACGGTTGAGACGGAGGACACGCTTTCTAATCTCATCGCTGAGCAGTGCCGGGATCAAGGAATTAAGGTCGACGCAGAGCTGTTGTACGGGAACGGCGTCGAGCCCGGCCTGGTAGAGCTGATCGCACAACAAAACCCTCACATCGAAAACCCTGATCTGATCTATCCGGGGCAAACTGTGACCATGTCGCTGGATGTGCTGCACGGCGAGCCAATGATGGAGCCCAGCCTGTCAGAAACAGCACTAGAGAGCGCCGGGGACGTAACGGCCCCCTCAGGAAGCGAGCCCCTTAACGCAGACGCAGGAAGTGCGAGCGCCCCAGAAAGCACCAATCGTAGCGCCTTTCAAAATGCAGCTCCCGCTGGTGCTGCTCATGACCTCGCTGGAGGCCAATTCAACGTCAACGACCATGTAGCAGACCAACTGGGAGGCTATGCGCCGAACCCCGAGGCGGTTGCTGCAGCCACACCTGAGTCGACAAGTGGCGCCGGGCAAAGCGCCTTCAGGGATGCAGCACCCGCTGGCGCTGCCCATGACCTCGCTGACGGCCAATTCGATGTCGTAGATCGGGTGAATGCCCACCTGGCCGGCTATGAGCCCCAGGCCGGTGTTGAGGCGGGAGAAGAGCTGGCCAACAACCGCCCCGCAACAGGGGATCCGGCTGCCGAAGGGGTCGCCGAACAGCTTGCGAGCGGTAATTTCGATGTCGTGGACCATGTCCGCGAAAGTATGGCTGTAAACCAAGACAACACTGTCGACCCCCAGGAATCCAGTGGTGGATGGCGGGACCGGCTCGCTGGAGCGATGGACAGGGCTAAATCGATGATGGCTTCACTCACCGGAGGAGGTGGCTCAGAAGGCGATATGGCAGCAACGGAAGCCAGCTCTAGTAGTGCCTCGGAGCCTGAAGCAGCGACGACTGAGGACAAGAGTAACTGGGAAATCCTTACCGAGGCTGCGGAAAAGCTGAAGAACGAGTGGGCCTCCTCCCAAGAGGGGCCTGGTGGCAGCTCTCCAGAGAGCACCGAGCCTAATTCTCCAGACAGCAACCATCAGCCCAACCCTGAGCAACAGGCCGGTTCACAGCCGATGTATGCGAACCACAACTCAACGAAAGGACCTGGAATGTGATCCACCCAATGTGCTATCTATTGACAATATGAGATAGCACATGTACGATGGTCATGTAAGCAGGGCAACCGCCCTAACCGCCAGCCCGGCAACCGCAAGGGGGCAGCATGACCATTACCACCATCCTCATCGATGGTCGCGCAAGGATCGAGGGAATTCATCTGATCGAATCCCATCGCGCTGACTACCTGGAAGAAACCGTCCGCAAACACGCTCACCTGCTTGATGCGACGGCTCCGTTGACGCTAGGCCAGCTCGCCCAGCGCATCGAAGCGGGTGCTCGCTCGCTTCGCGCCCAGGTGACAGCCCACTACCTCAGGACTATGGAAGAAGATGCCCAGCGGCATGCATTGGATCCTGAGTTCCTGAGAACCGCATAGCCCTTACCTTCAGACCTACCAAAATATATGCCCTTTCCGGGTCGCCATGCGGCGGCCCGGAGAGTCTTTATTACTGTTAACTGGGTTTAGAGCTACTTAAAACCTTTAGGCAGCTGGGAGAGCCGCGTCAGCCGTGGCCTGCACGGATTTCGCCTTCCAGGCCCCTCGTCGCTCCTCTGCAAGTTTCTCGTACCACCTGCATGTAAACCACTACCAAAAATGCCAGCACTACGGCTTTCAACAGCTCAACCTCTGGAATCAGGACAAGACAACAGGAAAAATCTCCGCAACCTCAAATCTGTGGATAAAAAAATCACTTGGATACCGACAACGACGATCAGGAAGCCCGAATCAGTGGAGAGAACGGCCTGGAGAAGGGGAGGTGACCGGAAAAAATCGGTCAACGCGCACATCGGACAGGGAAATGGCCTTCAAGAAGGCACGAGAAAGGGCTTGCACGAGGCAAGCAGTCAGCAGAGTTAATTTTGAATTCTGGTCAGCCTACAGTGCGAGCAAGCCTGGCCTGGGAGTCGCGGAGTGACATCCACCAGGATGCTGGAAGACCACAGCACTGACGTGACCGCCAACCGATCCTGCTAGCCATGCCATCCGGGACAGGAGGAAGCGAGCTATTCCGCTGCCTTTGCGTGCACCGTTGAGGCGTCTCAGCATCCAGTCGAGATGCCCCTTTGCTGAAGGGAATTCCCTGGAGACGCTTCCAACAGCCTTTCCTGCAGCCTCGAGAAGTGGCTGATGCGTCGCAAACACCCAGTCGGGGATTGTGAGGATGTGTCGCTCTATCAGTGCGGGCCAGCGCCGGAGCGTCAAGCGATCTTGATGTGAGACCCGCCGGAACGCTCCGAGTGCTGTAACGCCCCTCGCCACGTCCTGGTCACCATTACTGGCAACAAGACCAACGCGACTGAATACATTGTTTTTTGCCAGGCGGTTTATGCCGCGGAACACATGCCGGATGGACTCACGGATCGATCGTTTCTTCTCGACGAAAGCCGCTTCTGCATCGCCATAGGACCTGGAGCGCTCAGCTGCCACACGCTGAAATTGAGTCGGAGTGGCTCGTCGCGGGGTGGGAGCCCCATGGTTACCTGCAAGGAAGTCTGCAACCTCGAGAGAATCGTCTGACAGCTCATGGAGCATCTGGTCAGAACAAGCGCGCATGCGATAAGCCAGGGTGTCGAGGCGATGGGGGAGGAAGTCACCGGCGTCATACCCATGGCCACAGAGATAGCAAACAAGCCACTGCGCGGGGGCAGATTGGCCAGCTGCTCTCCACAGCTCAGGGGAGAGCCCAGCAAATTCACTTGATCGACATTTCAGCATTTCGAGCAGTGGGCGACTCAAGCCCAGTTGCCAGTTACGGTATCTCCGCCGGCCACTGCCCCTGGAGGTAACATCGACCTCTCGCCCATGAGTAAACAGGCGCCGCCCCGTGTCAAAGTGGTCGATCAGCGGCTCTTCATATCGCATAGCCCAGCAGGCTCTGTCATCGTCCCAGGACTGGAACTGAACCATGCACGAAGCGAGCTCCGCGTAGTCCTGCTCAAGCGCCCGGTAGTTGTCACCGCACACTGCATATCCAAGGCGAGACAACATGGGGGAGGGCTCAACCAGCACCATAGGCTGGCCGTTTCGCACACCAACGGGATATAGCTCAACTCCAGGTACGGGGTGCCGCAGCCCGGAGACCAGATGGGAAAGTGTGTAAAGCGCCCGAGGGCGCAACACCTGCTGAGTGTCCGGGGCGCCTTCACCCTGTAAACCAAGGCATTTCGAGCTAAGGACGAAGCGCTCACGACATTGGCGTGCACGAGCCGCCTGCTTCCCGAAGGGGACTAACAACCGCATCTCAGGATTAGGTGACTCCGAGCTCCCCCGATCCACATACAGCGCCGGAGCATGCTCAGCACTCCGCTCACCTGAGCGGGGCATGTAGCTTGACCAGTAACTGAGTGGCTTGAGGTGAGCGCCTGCCCTATCCGGGAGGGGCTTCTGAGCCAGGCCGCCGAGACCGCGGATGCGAGCCCTCAAGGTCGTTGAGGGAGACAGTGGATCGAGTGGTAGCGAAGGCTGCCCCTGCTCCTGGGGTAATGGTTCTTGTTGCATCAATGAATATCCCAAAGACATATTGATGCGAGTGCGCGACTCCGCTACCATGGACCGTACCAACTGGTGGTTCGGTTGGGACGCGAAGCAAAGATGGCCTTGCAGTCATTGGCGCACAAGCATCGTGAACTGTTGATCGATTCGCATTGGGAAACGGCACGTTGCGCGCCACACAGAACACCTGAGACCCGCCAGTCTCAGGTGTTCGCTTTTGTGGGTAGGTGAAAGCACCAGGATGGCCCCCCAGAGACACAGAGAGAGCCCCGGAGCATAAGTGCTCCGAGGCTCTTTCTGTTTCTGGGCAACCACGGTGTGCGATCACGGCCTTCCCAACCCCCAATTCTCGTAATGTAGTGTGTTAACTCGTTGCGTAGCATGCACTCTAGCAACCATGTGATCCTAGTGCAACAGCCGTTGCAAAACAAGCGACATGACACTACACTCAAAAGCACTAGATACACTACCCCTGAGAAAAAAGCCTTATAAAACAATGGCTGGTAGATTAGAAAAACTGGAATGTCGTCAGGGGTAGCGCCATTCTGCATTGAAATGGACCGCCTGATGACCAAGCGCCTTCACCCAGACACAGATCAGCGCCTAGTAGGGCGCCCGAAGCCATATGTCGCCCCTGCCAGCAAAGCGCAGGTCGAGAAGTGGAGAACCCTTGGCTTCAGATTCGATGGTGCTCCCCTATCGGAGATAGAGGACCTTTTGCTGCAGGCATGGGGCAACCTTAGCCCAGATGCAGACAAGCGAAGGGATCTCATCGACAGCAAGCAGCTCCTGGACGATATGGTTGAGAAGGGCGGTGCCGATGCACGATCAGAAGAATGGCTGCGCAAGAAGACCTCGGTCCTGCTTCGCGAGCTATCAGACGCAGGGGTGCTGGCCAGGGAGCGCGTATACAACGGAGCTGCCGGGGTAGCCTGGGCCTACCATTTGCGCAGCCCCGAACAGACGGCATCGCTTTTGGCGAATCGGGACCCTCAAGTAGAGCTGTCGAAGAGCGCTCGGCGCCGTGTCGAAGCTTTGCACGAAGTGCTAGTGGCAAACACTCTCATCAGGCCTGGAATGGACACAGAGGAGCCGTGGTCATATCTCCTGGTGACGCAGCTGATGGAACGGTGCTCTCGACCGAAGCAATCAGATCCCAGAACATTTCTGTCATCCTCAATAGTCGTAGATGGGGAAATCGTGACCACAGAAGCTTCGGCGACATTGTGGGGCGTTTCCGAGCCCACATACGGCATTGTGGTGGCTGACGACGCCCAGCTGATACTGGCGCTCCTGACCACGGCGATGCAGAAAATCACTCGAGACATTGAGGCAGGGGTAACGCCAAAAAATCAAATCAGCGTTGACCTGTTGCAGATCGCCAAACAGCTCCATAGCGGCAATGAACGCTCTACCTTTCAATCGTTCCAGCGCAGCATGGCGAGGATTGCGAATTCAGAGTTCCGGCTTTGCACGGAGCCCGGCGGAAAATTCGCATCACGTATAAGCGATACGATCGGTGCTACCGCAGACACCATCCAGTTCCGCCTTTTGTCCCAAGTATTTGAGGGAAAAGATGAGCGAATCGTGGATATGACGAACGGGGACTGGGGACCTTCCAAGGGTATTCGTTACGTTACATTTTCACTGACACCGCTTATCTGGGAAGACTTGCTAATTGGTCGCGGCTGGGTAGTGCACCCCGGGCTCTTGTATGAAAGGTCTGGGATGACTCACAAGATTTACAACCATTTGAAGGCTCACTCTTCTGAAGAGCAGCCCTACAGTGTTACTGGTGACCACTTGATGCGATATATTCACCATGCAGGAGAGGGCGTGGCAAAAGAAAGCCGGAAGGCGGGGCGGTTCTGTAGCCAGTTGTGGCGTATATTTTCAGAGCATGCAACCAGGTCAACAGGGTATCTTGGAGTAGCTGGCAATCCCGAAGATCAGCACCATCCGCTGAGTTTTCAGTTTTTTGACCTTGACGTACACGTAGAGCCACTTGACGACCACATGCATGCCATACTGATTGAAGCCAAACACAGCCGAGAGAGCAAGCTGCTAAGAGAGCGACAGGAACATGTCACTAGAAGTAACCTCCATCGGCTCAAAGATATTTCAGGAAATCATGCGCCCATGCTGAGAAGAGCTCCCGAAGGCAGAATGATTGAAAGAAGTTCTGGAGCGTAGCCAGGGGTGGGTATAATTAGGCTGACATGCAGCATTCGGGAGTGGCAACCGCTGCTAAGTGTAAAGCGCAACCGCGAAAGGATATAGATATGAAAAATGAAGAAAACTCAACCGCTACCGATCCAGTTGAACTGATAGAAACATCTTCTACCTATATGAATCGTGCTGGAGAAACCGTGCAGGAGCACGAGGCTATCAGCATGAGGATCGATGGAGATAAAGTTGGTACAGATGAAGAGCTATATGTTGACGCATATACAACCAACGAACGAATTGAAGAAATTTCTAAAGACATAGCGAGATGCGCGGGATCCATTGATAGTGGGGCTGAGGTGTTCAGTTCGCTGAAGGAAAAGCAGGGTGGATTCCAGTCAAAAGATGATCAATGGGGGGGGCTGACTCCTTACCTGGAGCAACTACTGGCCGAGGAACATCCGAACATTCGTCTTAAAACTGCCGGAAAGTATAACCCTGATGGTAGGAGGATAATTCTTATCAGGACGCGCCCTGGCGATGGAGGGTGGGAGCCCGCGGCAATTGATGACGGAAAAAAAGCATGGAACCAGTGGCGCAGTGCTGGTCTCGAGTACCCATTTGCCGATAGTCGCGAAGGGGAAAGATCAAGGGACGTTCTGTCGGAAATTGAAACTCGGATCGATTCTCAAGCGGTAATCTCAGGGAGATCCACTGTAACTGAGGCATTATCCCAGTATCGGAAGCTGATACGTAAAATTGAAAAAGCACAAGAGGAGGTTAATCAATTAGTTCCGGTGATCCGAGAGAATAATCTGGAAGAAGCTGAAATCAAGGTGCGTGAGTATAGAAATGCCATGCAAGAAGACATTCCAGTGACTGGCGCCCTGAAGGCCAGAAAAGCCCTGATTGAAACTGTGCTAAAGGCAATCTCTGCAGACAATCAAATCGACACTGAGAATCCAGACTATCTTCCATTTGCCAGGATAGCGAGCATGATCGAGCTAGGCATTGGGAGATCCTCTGATAGGCATGAAGTTGAAAAAGACGATAAAGCACTCTGTGAAGCAGCTGGGTTTTCGAGAGTCCTATTAAGTCAGTTGAGAGAAGATCGTATTGGGAATGAGCTACGCCCGGTGCTGGAGAGGGCCTTAATTCTAGCAGAAGGCGGGTCGCCAGACTGACAAATCCTTATAAGTGATTAACAAAAATCCCGCACCACTATGTGATGCGGGATTTTTAACGGATGGAGTTTGAAAATATAGTAACAGCCAGTTATAGCGGCGCGTTCAAAATGTGCCGGAATAAATCATCACTATTAGCTTCTGGGTGAACTATTTCATGATCGAGAATTGTTGGTAGAAGCGGCGTTTTCGAGTTGCCTCCAACCCAAGGAACATCTGGGCGACGGCCCTCAAGGTCCGCGCGGTAGCACTCCTCTGCCAGAAGAGAGAATACCGTGCGCTGCAGGCCATGCCGGTACACTGTATTGATGCCCCCGGATCGGTGGAGCTTGCTGATAGCCCACGCAAGCAAAGGGCTCTGGCATGGGTCGTGGCGATCAGAACCAAATCCGTCCAAGGTATTGAGGCACATCATGATGATGCTACCGCTTGGCAAGGTAACGAACACCGGATGCCGGCGAGAAGCGTAGAATTCCTTTTCGTTGACAGGCATGACCCGAAGCTTCCCGCCACTATTTCGGCAGACGCTGACGCCGGCAGGCAGGCTACCTTGGTACTCCCGGCAACGATAACGATCGCGCAGGGCCCTCCACCTGACCACATCTTCAACCTGGGGGAGGAATTCATCAGCGCTCACTGGGCTAGCCGCATTAAATCTGACAGGCGCGCATAGCGCAGCTAACCAGCGGGTAGTGGCGGGTAGTAGCAGATCCTGATGATCGCCCATGGCAAGGGGCGACTGCCCAGGTGGCGGGAACAGAACTTCTGCACTTGCACGCTCGTACACGTCACGCTGCTGTGAGGCAGTGGTGGCGGCGCCAATGAGGGCCATTCCAAGCAGACCGTGAAAAGCACCCACGAGGAAGGGGACGTTTAATGAAGACCTCTCGAGATGCTCAAGAATGACATCCTCACTGACCCCATTCTCTGATAACGAGATCAGGAACCGAGAGTCCTGACGCGCCCCCACAATGGCATAGCGAAAACGCGGCCTAGAGTATGAGAAAGGGGCAGCTACCTGAGGAAGAGGCGTATTGTAGGCAAGAGGGCGAGACACTACAGGGCCGTACTCATACGCCGCAGGGCCGCACAAGGGCGCTCGCATAAGGGACCCATAGTCATCTCTCTCCGAAAATATAGAATCTGCCACTGGGAAGTTGTCGTGATCGTCAGATAGGCAGGTGCTGTCATTACCACCAACTCCCCTAAGAAGAATGTCAGATTCACTCATGTCCCTAACAAGGTAGCGATCGACGTTCATTGGTCATCTCCTGATTTTTGGATTGTCTCATGGGATAAATCGTCATAATCAAAAATACGAGGGAGGCGAGCACGCCTGTTAACACCACTCCATGGCGAGGGTGCCCGTTTATTTCGTGAAATACGGCTGGCCCTTTCCTTAGTAGGACGTCTAGCCTCAGTAACGACAAGGTCAGACAAACAATCACCATCTTGCTTTAGGTTGACGGGAAAGGCCGGTGGATCATCCTGGCTTAACCCGATACTGGCGAGAAGCTCATCAGCAATGGTGATAACCTCGCTGCACTGAACATCGGTAAGTGATCGATAATTACCGCCAATAAAGGCAACTCCACCCGTAATCCCCGGGGCTGGATACTCTTTTCGCCAGGCAGCAACAAGAAGCTCGCCCCACTCCCTGGGCGTCATCGACAACCCATACCAATGGCAATGCTCAGCTATGAAAACCAGTCGCGACTCAAGGTATGCCATCTGCCGCAGTGAAGGTGCCTTGAATCTGGGAATTGGCTCCGCTGGCCGCCCCGAAAGGGATAGGTCGATTTTGGAATGCATACTGCTGACCCCCGCATCTATGTCCTAGAGGAGAGTCTATGGCATGGGAAGGCGGGAACAATGGAATTCGCGATCTACATCCCCTTGGCCAGGCGGCCTCGAGCAATACGCCAGAACCACAACACCAAAAGCATGATAGGAAGGGACAGAGAGGACAGTCGATAGAGCTGATCTGAGGCAAGGAACAAACCAGCAGCCATCTCAGGCTGGTGCTTGACCAAGAGTGCAGAAGCAATCCTTCCTGCGAGCCCCAGAAAGAACACGCAGCTCGTTGCTGCCGCGACCAACCAAGAAATGCACCACCCCAAAGAGACCCTACCGGGTAGGCCCTTGCGGAGAAGGGCCAAATACCCGGGGGACAGAATCGATGCAGCGATCATCAGAGAGGTGAGCGACACAGGAATAGGACTTGTCAGCGTTCAGTACGGAATCGCTCGTTAAAGGCAGCCTCGGCGTTAGCCTCATCACGAAGCGCGCGACACGCTTCGGTAAGCATCGGCTCCAGCTTGTCGACAGCCTCCACGTCGTCAGTAAGGCTAGCTAACTCTAGCATTGCCCGATGCTCCGGGGATAAATGATACGAATCGAGAATATCAGGAACGGTTAAATCATTAGTCATGATGCTAGAACTCCACTGTTGGCAACCAATGCCATGTTACATCCCAAGCCCGCCAGGCCGGTGAGATCCTCGATCTGGCGTAAAGAAAGGGGAAGCCTCAGGGCCAGCCATTGACTGGGGGTCGTATAGGTCTCGCAGCATGTTGCAAAGGGTCCCTCGGGCGTCAGGGTCACGCTCAAGGGCAGTGTCAATGAGTGACTGCCAGTGCTCTGCGTTGCGAAGCGTCCCTACCGCCTGGGCCTGAGCCCTTTTTTCATAGCCTTGGATCACGGCCGGACCCATGGTGCGAACGTACTCAGCAAGGTGTTCGCACTGTGTGGTGAATGAGGCGAACCCCTCATCACGGGTGCTGAACCAAGACGCCGCACTCTGTTTCACCTGGGGCGCCGCAGAATCAATATCGCGCAGGGAGGTGCGCACCATGTTCAGCGCAAGACGGCCCCTCTCAAGGGCATTTTTGATGTCCGACATCTAGTAGCTCCCTAGCTGGAGGTGAAATTGTAGCATTTGCTACAGCGTCGGAGTGGTGGACCAGGCAGGCGAAGGGCGATATGAAGCTGTGTGCTTGGGCGTCTTGTCTTCCGGCGCAAACCGCTGACGCACATGCGCACAAACTCTATCGCACGCCTCCCTGATCAGAGACGCAGAAACCCCTCGTGCCCGGCGAGCCTCTGCTGTGTCCGATAACATCCGGCCACCATCAGCCTCCTCAGTAATGCCAGCAGCAACACGCATGAGACCAAGGGCCTCTTCTTTAGAGGCGGTGTCAGCCAGGCTGAAGCTCTGCCCGCCCTTCTCAGTCAGCACCCTCAGGCTTGCAATCGAGTGCCCGGCACCCTCAGGGGAGGGCAGGCGAAGCAACTCTTCGTGAAAGCGCCCGATGAACTCGGCGGCCTGAGATACCTGAGCAAGCCCCTCATCATCGCTGACCCACCAGGTCATTGCCTGAGTCCGCGGCGACCCGGGAAAGTTGAGGTCCGCCATGTTCACAGCGGCGCAGTGCATGGCAAGGCGGTAGAGAGGCAGGGAGTCAAGGAAGGCGCGGCCATCGCCTGCATCCGGTGTTGCGTAAGGCTTGGTGGTGGTAGCTGCGGTCATTGTGGCTCCTCGCATTCTGGGATTTTACTGGCCTGCCCTTAATACAGGGGTCAGGGATCGAGAATTTGCGGTGACGGGCTGAAAAAAATCTGCCGCAGCCACCTCTCGCCCTGCCAAACAGCCCTGAGAGCCTGAGATCCAGGGGTGCAGACCTGCTGAGATACCAAAAAACGAGCACAAATCGGGTATCCTGTAGTAAGCAATGGAAATGAGGCAGGGTAATGGCTTTGGCTATCTTCAATAGATCGAAACGCAAGAAGGCCCAGCAACCAAAGGCGGAAGCTGAGGGCAGCCCTCAAACCGAGGCGGCTGTCACAGAGGCCGACGACAAGGGCGAAGGTGGAGGTCAGGGAGGCAATGCCGACCTGACCCGAGCAGACGTGGAGCATCCTGAAGCCCTGCTTTCCGAGGCGCTCTCCAAGCGCGGACAGATGCTCGAGGCAAGCAATAAGCTTCACAGGCGCACTGTGCTCGCTCTTCTAGCAACGAACCTTCTGACGGGTGCGGCTGCGTACATTGGCATGACCCGGGAGGTCCAGTACCGCTATTTCTTCACCAACACCGACGGGAGCGTTCTCGACGCCAAGCCTCTCAGCGACCCGATCCACAGCCAGGCGGTGATCAGGAATTTCCTCTCGAAATCCATGGCGCAGCTGTTTTCGTTCCACTACCGCAATGTTGAGATGCATCTGCAGCGGTTCGCTCCAGATGTACTCACAGAACAGGCTTTCCAGGATCTCGTTTCAGAGCTAGACCGTATGGGGCTGGTGTCCGACATGAAAACCCGCCGCGAAGTCGCTGTGGCCACAATACAGGACACGCCTGTTCTTGCTGCGCACGGGGTTCAGAATGGCGTTCGAACATGGGAATACGCTGCAAAGTTGAGGATCCTGCTTGAGGGTGCCGAGCAAGCGAGCGGCTCCAGAGGGCGCGGGCAGACCCGGCAGTTGGCAGGCCGCCTTCGAGCACAGCTAATCCGAGTACCTGCAGAACAGCATCCTCGTCGCGTGTTGATCAACCGGATCCAGATCGTTGAGGAGGGAGTTGTATGAAGTCCAGGTGGATCAAAGGCGTGAATACAGCCGCGCGCGTAACCCTGGCGGCCGCCCTTGCTGGCCCCTCTAGCTACGTGATCGCGTCAAATGCAGAGCTCGACGCAGCGTTAGTGGAAAGCCTTCAGTATGGAGAGGATGTAACTTCCGAGATTAACGAGCAGATGGGGCCGAGACTATCCCCAGCGGAAATCAGGGCTCTACGTGATCAACTAGAGATGGAGGAGGCAGCGCGACAGAACCCAATACCTCCTCAGGTAAACAACAAGGTGGTTACTCTTGAGCGAGGGGAATCACCCACAATCAATATCATGCAGCGTTTTGACACGACGTTGATATTTGCAGATCGTGCAGGTAACCCGCTGACGATCAGGTCCTCTCGTGTATCTGACCCAGAGGCAGCCAAGGTTATCCCACTTCATGATAATCCAACGGTTGTTTATGAAGACGGGGAGAATGGCGACTCTAGCAACCCTGAGGAAGGAGGGTTCGAAGACCCCCGGGGGCAAGCAGGGCAGAGCGGTGGCGAGGATAACAGAGGCCCGGTAAATGCCCTGATTATTTCTCCAAGCAATTCTATGCGCTCGACTAACCTGACTGTTAGAGTTAGCGGTGAGGACTATCCAATAATTCTCACGCTGAGGACACACCCTGCAAACAACTCAGATAGAACCATCGCTTATATGCAAGAAATCCGGCTTGACTGGATGGTTAGCATGCCTAGGGAGCAGCAGCTTGCTGGGAAGTATCAAGTCGGCAGTGAGCTTGGTTCTGAAATGATATCCCTTCTGCAAGGCGTGCCCACCCAAAATCTTGAAAGAGTGGAGCTTGAAGGAGGTATCTCTAGCGATATGTCGCTTTGGAGAGACGCTACCGAGAGGGTGCCAGAATATTACCTGAGGATGGCTGATTACATCTCGCCTTGGAATGTGTCAATCAAAGACCAAAGCCATGACAGGATGAGAGGCTTTACAGTGATTAAGATTGATGGTGCTCCGCCCAGAAGTATCGGGGTGTCTGCAAATGGCAAGTACCAAACAGTCACTATCGCGGAGTAATACCATGTCAGAAGAAACAAATCAGCCACTATACGCAACAGAGGCGCCGCCTCCTGCCGATATGGAGTCTAGCAGTAGCAGGCGGAAGAGATCCCGTAAGGGGACTATCATAGCAACCGGTGCGCTCGTGGCATTCTTGGGAGGGGCGTGGATTATTTTGTTCGGAGGGGGTGACAGCGATTCTGCGCCCACCCTGGATGGGCAAGAGATATCTTCAAGCGAATCTCCTCAACAGAGCAGCACAACCATAGAAAGCAATGTGCAGCAAGGAGGTATGGGCGGGGGTGTTCGTCAAGAGGTTGCCTCTGTCCAATCAAACATTGAAGATGAGGAACGCCGTCAGGAGCGACTGGAGAGTGGTCGTTCGGTGATTACATTTGGCGAAACATTGATAGAAGAAGAAGACGCGCCGCAGGAAGATGCGGCTGCTGAGCAGAATAACAGCACCTTTGGCGAAATCGCCCCAGAGCCGACTAGACCTGAAGCCAAAGAGGAGTTCCCGGTCAATCCCGGAAGGCAGCAGGTAAGAATCGCAGGAAGCAGCGGTTCCGCAAATGCGACAGCGGCGAACAATGCCGGCACTATGTCAGCGGCTATCAATCAAGAAATCCAGCGCTACAATGCGGATCGCGAGGGTCAAACCCAGGAGAAAAAGGAAGAGGTCTACTACGCTGCTCCAGTAGTGAAAAAACGCCCGGCATCCACACGTGATGACGCTGAAGAAAGCCTCAAAGCATCGCATGCATTCACACAAGGCGAGCTGGCGATGCCGGGAGACACCGTTGCAGCCTACATGGAGAATCGCATCACCAGCGATCAGCCAAGCGGCCGCGTGGTTGCAACGATCCTCGAAGGCCCGATGGAGGGAGCTAGGGCAATCGGTGAAGCGTCGTTCGAAGGCGACAGGCTTCTGATAGCATTTAACCGGGTCGTAACGCGCCAAGGGGACCTGATTGATGGGATCGAGGCGCTGGCAGTCGACCCGAACACCATGGAGACCTCCCTGCAGTCCGGGGTGGATCGGAAGCTGTTCCAACGCTATGGCGTGCCCCTACTGTACGGGATTGCTGCCATTGGGTTAGACTACGCGAGCGAAAAAGGCAGCACGACTGTTTACGAGCAAGACCTGGAGACGGGAGAGTCCGTCAAGCGGTCGGTCCGCGAAGGAAATCGGTCCTTCGGCGACTACATGACCGACAACGCGAGCGACGTGCTCGATAAGCCGCTGGGCAGAGCGGCAAACGAGGCAGCTAGCGTTGAGCCCACCGCCTGGGCGAATCCTGGCGTTATCGGCCTTCTCTTCGACACCGCAGTACCCTCGGGGCAATAAAAAGATACAGCTCACTGAGGGATAGTCACACTCGGAACCCAGAGGCAAACATGATCGACCAAGAAGGAACATTATCCCCGCCGTTGCTCACGACCGCGCTCGTGCCGGCAGTGCAGGGCAGCCGATTCTCAGCTGGTGAGCTCCCTTGGTGCTCCCCTAGCGCTTCAAACAACGGGCAGATAGCTGTCAGCTCTGTTACGGCTTCAGAGCTGCGGGCGTCACCTGAAGGTCTGCTCGCACCAGGGTATGAGAACTACTCACTGGTAGGTAGGCTCGCTCGACTTGGACATCAACTCGATCCAAGTGGCGCTGCGCTCGCCATCATCAACAATAGCTTGCTCCTCGATGGCATCCATATCGGCCCCATTGCGATGCGAAGAGAGCAAGGGATGGACACGACGGGGGATGCCGCGACCGAGGAACGGATAGAGGCCATCCTGTGGGCTACAGCACAAAGCATGCAGACTGCGTCAGTCAGCATGGCATCGGCTAGAATGGCCCGCCGGCTCCCTTGGGCGAAGGTAGACATGGTTGCGGTTCTCCGCGTGTCCCAGGAAGCTGGATCCCGTCAAGAGGAGCCTCGTCTAGCCCAGAGTGGCTAGCCCCGCTACTGGAAAGCTGAACCAGGATACCCCCGCCACATCCATGGCGGGGGTTTTTTATGGCGACGGATCAACCGCCCAAACACAATTCTCACGTCCTGATGCTGTACAATGGGAAACCAGATACCACAACAGGACATGCGAAATGCTAGACGTGTCTATCATTGGCCAAGCTGATCTTCTGGGCACTATCGGGGCAGCCCTGCTGGATGCAGCGGCAGCCGGTAGCACAGTGATCCAGGCTCAAATGACAGAGACCGGTGATGCCGCGATGCCTGACTGGGCGCTACCAGACACAGACGGCAATTCGATCTATATGACATTCACGCTAAAGCTGATCCAGCTTCTCGGCATTATTGGGGTTCTGAAAGGCTCTGTCGGCATTATGCGGTATGTCTCGCCGGAACCACATCCTAAGAAGCCACCGACCGTGGCCGGGCCATTGTTTCAACTGCTGTTTGGCATGCTCGGCATGGTTCCCCAGACAGTCGTTGATATGGGAATGGATATATTGGAGCGGGTCGGATGGGCATAAAGAGAATGGTGAGCAGAGCTTCAAATAAAGTCCTGTTCCTAAAGGATCTTCATCAGCCAAAATAGGCTGAAGAGGGTGAGGCGCAAGCGGCGGGCTTGCAAAATAGAAAGCTAAGTCTACGAGGTGAAACGATGGACGTATTTGGTTTCATGAACATGCTCATCAACTTGTTTGATGGCGGGGTCGTTGTCGTTGGTGGTGCGCTTGCTCTTGTAGGCGTAGCTGGCATCGGCTTGGGTCTACTTGATATCTACAATCACTTCAAGCCGGAGAATCGAGACAATCCTGGCGAGAAGAATCGAATGGTATCTGGTGCTGTGAAGTTTGCTATTGGCGGCCTTCTTGCTTCTGGCGGCTACCAAGTTCTCGCAACAAACACTTTCCAAGACGGGGGCACCAATAGCACCATCGATAGCAGCTTCTATGAGATCCAGGATAGCCAAAGCGCAGAAAGCATCGCTGCTATTGCGGATCGGCACGGCCTGAAGGTTTCCTGATATGACCTCAGAGGTGACTCTGCTCCCTCTTCACCTCGACGTCATCAAGCCCTCGGGAGGGACGCCCCCTCCCGAGGGTGAGTTGCTGGAGATGACGAAGAGAGTGCATGAGAGGGATACTAAAACATGCCGATATTGTGGAATGTACAGCCCTAACGGTTCTGCACTAGAGGTGGACCATGTGGATGGGGATCATTCCAACTGGGACATGGATAACCTAGTATCAGCTTGCTTGTGGTGCCATGGATGTCATCACCTAGAGTTTTCGTTAGCAGCAGGCGCCCAGCTCGTGCAGTGGGATTACAGTCAAGCGGCTTGCTCCCGTATAGCCCAACAAATAATCGTTAGTGGTAATCTTTTTGAGCTATACAATCGCATGGTGGAAGCAGGTGCAGGAAGGAGAGAGCACAATTATCCAGGCGGCATTATAGATATCCTTGTGTCGTCGTTGTCAAGAAAAGTCAGCGATGGCGAGTATGCCGAGGTCCGAAGGATACTTGACTCAATGGAGGCTGATAGCATTCGACTGGCTTATCCGACCAACCAATATCTGGGCGCTGTGCAGACAATTCCCGGAGTATCGCCTTCGGCGTGGAAGCACTTTAGAAGATACTACATCAATTACGTTAATGATAACATAAGCGACTCCAACCTTACGGCTAAACTTATGAAGGCATGGATTGATCTGGCTTAGATAGGGGGTAGAAATGAACTACAACAACTTGTCAATGATCTACTTTGCAAGCATGAAGCGTGCAGTAGTTGTAACCCCGGAAAACGCCACTGAAATCAATCCAGCAGAAAGTTCTCTACCGAATGAAGGGTTGTTTCTTTCCAATCTGGGCGCGAGAGAAATATCGGCACTTCCCTTTCAGGATGAAGATAAGAGGCGAATTCTCGCATCAAGCGATCTAGTTGTTAACCCCTCATATATAGCAAAGGAGCTGGGTGTTGATCTGGGGGGAGCCATTGAGGCCAGCGATGCCTCTACTTTAAAGGCTGTCTTGCAGGGATATAAGTCGGCGCTGTACCGCCTGAGATTCTCTATTCCGATGGAGGGGAGAAGGGTGAGGCGGGAGCTAATAGAAAGCATTAAAGAAAGGACCATGGCGGATGACTTTAAGTCAGCTATATGCGAGGGGGTAAACCCCGAGAGTATTAAGCCGAGCGTTCATAGCTGGGTTGAAACAGGAAGTAAGTTGCCCAAAAACTTCAAAACCCGCGTCGTTCATCTTGATAGAGGACTGTTTTACTACTTCCTGCTTAACCAGGATCTTCCGGTAAACGTGTGGAAGGCTGGGGACCCCTCATTGCCTCTGGATATTATTTTGAAGTCTTCCGAGGGCCATGGGGCTGGATTTCTTGCAGAGGGCAGTCATTCTCACGACGGAGACCTCCCATTCATTAGCGGCTGCACAACAAGTGTCAAAAGGAACCACTACCTGCCAGTTGAGATTGTAAATCTCCAGGAAGAGGGGTCTAGGTTTAACCTGTCTGGGTGGTGGCGTGGAGAAATGACAAAGCCAAGATCCCCCTTTGAAGGCTGTAACGAGATTAGCCTTGGCGACTCTCTGCTCATGGAAATGATATACAAGGCATGGCGATCTGATGGCCTCCTTGGATACTGGATAGCCGCTACAGAAAGACTAATAATACACGGTGTCGCCGAACTTCTATCAGATAAAGTTATAGTTCTTGGGTATGGAAGTGGGAAGCTAGCTATTGCAACCCCTGATGATGCTGAAGGGGCGGCAGAACAAGATAAGTATCTATTGAAGTTTCGAGACGAATGCTTCCTTAGAATACCTATCAGCCAAAAATGGAGTGCAAGACAGCTCTGTACGTTTCTGCCGCTCCTCAGTGACATGCAAAAAATAGCAGCTACATGGGCTGATGGGCTGTCAAAGATAGATAGGGCGCTTGACGCACACTCCTACGAAGAGCTCGATTCTATAAAGAGTCGAGCAATTAAAGCACTAGAAGAGAGGATCTCTTGATGTCGGTATACGAGAGAGCTATGGAAGCCATTGGTATCGTGAAGCCCACCATGAGCCTGTCGCCGATCCATACAGGCTATGGTGACCTGATGTTTGACTCCTCCGGCGGTGCTATCACGGTATATAAAATCTTTGGTGCACTTCGTAAGTTTGAGGGTGCGGAGAGAAAGCAAAAGCTACGCAATTTCGAAAGGTATCTAGCCACATGGAATTCCCAGGCTGGCTACTACATGACATTCATTCATGAACATAGCGAAGACGGCCTAAAAGGACAGGTTGATAAGTCTCACGGCCCTATGCGTGAGACAATGACGCGGCTTGATATGCCTTCTGCTCATCACATGTTAAGCTCCCGCGAAGATATGCTTGACGGGCATCTTCATTATGAAAACCTGTATCTTGTCCTACATACAACTACAGCTGTTCTCCCAGCGAAAGAGAGGAAAGCAGAGTTTGCTGAAAAATGGGGATACCCTAAAGGTCAGGGATCGAATAAGTTTGTAAAACTTCACGACCTTCACGCGATGTATCAGCGGCAAGTCGAAGAGGCAATGTCAGCCATCAGTATCCAGATGACCAAGCTTGATGCTAAAGATGCTGCAAGTTTGGTGTCTGGTATGTGGGGGCGACAGAAAATTCAAAAAGAATCTATCCGCCTGGTCGGTGATCAGGTGACTGCATATGCAAAAGAAATTACATACAGGAAAAAGAAGAACGGGTATGAGCCGGTATTTGACTTGAGTGGTATGGCTTATCCCACGCTGTCAGATCAGATATTTACACACAAAATTTACTATCCTAGGGATCGTGACGATATATGCATGATCAACGGAAAGTACCAGGCATCTTTAAGAATGGCACAAGCGCCTGGGAACGGGAGTGTTCGAAAATATAACGAGCTGCGCCACCGGTTGAGTGCAGATACCAACTACAGGATCGCAGTCCAGATCGCTAGCGGATCTAACGCAAGGTCCCAGCTGGCGGCAAAGCGAGTTCTTGCGCTGATGCTCGCCGCCACAAACACAAAGAATCTTGATACTTCGCGTTCTATAGATGCCCTAAAGAAACTAGAAGACGGTGGTGTGCCCACCGCTGGTATCAAGCTTATGTGTAGCACATGGGCTAATGACAAAAGCACGCTTGATCGAAACGTAGATAAGCTCAAGAATGCATTCCAGTTCTGGGGTGGGGCAGCAGGCGGGGCACGGCTTGAGTCAATCACTGACTACCCTGAGGCCGGTGTGGCAAGCACGCTACCTGGGGCAATTATTAGTGGCCCTACAAGCTTTATCCCTATCCCTATACTGTCAGAGATACTTCCGATCGAGATGACCACGAGCCCTTGGCCGCAAGGTCTGATAATGCGCAGCGGAGAAGACCAGGCATATCCTATTGACCCAGGTGATGATGGACTGCTCGACTTCCATGTGTATGTTTTGGTTGGCGGGACTGGTAAAGGCAAGTCAGTGACAATGACAGAGCTTGTAAAAGCTTGTCTGTTCAGGTCTGGTCTTGAGGAACTTCCGCATGTTAGATATTTGGATGTCGGGTACACTTCTAAGGCACTGTTTACCTATCTGAAGTATATGCTTCCGGATAATCGGCGCCACGAAATCGTGCACTACACGATTCAAAACACAGAAGAATACGCATTCAACATTTTTGACACCCCGCTAGGCATGCGTGAGCCGCCGCCTCAAGAAGCAAGTTTTCTGGCCGATGCTATCGGTAGCTATCTCAGTGGAACCTCGGGTGGTTCAGGTATGGCTGAATCACTTCTTAGCAAGCTGGGGATGCTTCTTGTAAAAGAGGCGTATCGTATGTGCGCGGATGAAGGTGCTCTCTGTAAAACCTATTACTATGTTGAAAGCCAGCCCGAACTTAACGAGGCTATCAAGAAGCATGGAATAGACCCAGTTAGCGGCCAGACCTCATGGTACAGCATTGTTGACAGGCTTTTTGAGGCCCGGGAATATCGTCAGGCTGCAATTGCGCAACGGTATGCAAGCCCAACACTGCCTGACCTACTGAGCGTTATGGCCAAGTCGACCAGCATTCAGGAGGCTTTCGGAAATCAGGAAGTTCAGGGGACGTACATCCTGAGCTACGCCAGAACTGTCATTCAAAGCATGATGGAAAGCTACCCGGCTCTTCGTTGTGAGACACGCCTTGATATCGAAGGGGCAAAAATGGTTGGCATCGATATGCAGGATGTTGCCAATTCAAGAGAAGAAACAAACCTCTTCTACATGATGCTCCAGAACGTGCTGTCTCGTGGGTTCATGGCAGATCCGGATGAAGTAGCAAAGCTCCGCATGCCTGATATGTACAGGGAGTATCACCGGAGTCGCATCAAATCCCTGCGCGGCGCTGACAAGCTGTTCCTGTTTGACGAGTTGCATCGCCTATCCGTAGGCCTGAATGCCACTGCGCCACCGCCGAAAGCAATGATGCTGCTCATGCGGTGGATCAAGGAGGTGCGGAAGTACGGTATTCGCCTCATGCTGGCCACTCAGTCTATGGAGCACATGCCAGAAGAGATCAAGGGAGAAGGGATGTGGAGCCTGCTCTTCTGCATGGGTGTAGATAGCGTACCCGCCCAGAATCGTCTGTCAGAATTGTTTGATGTGTCGGAGTATGGTCGCCAGGTATTGACTCAGTTGAACGGGCCGATCCCTGGGAAAGGTGCCCCGTGCCTATTCATGGCCAATACACGCTTTGGGCGAATTGAACAAGACCTTTTCATCACAACATCGCCCTTCGAGCTTTGGGCGGCTCCGACCAAGGCGTCGAACCTCGAACTGATGCACGACGTGATCAGCAAGGTCGGCGATCCAGTCCTTACTGCCCGAGCTCTGACCATCTGCTTCCCCAAGGGGACCGCATCAGACGAGAAGCGTAGGCTGATCGACCAGGAGGACTGGACTGAGAAGGAGGCGCACGACCTGATCGTCAAGCGTGTCACACAGAAGGCAGAGGAGCTGCAGGAGCAAGAGCTTGTGGCGTAGATAGCCAGGCATCCCCATCACCGTTAAGCATTCTGGTATAGTGGTGTGCAAACGGGAACCATATGTCAGCCGATGGGGATGTCCTTGCCATGCGATCCAGCGCTTCTCGAATTTTTCTACTGCCAGCCTTAGCGATCCTTTCTGGTTGCTCCTACAACCAGGTGAGCGCCCAGGGCGTCACACCAATCCCTCAGAGCCTTATCCAGGCCGCCGAGCGCACCAGTCAAAGCTCCATGGCTTTGGCAGACATCATGGCTCGTGCTCATGGGGAAAGCGTCAAATCGGTTTCTCTCGAGACTCCCTCGACCGGAATCCCAGAATTCCTCAAGCAACGCGTGCGGCTTGACTACAACGGCCCGCAGGAGCAGGTTCTTGACCGGGTCGCCTCCGACACCGGGTATCGTGTCGTGGAGTACAACGAGCCGAGCTCTGGCATCGGGTGGCAGCCTTGGATCAGGCTGTCTGGCGACAAGCCCTTGATTCAGCATTTTAAGGAGATGAACTCCCAGTCTCCCTGGCATCTCATCCTCGATCATCGCGACCGGCGGATTATTGTTGACTACAGCGCCGATGGCTCGATGGCAACTCAAGTTGCCGCGGCTCAGGAGGCCTTCAACAACCCCGCGGCCAGGACATCACCCAACCTCCCCGACACCAAGCCTCTGAAGGAAAAAGCCGATAAACAGGTGTCTAGGAACACCGTGCCGGCTCCAGAGTCATCTGCGCGGCAAGCGAAGCCGAAGGAATCTTCAGCTCCTCGCCCCGTAACCAGCTGGAAAAACGTAATTCCCGCTCCAGGTAAAGGTTATTGGCACGCCCTCATCAGCGGATACGGCGAGAAGGACCGTGCATCTGAGATGAAAGAGTGGGTCGGGGCTCATCAGTACCGTGCAAAAGTGGTAGCCAGGGAAGGTCAATATGACGTCCACATCCCTGCGGCTGATGATGGGGAGGCCAGCAAGTTCTCTGCCCACCTCGAGGAGCTAGGCGTCCCAAGCCAGGTCCGATACATGTCCGCCGATGGGGCATCACGTGACGACCTAGTGTCACGTGAAGTTGGATCATCAGCTTCAGCGATCCGCAACAATAATGAGTTAGTTCGGGCTGGCGAATTGGACCCTAACGCCTGGTATGTACAGACAGCTTACGTAGGGAGTGAAGGAAAGGCGTACCGCCTATCCAAGACTACGGAATTTGACCACCTTGGTGATTATGGAGCTTATCGCCTGAAAGGGGGGTGGGTACTACGTATAGGTCCCATGAAGTCGCGTGAAGACGCAGTCAGCGCGATGTATGAGGTTCGAAGAAGCGCTGTCGATGATGCCTACGCAGTTAAAGGTCTGAGCGTATGAAGACTCTGTATCTAAGGCGAGCTGCAGCCGGGGCTGCAGTTATCCTCATATCTGGATGCGCAGTTCCACAAAAGCCATCTAGCACCGATCCCCAGGTGTCTTACCCAGGCGCACCCGAGTCAGCTTTCAACACGCAAGAAGATTATGGTAATGCCCCTGATGATCTGATTGATCTTTCTAGCATGGCTGATGGCATCGATTTCAGCACCAATATCGAGGCACGTGCTGTGCGTGACGCAGGCCGGAGAATGGGAGCTACAGCGGGCTACAACAAGCATGCTAAAGAGCTATTTGAAGAGGTTGAGCAATATGATCAGTACCTATCGAAGATATTTAATTTTCAGTCAGTGATGCTGCCTAATGGCATCGTCCCACCTGTCATCGCTCAAACCGACAAGGTGATTTCATACAACGGACCTAAAGAGAAAGAAATTAAAGCTCGAGTTTACAGAACTCTTAAAGACGCTCGCCTGGCCAATCCGAGAGCCCCGTCCTGGCGAGACTACCTTAATGTTGGCCAGGTAAGTGTCGATTACCCATTGCCTCAAATGAAATCAACAATCGAGAATAATCGAGCAATCTGGGAGAGGGCCGTTGAGGAGGGGTGGGACAAGGGTCACCAGCAAGCAAAACATGCGTTTGAAGTTGGAATAAACCGCCTTGAGCGTGATTTGCAAGGCATGCGGTTGTTCCATGCCTTGTGGGCGGCAGAGATGGTCGAGCCACCCCAGATAGTAGAAAATGAGGTTAACGTGACAGGGGGAGGGGCTGGCAACTCCGAGATGGCTGTGGGCGTTCGGTCAGTTGTTATCAACGAAGACGCTTACTTTATAAATGATTCCAGTAGATGGAATGCCATTATCGCCTCTGCATTTTCAGAGAATCGTGAAGCTGCCGCAGGGCTAAGCGATATTGTCCAGCGGGTGGACAATACAGGCACTATTCCCGATGCCGTAATGGATAGCGACTTGCGAAGGATTGATCATGAGCGCTGAAAGTAACGCTGGGATCTCACCAGCCAAGCGAATCCTTACTCGCGCTGACCTGGATGAAGTATTGGATAGCCAAGACAAGGTGTCCGACTACTTCTTTGCGACTGGAGAGCCTGTTCGAGCCAATGTGCAGAACAAGAACGTCACGGTTTTAGATCGAAGCATTGATGAAAGCGAGATCCGCCAGATCGTCTATGTGCTTGGCGATGAAGCATCAGGCCTTTACGACTCAATAATGTCCGATCCACACCCGAGGGATCGGTCATACACGACCAGAACCACTAAAACCCGTTATCGCGTGGTCATCGTGAGAACGGCAGGAAGGAAGCAAGCCAGGGTTAGGGTGGTTATGAGGAGGCTTGAAAACCAGCCCTGGCCCCTGTCAGCCCTGCGGATCCCGCCTGGTCTGCTTGACGCGATTCGATCGGACAAACCAGGCCTTATCATGGTGCTAGGTGCCACAGGTTCCGGCAAGACCTCGCTTCTTTCCGGCCTCTTGCGCGTCATCGTGGAAGATGATTCCCGGAGTTGTCACCTGGTCACTATCGAAGATCCTGTCGAGTACCTTTACAACGACGTGGCGGCGGAAACTGCGGTCCTCTCTCCCATTGAGATCGGTGAGGGGTGCGCCTCCTTCCAGGACGGCCTGAGAGCCTCGTTACGCATGCACCCAACACACATCCTGGTAGGTGAGATTCGTGACGCCGAGACAGCAGCCACGTGCATTGCTGCCGCACGATCTGGCCACATGGTCTGTGCAACTATGCATACCTCCTCTATTGCCGAAATGTTTTCACGCTGGTCAGACTTTTTTCCTGAGTCTGCTAAAAAGCGTGCAATTAGCGATCTCTCAACGGTCATTGATTATGCGGTCTATCAGACTCTTGAAAGCAATGAGTCTGGGTTTGGCCCAGTTCAGGAAAGTCTCGACTTTACACAGTTCAAGCGCCACAGATTCGTCGGTGAGATGGAAAAGAATATCGATGATATCTACGGGACTGTTCATCAGCTAGTTGAAGAAGCCGGGATTCCTCACAAGAGAGACTGGGCGAGTCTAAACCCACAAAAGGCGATAGAATTAGAAGAGGGGTATCGGTCATGAAAAAAATAATGTCAATGATCGCAGCGCTTTTAGTAATGGTTGTATCACACTCCAATGCTTATGCATCAAGAGTGCATGATCTTACATGCTTGACCGCTGATTTTGTTGGAAAAGACACCGATCTTGTGGAGTACATTGCTGCAACTCAGGAGGCTGCTAAAACATTTGGTATCGCCCCTGCAATACTTGTGGCCATCAAGAGAACAGAATCCGGTAGGTCGCTAAATCCATACGTAGTGAATAATAATACAAATGGAACAACTGATAGAGGCTACTACCAAATTAATGCGGAAGTGTGGCTGCCTGAGCTGAAAAGAATTGGTTTGAAGGTTAGCAACGATGACCTTCATGGAGTAAGGAATAATGCCCTTATCGCTGGCTGGATTTATAAGAGGCAGCTCGATAGAGTTAAAAGCCCGCTGGAAGCTGTGGGATATTACCATAAAGGGGGTGGTAGTGGTCCTCGTGCGGAAAAGATTCGCTCTATCTATAAAAACAAGTTCATGAAAAATCTTAGGGCATCAATAAAGAATTGCAGCTGATGATTTTGCGGGGGCCTAGATGAAAGTCATAATCGCAGAAAAGCCACGAATGGCTAAGGCCATCGCTAATGCGCTAAATGTGCCAAAGTCTTCAGGCAGGGGTGTTTACAAGAATGCTGAGTTCTCTGTGGTGTCATGCCAGGGGCACTTGATAACCGAGTACGAACCGCATGACTACAATCCTAATCTTAAAAAATGGTCACTTGAGAGTCTGCCAATTAAGCCTCAGGAGTGGAAGGTCAAGCCGATCGATGGCATGCAAAGCATGCTCAGCACTATAAAGAATGCTCTTGAAGGCGCTGATGTCGTATATGCCGCTGGCGATCCAGATGCTGCCGGGCAAAGAATTGTTGATGAAGTGCTGAATTATGTAGGTTGGAAGGGTGAGGTTTTAAGGCCTCTGATTAGTGACCTCAACCCAGAGCCTATTCAAAAGGCTATCAAGTCTGCTGAGTCTAATGATCTTGAAAAATACCGAGGCTTGTATCGAAAAGAGGTAAGTAGGGCTCGGGGTGACTGGCTCATTGGGATGAACCTAACCCGCCTTTACACCATGCTCGGTGAGAAGCTTGGTCTCGACACAATTTTAAGCGCAGGTAGAGTTCAGAGCGCAGCCCTTGGATTAGTTGTTAAGCGAGACATCGAGATTCTGAATTTCAAGCCACATGACTATTTCTCGATCAAGGCTTCAATAGATCATGGAGGCGATGTATTTAGGTGCACATGGGCCCCAGGTGAAAACCAAGAAGGCCTCGATGAACAAGGAAGGCTAGTATCACCCAAGGTTGCTGACCAGCTATCTTCATCTGCTCCCTGTGCAGCCAAGGTTGTTTCATTCGAGGAGAAGTCAGGGAAAGAAAGGCCTCCTCTGACCTACTCCATGTCCGAGCTTCAGAAACATGCCAGCAAGCAATATGGCATGACCATGAAGCAGGTTTTAGATACAACCCAGGCACTATATGATACACACGAGCTTGTGACGTATCCGAGAAGTGATACCGGGCATCTCCCTGAGTCACAGCACTCGGAAGCTCCGGTTGTGATGGCCGCCATTGTTGGCAACATTCCACAAGCCTCAGACATATTAAATGCATGTGACTCGAGCTTGCAGTCTCGTGCTTTTAATTCAAAAAAGGTTACAGCGCACCATGCAATCATACCAACACAGAAAAATGTTGGTGATGTGCGAAGCAAGCTTTCCGATGCAGAATATCAAATCTATGAGCTAGTCTGTCTCAGGTACATGATGCAGTTCATGTCCGATGCAGAATATGCGACCCGGTCTGTTGTTGTCCGTTCTGACGGCGGCGAGATGTTTAAGGCATCATCGAAGGTTTATATTTCTCAGGGCTGGCGGGCCTTGCACGTTGCTGATTCGGAATCGGACGATGAAGAAGCCAACATTCCTGCTATTCCCAAGCTGGAAGAGGGTGTTGCGGTTTCTATTACCGAAATTCGCTCTGAGGAAAAAACCACTCAGCCTCCAAAGCACTACACGGATTCATCACTGCTAGATGCAATGACGAACATACATCGCCATGTATCTGACAAGGAGGTAGCGAAGCACTTAAAGGAAGGCGAGGGGATCGGGACAGAGGCCACTCGCGCTGATATTATAGAAAAGCTTGTCAGCCACGAGCTGATATATCGCGAAGCTAAGAAGATAAAGTCTACCAAGGCCGGGAGATTTCACTGCTCCTTAATGCCTGCTGATCTAACAACACCGGATATGGCGGGACTTTTTGAGTACAGTACAAAGCAAGTTCAGGGAGGCGAGTTAAGTCAAAATGACTTCCTTGACTTTATTGGGAGCTTCATAACTCACCAAATAGATAATGCAGAGGCGTGGGTTGAGAAGGCGAAGGGGATTGGTGTTGATTCCAGCATGCCGAAATGCCGGGCATGTGAAAACCCCATGAAGCTAAGGAAGACCAAGAAAGACAAGCGTAAGATATGGGTTTGTTCTGCGTGTGATTCCATTTATATGGACGAGGCAGGTGCTCCTGGGATATGCGTCAAGGGCGAACTTAAAGAGAGTGATCAGCAAGAGAAGGAGGCCAGGCTACAGGAACGAATGAAAGACGCACCTCCTTGCCCTCGGTGCCAGTCTCCTATTCTCAAAGAGAAGTCTAAATCGAAAAAGATTTATTGGAGGTGCCGCGGGTGCAACTCATGCTTTTTTGATTATGCCGGTGAGATTGGGCCAGCTTACGTTGTAGAGGGAGAGCGCCAGGAAATTAAGCCAGATGGCCCCGAGTGTACCCAGTGTGGCGCAACCATGTTCCGCCGTCTGACCAAAAAGAAGAAACCGATGTTTGCGTGCAACGAGTGCGACTCGATGGCTTGGTCTGATAACGGAGAAATTGGCCAGTATTTCAAGATCAGGGGTGAGATGCAGAACTCGAAAGCCAAAAAACCGGAAGAGGGCGAGAAGTGAGCAAAGGGCGCCAGTAGGGAGGCGCCCTATAAGGGCCCACAGGGACAACCATATCCAGCTGCTATGGACGTCCCAATGGGCTACCGGGACGCCCCGTGGGTGTCAGGTAGGTGCGCATGAAGATCCGAATCGCGGCATGCAGCCCTGGGTACGCCTTTACGCTCTTGTGGTGAATTGAGTAGTAGATCCATAGCGCCACCTCGAAGAGCACCCCGAGGAGGCCAATGACCCCTACTGACTTTAGGATCGGGAGCATATTCATGAACGGGATCGGCAGGATTAGCAGCGGCGCCCAATAGGGCTCGAAGATCAGAAACCGCAAGGGTTTCTGATGCCCGTTAAGCGACACCATGTGCTGGGCAAGATCATCGCCACGCAGATGACGGAGGTCTGGGCCTGTTTCCTTCTCGCTCATGACACGCTCCTGTTTGACTTAGGCCGCCAAGAGAGCCGCGATGCCATTCTCGATGCCTGACGGACGGCATCGTCTTCGTCATCAGCTCCGACCCCCTGTTTAGGTAGCACCGACTCAGTTGTGTCGACTTTTGCCGGGCTGGATGCAACCTCCTGGCGGGGGCGGCGTGCCCCCGGCACGGCGCAGAACTTCAAGACCTCTTCGAAGGTGTAGACAGCGTCGTTGCCTTCCACCTTGTAGAGCTCCTCATCGTTGGGCCCCAGGAAAACCTTGACCTCCTTTCCCTCTACCTGCGGGATGGTAGAGAGCCGCGCGTCACGGACGAAGGCCTGCAGGTCACGGTAGCCCAGCTGGTTGACGATCTCTGACAGCTGGAGAGCAGCCAGGGTGGGGCGGGAAGCCCCCTTGTACCACTTCCGCAGTACGGACTCTGACTTGTCGTATAGCTGCGTAATGGCATAGATTGCCGAGGCTGAGGTGTAGCCCTCGCGCTTGCGGAGCATGCGATACAGGCGCCTCAATGCGCGCCTGAACGCGCCCATCTCGCTGAGCCACTCAGGGTTCTCGTTGTAGGCACGGAGGAGGGCGCAGGTGACCGGATTCTTGACGCGCTCGCCAGGCGTGGCCTTCATTTTGTGCCAGTCCTGAGGTGACGTGATGCCCAGCAAGGCGGTCATCTCAGTCACCTTGAGATTGAAGCGCCCACGGAAAAGCTCGATATGCACCGGGTACACGGCATACAGATCCTTTACCGGGCGCAGATTGGCACTGCTTTTATGTTCGCTCATTAGCCTCTCCGACGAATCCCGTTATGTGTGGTATTTTACCAGATTTTCGAATCCCGAGCTGCCCCAGCCCCCCCCACGGCGGTAGCTGGCTCGCGCAGTTCGTTCCCGGAATCCAGGCCCCAATTCTGATGGCCGCCGGACTTCGCCTCATTGTCATGCCGTAACCTGTTGATATAACTGCACAGGCTATTTCACAATGGAATGTTTGGCCATGTAATCCCGCCTTATTCATGAGGGCGCTGGCTGAGTGGATTGTCAGCCCTCGCTGCCAACACCAGCCCACCGGCACCGCGTTGGCAGCATGAGAACCCGCTGTTATATGCAAAAAAAGCGCAAA